>OIZV01000099.1_pt1 | contig 57620 bp, 52 predicted proteins | sample 1588681 | NCBI WGS metagenome assembly OIZV01 (sample SAMN03283281) | human gut metagenome | biome: human-associated habitat; material: feces | host: Homo sapiens | place: Peru | collected 2012 | reverse complement strand
GGATGTGCCGTAGTCGCGAAAGATGCTTGAGGGCTTGCCCCGGGGTAGTTCATTGAAGAAACCGGCATACTGTCATATATGATACAGAAAAATAAAGTGGAAACGCGCGACATCACAGTGAATGTCGAGACAGAGAACTATAATGCGATCACAGTTGTCATTCATACGAACTGGGTTGATAAGCGGGAGGTCTTTGTCAAGGCGGGCACAGAGGTGGCTTTAAAGAACAGTACGCTGACCTATGGCGACAGACTTTCGGCGCTGGCCTTTGCGGATGCGGAGTTTGTGGACGGTGACGGAAATCCTGTGGCAGGTACGCTTGCATGGGAGAATGAGAGCCTGATCCCGGCGGCGGGAACGGCAAGTGCGAACTGGAAGTTCACTCCTGACGACGAGGCGTATATTGCCAGAACGGACAGCGTAAGCATTACGGTAGACAGGGCGACACCGAAGGCGGACAGCCTGCCTGCTGCGGCAGAGAAGGAAATTGACTATGACCCGTTGCAGACTCTGGCAGGGCTGGAGCTGTCGGGCGGAAACGTTGTATGGACGGTCGGCGGCGCGGGCGTGACAGTTGCGGGCACATGGAGCTGGAGCAATGCTGCGACAGTGCCGACGGTGGACGTAAAGAGCTATGAGGTGACATTCACACCGCTTGACACGGCGAATTATAAGACCTTCAAGGCAAATATCACTGTGACAGTGACAAAGGCAAAGCCCTATATCGAGACAGTACCGGCAGCGGCGCAGATCACTTACGGGGACAGCCTCGGAGCGTCTGCACTGAGCGGAGGAAAGGTACTGTATGGCGACGGAAGAGGTAATGCCGCCACGGTATCCGGCGGAGACGCGGAGGTGGCAGGAACCTTCACATGGAAGAATCCTGACACGAAGCCGACCGTTGCCGACAGTGACAGCACAGAGTACGAAATCGTATTTGAGCCAATGGATAGCACGAATTATGAGACGGTAACGACAAAGGGTAAGCTCGCCGTGAAGAAGGCGGAGAAGGCGCCGGATATGCCGGACGATGTCATGAAGGTTGCGTTTGACTGCGGAAAGGTGGCAGATGTAGCGCTTGGCAGGAATAACTGGGCATGGAAGGACAGCGACCTTGAGACTGCACTGACAGTCGGCGCTGAGGTCACAGCGACGGCGGTCTACACCGGAGCGGATAAGGGCAACTATGAAATTGAGACTGTGGTCGTGAGAATCACGAGAAGCCAGCGCACAGAGACAGTGGTGAAGCCGGAGGACAGCAAGCGGCCCTTTATCAAGGGAGAGAACGGCAAGGAAGGCTGGGATGTCATCCGTGAGAATGCAAAGAGCGTTGCGGAGGGCGGCAGTGTGACCGTGGATATGAACGGCGCGACTGTAGTACCGTCAGACCTGTTTGAACTGATCCGTGGAAGAAATGTGACGCTCACCTTTGACATGGGCGGCGGCATCCTATGGCGCGTAAACGGCAGGGATGTGGCAGAGAACAGAGCCGGAGACATTGATTTCGGCGTGAAGACCGGCGCGAACGCGAACAACGTGATTCCTGTGGAGGTTATCAACAATATCACCGGAGAGAAGGCTCATATGAACCTTAGCCTTGCCTATGACGGCGAGTTCGGCTTCAGGGCAGTGCTCTCGCTGAATGTGGATGCGAAGAATGCGGGAATGTATGCAAACCTGTACTATTATAACGAACGGACGGGTGCGCTTGAGTTCATGAGCGCGGGCAGGATCGCGGCGGACGGAACAGCGGAGCTTGTCTTCACCCACGCTTCGGAATACACGATCGTCATCGACAAGGAGGTGGCAGTCAGGTCACCGAAGACTGGCGAGCCGTACACGCCCGCAGCCGGCATACTGCTGTTGCTGTTAGGCACGCTTCTTTTGTCACAGGGATGTGTACTTTGTCACGGAAAGTATAAGAGAAAGGTACAAAGCAGAAGGTAAAGAGATGTATGGCACGAGAAAATAAAATCAACACAAGGCTGGAGATCATACAGGTCGCAACACGACTTTTTCTGGAGCGGGGATATACCAACGTCCTCGTCTCCGACATCGTCGGTGAGATCGGTATCAGCAAAGGTAATCTGACCTTTTACTTTCCGACAAAGGAGCACCTGCTTGCGGAGCTGATACACCGGCTCTGCGACTTCCAGTGGGAACTGATGGGGAAGACGGCGGCGGAGAAAAACCCGCTTACGGCATATCTTCTGGAGATTACGGCGATGACGGCAAGCTGCTGTGAAAACCCGGTTGCGAAGGAACTGTATGTTTCCGCATACACCTCGCAGCTCTCGCTGGAAATCATCAGGGAGAATGACACCAGAAAAGCAAAGGGAATCTTTGTGGAGTATTGTCCTGACTGGACGGGCGAGGATTTTATCATTGCGGAAAATATTGCCTCAGGAATCGAGTATTCCCTGTTTACAGGGAGGCAGGAGTCCGGCAGCACGCCTGACCGGAGAATCGCCGTCAGCCTGAATGCCATTATGATGGTCTACCATGTGCCGGAAGAGGTGCGGAAGCAGCTGATAGAGGATGTCCTGAACATGGATTATCGGCGGATGGGACGCGAGATGCTGGAGGAATTCGGGCAGTATGTGGAAGAGGTTAACCAGAAGGCTCTGGACGAAGCGGCGGCGCGGAGACTGGCAAAGCAGATAAAAAGGCAGCCCGGAAAAAGGGGCAGAAAAAAACAGACGGCTTAGAAAAAAGGGGACTTTGTCGCGCTTGACAAAGTCCCTTTTCCAATTATCCCTATGAGCGGAAGGTGATTGCCCCGGTGGTGGGGTCCATGGCATCGACGATGGCGAGGGATTCCAGACGGATGCCCTTCTCGCGGATCATGGCACCGCCCTCCTGAAAGCCCTTTTCTACAGCGATGCCGACACCTTCGAGCGTCGCCCCGGAGGCGTTGATCAGGTCGATCAGTCCCATGACGGCACAGCCGTTTGCAAGGAAGTCATCTATGATGAGGACATGATCCTCCGGGGACAGAAATTTCTTAGATACAATGACATCATATACACGCTTGTGCGTAAAAGATTCTACCTTTGAAGAGAAGACGTCTCCGTCGATATTGAGGCTCTGCGCCTTCTTTGCAAAGACGACCGGAACGTGGAAGCTCTGTGCCACCACACAGGCGATGCCGATGCCGGATGCCTCGATCGTGAGAATTTTGTTGATGGGTGCGTCCGCAAATAATCTCTTGAATTCCTTTCCCATCTGATCAAACAGGTCTACGTCCATCTGATGATTCAGAAAGCTGTCGACCTTCAGGATATTTCCCTCTTTTACCGTGCCGTCCTTCTGGATTCGTTCCTCAAGCAGTTTCATCTCAATTCCTCATTTCCGCGTGAAAGTGTTTTCACACTAATTTCCTTTGTGCAAGTTGTATTACCGATTATTATGCTAGCACATATTCATTGAAAAAACTATAGATTTTTTCATAATCGTCTGAAAAAGGTTTGCAAATCCTGTCGGAACAATATATAATGTGTAACGTTCGGGACACGGTTTTGCGTGAATCCTGGCATAACATATTTATTAACAATTTAATATCCGCAGATGCGGGAATGGAGGAGAATTATGAGAATCAAGAAGACATTGTGTCTTATCCTCGCAATGGCAATGATGCTGATGCTCGTTGCATGTGGGGATTCATCCGCAAACGGCAGTGATGCCAAGAATGCATCCAAGATTAAAATCGGATGCATTATGCTGGGCGATGAGACTGAGGGTTATACCGCAGCGCACATCAACGGCATTAAGGCAGCAGCAGAGGAACTCGGACTTTCCGACAACCTTGTATGGAAGTATAAGGTAGGTGAGAGCTCCGCCTGCTACGACGCAGCAGTCGATCTGGTAGGACAGGGCTGCAATATTATTTTCTCCAACAGCTACGGCCATCAGACATACATGGTACAGGCAGCGCAGGAGTATCCTGATGTGACCTTTGTCGCAATGACCGGTGATTTCGCCGCAATCTGCGGGTTGTCCAATTTTAAGAATGCATTCACAAGCGTTTACGAGTCCCGTTATGTATCCGGTGTTGTTGCCGGAATGAAGCTGCAGGAGCTTCTGGCTGACGGAACCCTCAGCACAGAGACCCAGCCCGGAAGCTTCGACGCTGACGGAAACGTAAAGGTCGGCTATGTTGGCGCTTATCCTTACGCAGAGGTTGTCTCCGGTTACACCGCTTTCTTCCTCGGCATCCGCAGCATTGTTCCCAACGTTGTAATGGAAGTTGAGTATACGAACTCCTGGTTTGATATTGACAAGGAGGGCGCAGCAGCAGAGTCCCTGATCGCAGACGGATGTGTAATCATCGGCCAGCACGCAGACTCCACCGGCGCTCCCGCAGCAACACAGAAGCTTCATGACAACGGAACGATCTGCTATTCCGTGGGCTACAACATCGACATGAGAGAGACAGCACCGACCGCAGCGCTTACCTCCGCTACGAACAACTGGAAGGTATATTACAAGCACGCTATGGAGTGCATGCTGAACGGTACCGAGCTTGAGGCTGACTGGGCAGAGGGCTTCTCCCAGGATGCAGTTGCCATCACCGAGCTGAGCGACTCCTGCGCGGAAGGAACCGCAGAGAAGGTTGCAGAGGTTGAGGCAGCACTGAAGAACGGAACGCTGCATGTATTTGATACCGATACCTTTACGGTTGGCGGCGAGAAGGTGACAACGGCGCCCTGCGATCTGTCCTTTATGGACTGGTCTGTCGGCAAGGCAATCTATGAGGGTGAGACGGTTGAGGCAATCAAGGACGGTTATTTCTCCGAGTCCACTTTCAGAAGTGCTCCTTACTTCCAGCTCCGTATCGACGGCATCACCGAGAACGCTAACTAAATCAAATAAAGACGTAAAAAGAGGACGTGTAATCTGTCCTCTTTTTGCGTAAACAGCGTCATAAACAGAAAGGAATCAGCCCTATGGAATGTGCGATCCAGCTCAAACATGTCACCAAGACGTTCGGAATGGTGACGGCAAACAGGAATGTCTCCATGGATATTTATAAGGGAGAAATCCTGTCCCTGCTAGGTGAAAACGGCAGCGGTAAGACAACACTTCTGAACATGATCGCCGGTATCTATTACCCTGATGAGGGTGAAGTGCTGGTGAACGGAAAGCCGGTGGAAATCCGGTCGCCCAAGGATGCCTATGATCTCGGAATCGGAATGATCCACCAGCACTTCAAGCTGGTAGATGTCTTCACCGCAACCGAGAATATTGCACTGGGATTAGATAAGAAGGAAAAATTCGATCTGAAACAGATCAGGAAAAAGGCGCAGGATATCTGTAAGAAATATCACTTTGACATGGATTTCGACCAGAAGGTCTACACCATGAGTGTATCCCAGAAGCAGACCCTTGAGATCATCAAGGTGCTGTACAGGGGAGCGGATATTCTGATCCTGGACGAGCCCACTGCCGTTTTGACCCCACAGGAAACAGAAAAGCTCTTTGAAGTCATCCGCAATATGAAGGCGGACGGCAAATCGGTTGTCATCATCACGCACAAGCTCCACGAGGTGCTGGAGATCTCCGACAGGGTAAGCATTCTTAGAAAGGGCGAGTATGTCGGCAGCGTTGACACCAAGGATGCGGACGAGAGCCTGCTGACGGAGATGATGGTCGGCAAGAAGGTCGAGCTGAACATTGACAGACCGGAGCCGGAGAACCCGATCAAGAGACTTGAGGTGAGAAACCTTTCCGTCATCAACGAGGACGGAGTCAGTGTGCTGAAGGATATTTCCTTTGATGCCTACGGTGGAGAGATCCTGGGAATCGCCGGTGTCTCCGGAAACGGCCAGAAGGAGCTGCTCGAGGCAATCGCCGGACTGCAGCCGGTCGTGGAGGGCGGAAGTATTCTCTACTATAATTCAGAGGACGGCGACGGACCTTCCATGGAGGTTGTCGGCAAGAATCCCAGAATCATCCGCAGCGCGGGCATTCATATGTCCTTTGTGCCGGAGGATCGTCTCGGAATGGGTCTGGTCGGTTCGATGGGCATGACAGGAAACATGATGCTCAAGAGCTACGACAGGGGAAAGAGCTTCCTGACAGACAGGAAGAAGCCGAAGGATCTTGCGCAGTCGATCATGGAGGAGCTGGAGGTCGTGACACCCGGCATCAACACTCCTGTGTCGAGACTGTCCGGCGGTAATGTGCAGAAGGTTCTGGTCGGACGTGAGATTTCAGCGTCGCCGGTCGTTCTGATGACGGCGTATGCGGTGCGCGGACTGGACATCAATACCTCATACACGATCTACGAACTGCTGAACAAGCAGAAGAAAAAGGGCGTGGCAGTCATCTATGTAGGAGAGGATCTGGATGTTCTGCTGGAACTCTGTGACAGGATACTGGTACTCTGCGGCGGCAGGGTGAACGGCATTCTGGATGGCAGAACGGCTACCAAGGAAGAGGTTGGTCTTCTGATGACGAAGCTGAAAAAGAATGGAACAGAGAAAAAGGGAGGTGAGCAGAGTGAGTAATCCGCGGAAAAAGGAGCCGTTGATGCGTGTTGTCAAAAAGGACGGCGCGACAATGGGAGAGAAGATCTGGGCGCGTGCGGCGGCAATTCTGCTTGCCCTTGTACTGGATGCGTTGTTTATTTTCTTTGTGACGGGCTTAAATCCGTTTTCGGTTTACGTCGTGATGTTCAAGGGAACCTTCGGAACCTCGATCCGCTTTTCGTGGGCGATGCGTGACCTTGTCTCACTGCTGTGCATCGGCGTGGCGCTTGCACCGGCATTCAAGATGAAATTCTGGAATATCGGCGCGGAGGGTCAGGTGCTGATGGGCGGACTGATGACGGCGCTCATCATGGTCTACTGGGGCAATAAGCTGCCCGCTCCCATGCTGTTCCTCGTGATGCTTCTCACGAGCGTGGTTGTCGGAGGTATCTGGGGACTGATTCCCGCATTCTTCAAGGCAAAGTGGAAGACGAACGAGACCTTGTTCACATTGATGATGAACTATGTGGCTACGAGCTTTGTCGCCTGCGCCGTAAACATCATGCGCGGACAGGCATCCAGCCTCGGAAAGCTGAACATGGGAACACAGGAGGGCTGGTTTCCGCAGCTGTTCGGACAGAGATACAATATTAATATCATCGTTGTGCTCGCGCTGACCTTCGTGATGTATTTCTATCTGAAATATACAAAGCATGGCTATGAAATCAGCGTTGTCGGCGAGTCTGAGAACACGGCGCGCTATGCCGGAATCAATGTCGCAAAGGTCATCATGCGGACGATGGCAATTTCCGGAGCCATCTGCGGACTGTGCGGCTTCCTGATCGTCTGCGGACGTGACCAGACGATCTCGACGACGACGGCGGGCGGAAACGGATTCACGGCGATCATCGTTGCATGGCTTGCCAAGTTCAACACCTTCTACATGGCACTGATCGCATTCCTGCTTGTCTTTTTACAGAAGGGCGCTGCGGAGATCGCTTCCGCCTACGGACTGAACGATTATGCGGCATCCATCATCACCGGAATCATTCTTTTCTGCATTCTGGGAAGCGAGTTCTTCATTAATTATAAGGTAATTTTCCGCTCCGGAAAGGAGGCAAAGTAGTATGAGCAATCTGATTGCATGGATCATCAGGGCGATTCCCTTCGGCACGATCATCATGTACGGTGCAATGGGGGAGATCGTTACGGAAAAGTCAGGTAATCTGAATCTGGGTGTGCCCGGAATCATGTATCTGGGCGGCTTTGCCGGTTTTGCCAGCGCGTTTTACTATGAGAACAATGCGGCGTCGCCGAATGCTTTTGTCTGTGTGCTGCTGTCCTTTGTGTGCTGTATCGTTGCCTCCGTGCTGGGCGGTCTGATCTACAGCTTCCTCACGATCTCGCTCCGCGCGAACCAGAACGTTACCGGTCTTGCGCTGACGACCTTCGGTATGGGCGTTGCGAACTTCTTCGGTGTGTTCATCTTAAACGGTAAGAGCTACACTGCCGCACCACTTGCCAACAGTGCCTATGCCCATAAGATCCCGGTCCTGTCTGAGCTGGGCGTGGTCGGTCAGGTGATTTTCGGATACGGCTTTCTGGCATATGCGGCGATTCTGCTCGCTGTGCTGCTGCATATTTTCCTGAATAAGACGAGAGCCGGTCTGAATCTCCGCGCGGTCGGGGAGAACCCGGCAACGGCAGATGCCGCCGGAGTCAATGTCACGAAGTATAAGTATCTTGCGACCTGCATCGGCGCGGGTATCTCCGGTATCGGCGGCATGTATTATGTCCTCGATTACAATTCCGGCATCTGGGCGACGACGGGACAGATCGAGGCGCTCGGCTGGCTGGCGGTGGCGCTTGTCATCTTCACGACATGGAGACCGCTCAACGCGATCTGGGGAGCATATCTCTTCGGTGTCCTGTACTGGCTGTACCAGTTCCTGCCGAGCCTGATGGGCTTCACGGTGGCGAGCTATATCACCGATCTGATCCAGATGGTGCCTTATGTGGTGACGATCATTGTGCTGATTGTGACAAGCCTGCACAAGAAAAAAGAAAACCAGCCCCCGGAACATCTGGGACTGGCGTATTTCAGGGAAGAACGTTAGAACTTTTATAATACGGACATGATCAGGATCTCGACGCTCATCATATCGTTCATGCGTCCGGTCTTGACGGCGGTTTCTGCCTCCACACACTGCTGCACTGCGCGGCGGAGTGTGGAGGTTTTAAATTTGGATGCCTGATTCAGAACCTTCTGGGCAATAAAGGGCGGCACGCCGAGCCTGGAGCCGATGGTGCGGTTGTCGTGCCCCTTCAGCTTCATTTCCTTTGCCTGCAGCAGCATATTGCACTGTCTGGCGATGAGGAAGAGGATGCGCATGGGCGGCTCCTTTAGCGCGAGAAGATCATAGTACAGCTCAAGGGCAGCCTTCTGCTTCCGGTCTGCAATCGCGTTAATCATGTCAAAGATATGGTTGCTGATGCGGGTGGTGCACACTGCCTCCACATCCGCGTCCGTGACGACATCTCTGTCCATGCAGTAGCAGATCAGCTTCTCAAGCTCCATCTGTATATTATCCATGTCGGTTCCGGTCTTGGAGATAATGAGCTGAACTGTGTTCTCGGTGATCTTTTTCCCATCCCTTCCCAGTGTTCCGGCAATCCAGCGCTTTAAGGTGTTTTCATCCTGAACGGTAAAGTCTGCGGCATAGCCCTTCGACTGGACGGTCTTGAAGAGCTTGCTTCTCTTGTCAACCTCGCTCTCCGTGAAGACGAAATAAGTTGATTCACAGGGGGAGGTGAGGTATTCGGCGAGTTTTTCGCCGCCGGATTTGAACAGGCCGCTGTCGGAGATGAAGATGACGCGGCGCTCTGCGAGAAAGGGCAGAGTTTCCGCGAGGTCGATGATCTCACCGACAGGGACATCCTTGCCGCTGTAAAAGTGGATGTTCATCGTGTCTCCGTCGGAGCAGAGGGCGGCCTGGAGCTTCTGGCGGTACTGTCTGCGGAGATAGCGTTCCTCCCCGTAGAGCAGATAGATCTGCTTGAAATTATTCTGCTTGATGTCCTCGGCAATCTGTCTCATGGGAGACCTCCCTTTTTATTTTTCGGTTTCAAATTTCATTATTCCCATACATCGGATGCTTGTCAATACAATTTTTGAGGGGAATCTGTAGAATGGCGCGGTATGAACGCGCCTTGTCGGTTTTTTTGGCGGCGGAGGGCGAAAAGCGCGATGGCTTGGAGTTGCTGTATCAAACTTTATGGCTTTATAATGGAAAAGTACGAAATTTTGACTTTTTTGAATCCGGAGGTAAATTCATGGAGCAACTGAACCTTACTGCTGCGAAAGATAATGAGAGAATATACAAGATTTTAGGAGATCTGATGAATGGGGACAAGGAATTCCAGATCATGATCACAGTACCTTCCGCAAAGACTGACAACAATCGTACAGTGCCGGAGCAGCCGAAGCAGAAGGAGGTTGTGAGAGATCTTGAGCAGGATGTCACGGACATGATACATGAGATAGGCGTCCCGGCACATATCAAGGGCTATCAGTATCTGCGGGATGCGATCATGATGTCGGTGGAGGATCCTGGAATGATCAGCTCGATCACAAAGATTCTCTATCCGACGATAGCGAAGCGTTTCCAGACGACGCCGAGCAGGGTCGAGAGGGCGATCCGCCATGCGATCGAGGTTGCGTGGAGCAGGGGCAGGATGGAGACGCTGGACGCGCTTTTCGGCTACACCATTGACACCGGAAAGGGAAAGCCGACAAATTCAGAGTTCATTGCACTGATTGCCGACAAGATCCGTCTGTCCTACAGAGAGCAGTAACAAGAGCTTTTTTCAAAGAAGTACTTTCCACTGAAAAGATACTGGTGTATAATCAATATGTGTACCTTGAGTGAAAGCGGTGGAGGGATTGTAATGAAGAAGATTCTTTTTGCGGCATCAGAGGGTGTTCCTTTTATTAAGACCGGAGGGCTGGCAGATGTAGTTGGCTCCCTTCCGAAATGCATCGACAAAAACTACTTTGATGTCAGGGTCATTATTCCGAAATATGCCTGCATGAAGCAGGAGATGAAAGACAAAATGCGCTATGCCGGTCATTTCTACATGGATTTCAACTGGAAGAACGAGTATGTCGGAATCCTTGAGGCGGAGGTAGACGGCGTACATTATTACTTTATTGATAACGAATATTATTTCAGCGGTTCCAAGGTGTACAGTGACGATCCGAGATGGGAGATTGAGAGATATGCTTATTTCTCCAAGGCAGTTCTTTCCGCACTGCCGACCATCGGCTTTCAGCCGGATGTCATCCATTGCCACGACTGGCAGACGGGACTGATTCCTGTCTACATGAAGGAGCGCTTCCGCGGCGGAGATTTCTTCAGGAACATGAAATCGGTGATTACAATACATAACCTGAAATTTCAGGGAAGATGGGATACGAAGACAGTGCAGAGCATCACGGGACTGCCTGAGTATTATTTTACGCCGGATAAGCTGGAGGCGTACAAGGATGCAAATCTGCTGAAGGGCGGAATTGTCTATGCGGATGCGGTGACGACGGTGAGCGAGACCTATGCGGAGGAGATCAAGACACCCTTCTATGGAGAGGGGCTGGACGGACTGCTGCGTGCCAGAAGCGGCGACCTGCGCGGTATCGTCAACGGCATTGATTACACGGAGTTTAACCCGGAGACGGACAAGAATATTGTCAAGCCCTACAATGCGATCAATTTCCGCAAGGAGAAGGTCAAGAATAAGCGGGCTTTGCAGCAGGAGCTGTCTCTGCGGCAGGATGACAGGAAGATGATGATCGGTCTGGTTTCGAGACTCACAGACCAGAAGGGACTCGATCTGATCGCTTACGTCATGGATGAGCTGTGCCACGACGATATTCAGTTTGTTGTCCTCGGAACCGGCGAGGAACGCTATGAGAATATGTTCCGGCATTTTGACTGGAAGTACGGAGATAAGGTTTCCGCGAATATTTACTATTCAGATGCGCTGTCACACAAGATCTATGCGGCGTGTGACGCTTATCTGATGCCGTCCCTGTTTGAGCCGTGCGGGCTGAGCCAGCTGATGGCGCTGCGCTACGGAACGATCCCGATTGTGAGGGAGACAGGTGGTCTGAAGGATACCGTGCAGCCATATAATGAATATGAGAGCACGGGAACAGGCTTCAGCTTTACAAATTACAATGCACATGAGATGCAGCAGATTATCCGTTACGCAGAGCATATTTACTACGACAAAAAGCGTGAGTGGAACAAGCTGGTTGACAGAGCGATGGCGGCGGACTTCTCATGGAATGTATCAGCCCGGAAATATCAGGAAATGTATGACTGGCTGGTTCCGTAAAGGTAATTTAACGGCAGGATGAGAGAGATGGGAAAGAAAAGCGCAAAGAACAATTTCATCATGCAGGCGGGGATTCTGGCGGCTGCCGGAATCATCAGCAGGATTATAGGGCTCCTTTACAGGAGCCCTTTACATAGTGTCATCGGTGATCTCGGACTGGGCTTTTATCAGTCGGCATACACCTTTTATACGATTGTGCTGCTGATTTCCTCCTACAGTATACCGGCGGCTGTCTCCAAGGTAATCGCGCAGAAGCTGGCGGTGAAGGAATACCGGAACGCACACAGGATCTTCCGCTGCGCGCTGGGCTATGTGCTCGTGGTCGGCGGAGCGGCAAGCCTGTTTCTGTTTTTCGGGGCAGGACTGCTCGTGGAGGAGGCTGCCGTGCCGGTGCTGCGGACATTTGCACCCACCGTCTTTATCTACGGAATGCTGGGGGTGCTGCGGGGATATTTTCAGGCACATAAGAGCATGGCGCAGACCTCCGTGTCACAGGTGCTCGAGCAGGTGGCAAACGCGGTGGTATCGGTCGGAGCGGCATATCTTCTGATTAAGAATACCATGGGAACGCTGGAGATGCCGACGGAGGAGACGGAGCAGATTCTGCGGGCAACAAGGGGAGCGATCGGAAGCGCGCTGGGAACCGGCGTGGGCGTTCTGGTGGCGCTGCTTTTCATGCTCGCCGTCTATAAGCTCAACAAGAGCTTTATCGATCGGAGAATCCGCTATGACAGACATGCCGAGGTGGATTCCTACCGGGAAATCCTGAAAATGATCACGATGGTGGTAACGCCCTTTGTTTTAAGCACTGCCATTTATAATCTGAACGATACGATCAACAATGCCCTCTATACCAAGATCTATCTCAAGGTGAGGGAGCTTGACACGGTGGGTACCTACTCCGGCTGGGGGGTTCTCTCGGGACAGGCGCTGACCATATCGAAAATTCCGATTGCCTTTGCGTCGGCGATGGCGGCGGCAATGATTCCGACGGTGGCACAGCTGATCGCGGCGCGGAACGTGGAGGGCGCAAAGGATAAGATCGGCGTGGCGGTGAAGACAACGATGATTATATCCATCCCCTGTGCGGTGGGGCTGTTTGTACTCGCCCGCCCCGTGACCTGTCTGATGTTCCCGGCGAACACGCAGGCATCGGAGGATCTGGCGACCGGACTGCTGATGGCACTGGCAATCTCGATCGTCTTTTACGCGCTGTCCACGCTGAACAGCCAGATATTGCAGGGACTCGGCAGGATGAATGTGCCGATTGTCAATGCGGCGATTGCGCTGGGGCTTCAGACCGTGGTCGTTGTCGTCCTGTTGTTCTTTACAAAGCTGGATCTGTACAGCGTCGTCATTGCAAACATTATCTATTCGGGGATCATGTGTGTGCTGAACCAGCTTGCTGTGCGGAAGGCGATCGGCTACCGGCAGGAGATCATGCGCACCTTTGTCATACCGCTGCTGGCCTCCGCGTTTATGGGAGCTGTGGCATGGGCGGTCTATGAGGGATTTCTTCTTATGACAAAATCACCGAGAATATCGGTCATTCCGGCTGTACTGATCGGCGCGGCGGCTTACTTTGCACTGCTGATCCTGTTCAGAGGGGTTACGGAGACAGAGCTGCGTGGCTTCCCGAAGGGACACCTGCTGGTGCGCCTTGCGAAGAAGTGCAGGCTGATGAAATAAAAAGGTAGGGAACAGAAGCGATGCTGTATATCATGAGACATGGAAAAACAGACTGGAATGCCCTTCATAAGCTGCAGGGGCGGACGGATATTCCTCTGAACGAGGAGGGGCGCGCAATGGCGAGGGCTGCGAGAGAGCAGTACCGGGAGGTGCATTTTGACATCTGCTATTGTTCTCCGCTGAAAAGGGCGAGGGAGACGGCGCAGATCTTTCTCGAGGGAAGGAATGTCCCGATTCTGTATGACGACCGATTGCAGGAGATGAGCTTCGGCGTCTTTGAGGGCATCGAAAATTCCTTTCAGATACCGGACTGTCCGATCAATACACTCTTCTCTGATCCGGCTGCCTACAGGGCGGTAGAGGGCGGAGAAAGTCTGGAAGAGCTGTACGCGAGGACGGGAGATTTTCTGGAGCAGGTGGTGGAGCCAGAGCTTGCGGCGGGAAAGAGCGTTCTGATTGTCGGACATGGGGCGATGGATTCCAGCATTGTCTGTCAGGTGAAGAAGATCCCGCTCGCCGATTTCTGGAGCGCAGGGATTGAAAACTGTAAGCTGATGAGACTGATTTAACGGATAAAAATGCCGTGCAGGAGCCACGACATTGGAGAGTACGGATGGAGAAATGGTATGTCGCCGCAAAGAGAGCGGATTTTAATAAATGGGCGGAGGAGTTCGGGATCAGTCCGGTGCTGGCACGGATTTTGCGGAACAGGGAGCTGACGGAGGAGGCGGAGATCCGGAAATTCCTCTGGGGAACTCTGCAGGACTGTTATTCGCCGTGGCTCTTGAAGGACATGGACAGGGCGGTAGAGCTGATTCTGGAGGCGGTGGCGGAGGGCTGCCATATCCGTGTCATCGGGGATTATGATGTGGACGGCATCTGCTCGTCCTATATTCTGACGAAGGGTCTGCAGCTGACCGGTGCGACAGCGGACACGGCAATTCCGCACCGGATTCATGACGGCTACGGACTGAATGAGCATCTGATCGAGGAGGCGAGGGCGGACGGCGTCGGTATGATCGTCACCTGCGACAACGGGATTGCCGCCGCACCGCAGATTGAACTGGCAAATTCCTATGGCATCCGCGTCATTGTCACGGATCACCACGAGGTGCCGTTCCGGCTGGAGAAAAATGCGGCTGGGAAGGAAGTCCGTAAGGAACTGCTCCCACCGGCGCTGGCAGTCATCGATCCGAAGCAGGAGCAGTGCGGCTATCCGTTTCCGGGCATCTGCGGGGGCGTTGTGGCGTATAAGCTGATCGGGGCGATCCGGGAGAAGACCGGAAACGCGCAGCTCGGGGAAGCGATGGAGGAGTTGCTGGAATTTGCGGCGCTCGCCACGGTCTGCGACGTGATGGAGCTGAAGGATGAGAACCGTATTCTTGTCAGGGAAGGCTTAAAGAGAATGAAAAATTCGAGGAATCCGGGGCTTCGGGCGCTGATGGAGGTCAACCAGATCGAACCGGCAAGGCTGAATGCCTATCATCTCGGCTTTGTCATTGGACCATGTCTGAATGCGACGGGGCGGCTCGATACGGCGGAGCGAGGTCTGGAGCTTTTACAGAGCCGGACAAAGGTGGAGGCGATGAGCGCGGCGAGGGAGCTCAAGGAGCTGAATGACAGCCGGAAGAATCTGACACTGAAGGGTGTCGGGGAGGCGGAGCGCTATATCGCGGAGCATGGCACGGCGAAGGACAAGGTCATGATTATTTTTCTGCCAGAGGTGCATGAGAGCCTTGCGGGCATTATCGCGGGCAGAATCCGGGAGAGATATAATCATCCGGTGTTTATCCTGACGAGAGGTGAGGAAGGTGTCAAGGGCTCGGGGCGTTCCATAGAGGGCTATCATATGTATGATGCCATGACCGGGGTGAAGCAGTATTTTACGAAATTCGGCGGTCATGCGATGGCGGCGGGACTTTCCATGAAGGAGGAAGACATCGAGAAGCTGCGGCGGGACATCAATGCTGAGTGTACTCTGGAAGAGGAGGACTTCGCGGTGCGGGTGCACATTGATGTGCCGATGCCGCTGGATTACGGAACGGAAGAACTTGCGGACGAGCTGGAACTGCTGGAGCCCTTCGGGGTCGGCAACCCGAAGCCGCTGTTCGCACAGAAGGAGCTGCTGTTTTTGTCGGGTGTGCGGATGGGAGCAAACAAGACCTGTGCGAGATACACGGTGAGAACGCCGGACGGCGCGGTCAGACAGCTCGTCTACTTCGGCGATCTGGAGCGCTTCGGAGCGTTTCTGGATGAGAAGTACGGCACCGGAAGCGGCGAAGCGCTCTATGCGGGCGGCGTGCAGTTTAAGCTGTCTGTCGTCTATCAGCTGGGAAAGAACACCTACAGGGGGCAGACCCAGCTGCAATATATTATGCAGAATTATTGTTAGAAGACTTATTCTGAGATGAGTCTGATTCCGGAGATGTCGCTGTCGATCGCCATGGAGTAATTCGTATAGTAGACGACGAATCCGGGCTTGGCTCCGGCGGGCTTTTTCACATGCTTTTTCTGGATATAATCGATCTCAACCTTTTCCTGTTCACGGCCCTTGGAGTAATAGGCAGCGAGTCTTGCCGCCTCCTCGAAGGTGCGGTCGGGCAGTTCACCGGAATTTCCGGCTTTCACGACAACGTGCGAGCCGGGAATTTTTTTTGCGTGGAACCACCAGTCGTTACCCGTGGCGAATTTGAAGGTCAGCTCATCGTTCTGGTAATTGTTTTTCCCGACATACATATCAAAGCCGTCACTGCTGACATAATGGAAAGGTTTGCTGGTAAAGCGCTGCTTCTTCGCATTGCCCTTATGGCGGAGGTAGCCGCTCTGGACGAGCTCGTCCCTGATCTCGGCGAGATCCTCCTCGTGGAGGGCGATGTCGAGGGAGGCGGAGACAGACTCCAGATGGTCGATTTCGGACTTGACCTCCTCGGTCAGCTGTGACAGCGCCTCGTAGGTGCGCTTCAGCTTGTTGTATTTGTCAAAGTATTTCTTCGCGTTTTCCGTGGCGGTGAGCGTCGGATCGAGAGGAATCGTCACATTTTCGTTGGTGTAATAATTGAGGGCTTCCAGGCTCTTTGCACCGGGGGCGGCGCTGTAGCCGTAGGTATTTAACAGCTCTCCGTAAATGCGGTAGGTGTCTCGCTTTTCCGTGTCCTTCATCTGGCGGAGCTGGAGGTCGTACTTCTTGACATTGCGCTCCAGAGCCGTCTGAACAATCCTGCGCAGGTCGGAGGATTTCTGGCGGATGCGGGTCAGGGTGTTCTTTTCGGCATAGTAAGCCTCGAGAAGCTCCGACATGGAGGCATAGGTCACGGTGTGATCGTCGGAAGCGCCGGCATGGTTGTACATTGTCAGCGGCATTGCGCAAAATTCCACGGGCTTCCCAGCGGTATAGGCGATGTTGGGAGTAAAATGCTCCTCACGGATGGCAGTGACCATGTGGGTCAATGCTGCGTACAGCTTCTGATAATCGGTTTCCGCAAGCGCGGCAGTCGGCTGTTCCCCGTCGATCTGTGCTTCATAGCATAGCTCCTGCGCGAGAATGGGAGAGATGCCAGTGAAGCTTCCGTACAGTGCCTTGAAGGCAGGCTGGGGCTTTCCGGCGAGCCGTTGTCGGAAGGTGGCGTAGTCTGTGTTCAGGGCATCCAGCTTGTCCTGTGTCTGCGCGACAAAGTAGGGCTTGCCGGGAAGAACCTCGCGGACGGAGCTGACAGCGGCGGAGACACGCTTGATGCTGTCGATGATTGTGTTGTCATCGTTGCAGAAAATAATGTTGCTGTGCTTGCCCATGATTTCGACCACGAGAGTCTTATGACGGAGGTCACCCATCTCGTCCAGATGCTCGATCTGGATATGGACGATACGCTCCAGACCCGGCTGGGTAATATCCGTGATGCGCCCGTTCTGTAAATGCTTGCGCAGCAGCATACAGAAGTTCGGGGCGGTCATGGGGCTCACCTTTCCTGTTTCCGTCAGGTAAATCAACGGAAGGGAGGCGTCGGCGGAAATGACGAGGCGCTTCTGGCCTGTCGGCTGCTTGACCGTCAGGAGGAGCTCGTCGCTCTCCGGCTGGGCGATCTTGTAGAGCCGCCCGCCGATCAGTTCTTTTTTCAGTTCGCTTACTACGTTTGCTATTGTAACGCCATCAAATGCCATGGCTGAATCCTCGCTTTTCTGATACTTTATAGGTGTTTGCGAAACTCATGTTTTCGCAAGTGACGTTGCACAAAATGCACAGACCACCGCAGGCACGCTTTCGCTACCTTCCGCTCGCAGCGGCGCGTAAGCTGTCAAAGTACGCCAGCTAAGCGCCGGCGGCTTCAGAGTGCACTGCTTGCGGTCATGTGCATCCTGCGTAACTGCTATCTGAAAGGTGTGAGTTTCGCAATTACCTATGATACTTTAATGCCTGTGATCCAGTATAGCAGATGCGTCCGCAAAATGCCAGCCCCACCGGCGAGGGCTGAGTTGTTGCCAAAATTAAAATAAAAACTTGCTAGAAAAATGAAAATCCTGTATACTGGTATAGGTTGGAACGGTTGCCCCTTGAGAAAGGGGGAGACAAGGCGTAAAGACAAAAAAAACTTGATTCCTCAAGCGAAAAGTGGTAATGTAGCAATAAAGGAACGGTCGCCCACAAGGTGGTTGAACGTTGAATGAGTGTATAGATAATCCACCCTCCCTACTGTCAAGTTTCAAGGGTGGTTTTCTATGTATTGTAACCAAGCTGAAACGAAAGAGTACCCTGTTACCAGAACACAATGTGCGAAGCACAGATTGGAGTGCTGATGATAAAGAGCATGACCGGCTTTGGCCGATGCGAAGTCACAGAGAACAACCGGAAATTCACGGTGGAGATGAAGGCGGTCAACCACCGCTATCTTGATATGAATATTAAGATGCCGAAGCCCTTGAATTTCTTTGAGTCAGCAATTCGGACCGAATTAAAGAATTATGTCTCCAGAGGAAAGGTGGATATTTTCATAACCTATGAGGATCTCTCGGAGCGCACCTCAAAGGTCTGCTATCACAGGGAGATTGCAGAAGAGTACCTGACCTATCTTCGCCAGATGGCGGAGGATTTCGGGCTGGACAATGATATCCGCGTTTCCACCCTGTCGAAGTATCCTGAGGTCTTTACCATGGATGAGGCGGGCGTAGACGAGGAGGAGCTCTGGAAGGAGCTACAGAAGGCTGTGGACGGTGCGGCAGAAAAGTTTGTGGAGAGCCGGATCACAGAGGGCGAGCATCTGAGGGATGATCTGTTGGAGAAGCTCGACGGAATGCTGTCACTTGTCGATTTCATTGCACAGCGTTCACCGCAGATCGTAGCGGAGTACCGGAAGAAGCTGGAAGAGAGAGTGCGGGAGCTTCTGGGCGGCAATACCGTGGACGAGAGCAGACTGCTGACAGAGGTTGCTATATTTGCCGATAAAATATGCGTGGATGAGGAGATCGTAAGACTCCGCAGTCATATAGATACGACGAAGAAGGCTTTGATTGAGGGCGGTTCCATCGGGCGGAAGCTCGATTTCATTGCACAGGAGATGAACCGTGAGGCGAATACGACCCTGTCCAAGGCGAACGATCTCGAGATTTCAAACTGTGCCATTGAACTCAAGACAGAGATTGAAAAAGTCCGCGAACAGATACAGAACATCGAGTAGCGCAGCGGAAGCAGAAAGGCGGGGATATGGCTAACTTAATCCATATTGGCTTTGGAAACATTGTGAATACGGATAAGATCGTCGCCATCGTCAGCCCAGAGTCTGCACCGATGAAGCGCCTTGTGCAGAGCGCGAGGGAAAACGGCATGGCGATCGATGCTACGCAGGGCAGGAAGACAAAGTCGGTCTTAGTCATGGAAAACAGCCAGATTGTTTTATCCGCGCTTTTGCCGGAGACAATCTCCGGCCGTGTAAAGACGGGACAGGACGAGGCGGATGCCGTGGGTGAGGAAGCGGAGAAGACTGAGACAGAGGGATAACCGCAAAGCGGGGAAATTTAGGAGAAAGTATGGAACAGAGAGGGATTCTGATGGTTTTGTCCGGCTTTTCGGGAGCCGGTAAGGGAACGCTTGTGAAAGCGCTCCTCAAGAAGTATAATGACTATGCACTTTCCATTTCGATGACGACGAGAGCGCCCAGAGAGGGCGAGCGCGACGGCGTGGAATACTTTTTCTCTACAAGGGAAAAGTTTGAGGAGACGATCGTCAATAACGGACTGATCGAATATGCATTGTACTGCGGCAATTATTACGGAACGCCGCGTGCTTATGTCGAGGAGCAGATGGCTGCCGGCAAGAATGTGATTCTGGAGATTGAAATCCAGGGGGCATTGAAAATTAAGGAGAAGTTCCCGGAGAGTCTGCTGATCTTTGTGACACCGCCGAGCGCGGATGAACTGAAGCGGAGGCTGGAGGGAAGAGGGACGGAGAGCGCGGATGTGATTGCGCAGCGCCTTGCCCGTGCAACAGAGGAATCAGAAGGCATAGAAGCCTATGATTATATAGTGGTTAATGATGATCTGGACACCTGTGTGGACGAGGTTCACCGACTGGTGGAGGCGGCGCGCAGAGCGCCTGTCAGATGTCAGGACTTCATAAAAGAAATCAGAGAGGAACTGAAAAAGTTCTCGAAAGGAGCAAATTAATCATGTTACATCCGTCTTATTCCGATTTAATGAAAGTTGTAAACAGCGAGGTTGAGCCCGGCGAAGCGCCGGTAGTAAACAGCCGTTATTCTATTGTTATGGCGACGTCAAAGCGTGCAAGACAGATCATTGCAGGTGAGGAGCCGCTGGTAAACGGCAAGGACAAGAAGCCGCTGTCGATTGCTGTTGAGGAACTGAACGAGGGTCTGATCAAGATTCTCGGCGACGAAGAATAAAGAAAGTGGAAGTAGCTGGTATTTTGCCAGCTACTTTAGGTATAGGGATAATTTTTATGAAGATTATGTTTGTATCGCTGGGTTGTGATAAGAACCTTGTCGACACAGAGATGATGCTGGGGATGCTGCAGCAGAAGGGCTTTACTTTCACGGATGATGAGACGGAGGCAGATGTTGTCGTAGTGAATACCTGTTGTTTCATCGGGGATGCCAAGGAGGAGAGCATCAACACACTGCTGGAAATGGCGGAGCTGAGAAAGAACGGCAGCATCCGTGCATTGCTTGCAACGGGATGTCTCGCACAGCGCTACCGCGAGGAGATACAGAAGGAGATCCCGGAGGTGGATGCAATTCTTGGCACCATGGCGATCGAGGAAATCGCTGAGGCGGTTGAACAGGTATTGCAGGGAGAAGGGCACAACCATTTCAGGGAACTGAACAGCGCACCGGCATCCTACAGGGACAGGGTGCTGACGACGGGCGGACATTTTGCCTACCTTAAAATAGCTGAGGGCTGCAACAAGCGTTGTACCTATTGCATCATTCCGAAGGTCAGAGGAGATTACCGCAGTATTCCCATGGAGGAGTTGACGGCACAGGCGGAAGCACTGGCGGAGAAGGGCGTTCGGGAGCTGATCCTTGTCGCGCAGGAGACAACGCTGTACGGTGTTGATCTATATGGAAAGAAGAGTCTTCCTGAGCTGCTGCACAGGCTGGCAGCAATCAGCGGCATCTATTGGATCAGGATACTCTATTGTTATCCGGAGGAAATCACGGAGGAGCTCATTGAGACAATCGCGGCGGAGCCGAAGGTCTGTCATTATCTGGACATTCCCATCCAGCACGCCTCGGACGAGGTGTTAAGGCGCATGGGCAGGCGGACGAACCAGGAGGAGCTGAGACAGTGGATCGGCAGGCTGCGGGAGCGAATCCCCGACATCTGCCTGAGAACGACGCTTATCAGCGGCTTCCCCGGGGAGACGCAGGAGGATTTTGAGGAGCTGTACCGCTTTGTGAATGAGATGGAATTTGACCGGCTCGGTGTTTTCCCCTATTCTCAGGAGGAAGATACAAAGGCGGCGGAAATGCCCGATCAGGTGCCCGAGGAGGTCAAGTGCTTCCGCAGGGATGAGCTGATGGAGCTGCAGCAGGCGATCGCTTTTGAAAAGGCGGAGCAGATGATCGGAAGGGTTCTCGATGTCATGGTGGAGGGCAAGGTTGCGGACGAGGATGTCTATGTCACGCGAACCTATCGCGACGCGCCGAACGTTGACGGCTACCTCTTCCTGAATACCTCCGCAACTCTGATGACAGGCGATTTTGTGAAGGTTCTGGTGACAGACAGCAACGAATATGATCTGATAGGAGAGATATATCATGAGTAAGATGAATTTACCGAACAAGCTGACGATCTTCAGGGTCATCTTGATCCTGCCCTTTGTGCTCCTGCTTCTGGGCGGGCACCATGAGTGGGGATGGTTCCGGGCGATTTTCGGGGGCATTCCGGAATATGTGGATTATATTGCTCTTGCAATTTTTATCATCGCAAGTCTCACTGATCTTGTCGATGGCAAGATTGCCAGAAGGTATAACATGGTGACGAACTTCGGAAAGTTTATGGATCCTCTGGCGGATAAGCTGCTGGTGAGTGCGGCGATGATCGCCCTCGTGGACATGGGACGCATTCCGGCATGGATCGTGATTATCATTATCAGCAGGGAATTTATTATCAGCGGGTTCCGCCTCATCGCTTCCGACAACCATGTTGTCATTGCAGCGAGCTACTGGGGAAAATTCAAGACGACCTTCCAGATGGTCATGGTCTGCCTGATGATTGCCAACCTTGGGGCGAAATATGAGTGGATGCGGATTCTGACGGACTGCATCATGTGGATTGCCCTCGCGCTGACAGTGATCTCCCTGATCGATTATCTCGTGAAAAATAAAGACGTTATGAAGGACCAGAAATAGCCTGCACGACAGACGAAGCAGACCGGAAAAGTACGAAAAGTGAGGACAGGAAGCGTATGACAGTAGAATTGATTTGTGTTGGAACGGAACTGTTACTTGGAAATATCGTCAACACCAACGCGGCGTATCTCGCCGAGCAGTGCGCAGGACTGGGACTTTCCTGCTACTTTCAGACAGTGGTGGGTGATAATGCGGAGCGGCTGGAGATGGTGTTGCGGACGGCGATGCAGCGGTCGGATATTGTGATCCTCTCTGGGGGTCTCGGGCCTACGGAGGACGATCTGACGAAGGAGACGGCGGCGAAGGTCAGCGGCAGGAAGCTGGTTCTGCATGAGGCGTCAAAGGCGGCGATCGAAGTCTATTTCCGTAAAAAAGGTGTAAAACCAACGGACAATAACTGGAAGCAGGCTATGCTTCCGGAAGAAGGTATTGTTCTGGAGAATAAGAACGGCACAGCGCCCGGTGTTATAATCGAGACGGACAATAACAGACTGATACTGCTTCCGGGGCCGCCCGGAGAGCTGAAACCGATGTTTGAGGAGAGTGTTGTCCCTTATCTTGCCGGGCTGAACGCAAAGGTGATCTGTTCCAGAACGGTCAAGATCTGCGGTGTCGGCGAGAGCAAGGCGGAGACCATGGTGAAGGATCTGATCGACGGACAGACGAATCCGACCATTGCGACCTACGCGAAGACGGGCGAGGTACATATCAGGGTCACGGCGCAGGCGGAGGACAAGAAGGCGGCGACAAAGCTGCTTAAGCCCTATGTAAAGGAATTAAAAAACCGTTTCGGCAATTGTGTCTATACGACGGAGGAGGACATGACGCTGGAGAAGGCGGTCGTGGATCTCCTGCAGGCAAATGAGCTCACGCTCACCTGTGCGGAATCCTGCACGGGGGGTCTGCTTTCCGGCAGGATCATCAATGTCCCCGGTGTCTCCGAGACCTATAAGAGCGGCTATATCACTTACTCCAACAAAGCAAAGCGCAGGCTGCTCGGCGTGAAAAAGCCGACGCTGCAGAAGTATGGCGCTGTCAGCGAAAATGTGGCGGAGGAGATGGTCCGGGGAGCGGCATCTGCCGCGAAGGCGGACGTTGCGGTCGCAGTGACCGGTATCGCCGGACCTGATGGGGGAACGGAGGAAAAGCCTGTCGGACTGGTCTATATCGCCTGCGGTGTCAAGGGAAAAGTCACTGTGAAAAAATACCAGTTTTTCGGCAACCGTGCCAAGGTGCGCGAGTCGGCGGTCTCCGCTGCACTTACCCTCCTGAGAGAGTGTGTGCTGGAGTATTTCAGCAAGGTGACCTTCGGGAAGAAGGATTGAGAATAGGAGCATCAAAGGGCATTCCTGCAGGCGGGGATGTCCTTTTTGGTTACTGTTCACAGTCCATATTCCGCGAAGTCAAAATTGCATGAAACGCAATTTTGCGAGACTTGCAGGCGACAAAATTCTTGCAGACAGGACAATCGTGTGTTATACTATATCTGTCTGATACTTCGTGAGATTCTGATACCTCATTTTACACGACATGCATTCGGCATGATGTGTTCCGGCGTTTCGCCACAAGTTTCAGCAAAAAAAGAAAAGAGACGGAGGTGATGGCCATTGAGGGAGTTTTAATGGACATAAAAACTGTTATCCTAAAGTTGTGATTGACAAATGCGAACAAATGTTTTATCCTTAGATCAATGACAGAACGTTTGTTCCTGATAAAAGGAGAACCCAGATGGAAAAAGATGAAAAGCTGAAAGCATTGGATGCGGCGATAAGCCAGATTGAGAAGCAGTACGGGAAGGGCGCGGTCATGAAGCTCGGTGATCCTTCGGCACAGATGAATGTCGAGACGATCCCTACAGGCGCGCTGAGTCTGGATATTGCGCTCGGACTGGGAGGCATCCCCAAGGGAAGAATCGTGGAGATTTATGGTCCGGAATCCAGTGGTAAGACGACAGTTACGCTTCATATGATCGCGGAAGTCCAGAAAAGGGGCGGAATTGCCGGATTTATTGACGCGGAGCATGCGCTTGACCCGGTCTATGCAAAGAACATAGGCGTGGATATTGATAATCTGTACATTTCGCAGCCGGATAACGGAGAGCAGGCTCTGGAAATCACAGAGACCATGGTTCGCTCCGGGGCTGTGGATATTGTTGTAGTGGACTCCGTGGCAGCACTGGTTCCCAAGGCGGAGATCGACGGCGACATGGGAGACAGCCATGTCGGACTTCAGGCGCGTCTGATGTCACAGGCACTGCGTAAGCTGACCGCTGTAATCAGCAAGTCGAACTGTACGGTGGTGTTTATCAACCAGCTGCGTGAGAAGGTCGGAGTGATGTTCGGCAATCCCGAGACGACAACGGGAGGCCGTGCTCTGAAGTTCTATGCATCCGTGCGCCTGGATGTGCGCCGTGTCGAGGCATTAAAGCAGGGCGGAGAGGTGATTGGTAACCGTACCCGTGTGAAGGTCGTAAAGAATAAGATTGCGCCGCCTTTCAAGGAGGCAGAATTTGATATTATGTTCGGTGAAGGTATCTCCATGGTAGGTGACATCCTTGACCTTGCGGCAGACCTCAATATCGTTGTGAAGTCCGGTGCGTGGTATGCCTATGAGGGAAACAAGATCGGACAGGGACGTGAGAATGCAAAGCAGTACCTCAAGGATCATGAGGATGTCTGTGAGGAGATCTCGAGGAAGGTGCGAGAGCATTACGGCTTCGACGATGCCGGGAAGACTGACGGTGCCGGAGCTGCGGCAGCTGACAGCACAGCCGAGGCTTCAAAGACTACAAAGAATAAAAAGGCAGATGCAACAGAATAAGGGGAAGACATGAAAGTAACCGGTGTTGAGGAACTGTCGAAATCCCGGAGCAAGGTTTTCATAAACGGAGAACCGGCATTTGTCCTGTACAGGGGAGAACTGCGTACCTATGGGATCAGAGAGGGCGCTGAACTGGAACAGACAGACTATGATGCCATCATGGGAGAGGTATTGCCAAAGCGCGCAAAGCTGCGCGCCATGAACCTGCTCACCAAGAGGGAATATACGGAGCAGCAGCTGCGAAGGAAGCTGACGGACGGATTTTATCCGCCGGAGGTAATCGAGGAAGCGCTCGCATATGTGGCTGGATTTCATTACACAGATGACCTGCGCTATGCCGTCACCTTTATCACGGATCATGAGGCGACAAGGAGCAGAAGACGGATCGAACAGGATCTGACCAGAAGAGGTATTGATAGAAAGACTCTGGAAGCGGCGTGGGCAGAGTGGGGGAGTGACGGTGGTACGCAGGACGAAGCGGCGATGATACGGGCGCTGCTCGCAAAGAAAAAATACGAGCCCGAGCACGCTGATATAGCCGAAAAACGCAGGATTTATGCATTTCTTATGCGCAAGGGCTATTCTGCGGAGGCTGTCCGCAGGGCTCTGAGGACAGAAGAACTTGACACTTTTGCTTGACATTGTATTGGAATAAGTTTAAAATTTAACTGTTGTAGAATGCTTGTTTTGTACAATGAAAATCAAATAAAGGAGGTGCTCCTGTAGATGTCGCCATTGATATGGGTTATTATCCTGATAGCGGCTATCGCTGTAACCGCAGTAGTGACCGGGGTGGTTGTTTCGACACTTCAGAAGAAGTCAACTGCTACAACGATAGGAAACGCAGAGGATAAGGCAAGGGAGATTATCGATGAAGCTCTCAAGACGGCTGAAGCAAAGAAGCGGGAATCGCTCCTTGAGGTAAAGGAAGAGTCCATTCGTACCAAGAATGAGCTTGACAAAGAGATCAAGGAACGGCGTGCGGAAGCGCAGCGTTATGAGCGCAGGGTTCAGCAGAAGGAAGAGAACATCGATAAGAAAGCAGACGCCATTGAGAAGCGTGAAGCGAGCCTGTCAGCGAAGGAAGAATCTTTGAATCGGATGAAGGAAGAGGTTTCCAAGCTGAATGAGCAGCGCGTACAGGAACTGGAACGAATTTCCGGGTTGACCTCTGAACAAGCAAAAGACTACTTATTGAAAATTGTTGAAGATGAAGTAAAGCATGAAACGGCTGTGATGATCAAGGAAATGGAGAGTCGCGCCAAAGAAGAAGCAGACAAAAAGGCGAAGGAATATGTAGTGAACGCAATCCAGAGATGCGCAGCAGACCACGTCTCTGAGACTACAATTTCCGTCGTACAGCTTCCGAACGATGAGATGAAGGGAAGAATTATCGGTAGAGAGGGTAGAAATATCCGCACCCTTGAAACGATGACGGGTGTTGATCTGATTATTGATGACACACCTGAGGCAGTTATTCTGTCGGGCTTTGACCCTATCCGTCGTGAGGTTGCGAGAATTGCGCTTGAGAAGCTGATCGTGGATGGACGTATTCATCCCGCGAGAATCGAAGAGATGGTGGAAAAGGCGCAGAAGGAAGTCGAGATCATGATGAAGGAGGAAGGCGAAGCCGCAACGCTGGAGGTTGGCGTTCACGGCATCCATCCCGAACTCGTTAGATTGCTGGGTAAGATGAAGTTCAGAACCAGCTATGGTCAGAACGCACTGAAGCATTCCATTGAAGTCGCTCAGTTGTCAGGTCTTCTGGCAGCAGAGATGGGACTTGATGTCAGACTTGCGAAGCGGGCAGGTCTGCTCCATGATATCGGTAAATCCGTGGATCATGAAATGGAAGGATCACATATTCAGCTGGGTGTGGAGCTTTGCAGAAAGTACAAGGAAAATTCCGTTGTTATCAATGCAGTAGAATCCCACCACGGCGATGTGGAACCTACATCCCTGATTGCGTGTATTGTACAAGCTGCTGATACAATATCCGCTGCAAGACCGGGGGCTAGAAGGGAGACGCTGGAAACCTATACTAGCAGATTAAAACAATTAGAAGAAATAACAAACAATTTCAAAGGTGTAGATAAATCTTTTGCTATTCAGGCAGGTCGTGAAGTTCGTGTTATGGTTGTGCCGGAACAGATTTCAGATGCCGATATGGTTCTGTTAGCGCGCGATATTTCCAAGAAGATTGAAGCTGAAATGGAATATCCGGGACAGATCAAGGTAAATGTGATCCGCGAAAGCCGCGTGATTGATTACGCAAAATAACCGTAAGAACAGTTTTGACTTGAAAATTTCATAAGAAAAGAAGACCGTCGTACAGAAAATGTGCGGCGGTTTTTTATTTTCCTCTTGTGAAAAGACGTTGAATGTAGTATTATATTTCCAATGCCATGTATGATTGTATACAATAATTCAATGATAATCTTAAGGAGGACATATGAAATTGTATCAGGAAATGAGTAAAGAGGAACTGTTGTCATTGAAGAGTCAGCTGGAGCTGCAGTATGAGGATGTAAAGGGAAAGGGCTTAAAGCTGGACATGTCCAGAGGGAAACCTGCTGTAGCACAGTTGGATATGGGGATGGACATTTTTGATGTCCTGAACTCCGAGAGCGACATGAAGAGTGCGGATGGGATAGATACCAGAAACTATGGCGCACTGGACGGCATTCGTGAGGCGAAAGAGATGATGGCGGATATTATGGGAGTTTCTGCGGAGAATGTCATTGTCTACGGAAATGCCAGCCTTTCAATCATGTATGATACTGTTTCAAGATCCATGACACATGGTGTGATGGGAAGCACGCCGTGGTGCAAGCTGGATAAGGTGAAGTTCTTATGTCCTGCCCCCGGATATGACAGACATTTTGCGATTACACAACACTTTGGCATCGAAATGATTACCGTGCCGATGTCGCCGGAAGGTCCGGACATGGATATGGTGGAGAAGCTTGTGGCGGAGGATGCAGCGATCAAGGGTATCTGGTGTGTGCCGAAATACTCTAATCCTCAGGGTTACTCTTACTCGGATGAGACGGTGAGAAGGTTTGCACGGTTAAAGCCTGCAGCAGAGGATTTCCGTATCTATTGGGACAATGCTTATGCGATTCATCATCTTTACGAGGACAGACAGGACGAGATACTGGATATTCTGGGAGAGTGTGAAAAGGCCGGGAATCCGGATATGGTATATGAATTTTGTTCTACCTCAAAGATTACCTTTGCAGGCTCTGGACTTGCAGCAATGGCGGCTTCAAAGGGGAACCTTGAGTATGCGAAGAAGTCCATGACGATTCAGACGATCGGCTATGACAAAATTAATCAGCTCCGTCATGTCCGCTTCTTTAAGGATTTCAAGGGCATTCAGGAGCATATGAAGAAGCATGCAGCCATGTTACGACCGAAGTTTGAAGCGGTTCTGGAAGTCCTTGAGAGAGAGCTGGGTGGTCTCGGAATCGGCACATGGACAAAGCCGAACGGCGGATATTTTATCTCGTTTGACGCGAGGGAGGGCTGTGCGAAGGAGATCGTGGCAAAGTGTAAGGAAGCGGGCATGGTGCTGACCGGAGCCGGAGCAACTTATCCTTATGGCATAGATCCGAAGGACAGCAATATCCGTATTGCGCCCTCTTTCCCCTCTGCGGAGGAGATGGCGGTAGCGGCGGATCTGTTTGTGCTCTGTGTGAAGCTGGTAAGTGTCAATAAGCTGTTAGAGAATGCAAAGATTGAAAAATAAAATTTTTCAATCACGAGATTTGTGTCTGCGCGCACTTGACACAAACTCGCTATGCGCAAGGAGCGCGCGCAGAAATGAGGAGATCATGGAAGAATATAAGCGTTTGAAGCGTGAGCTGGTGGCGAAGGGTGCCATTATCGATTATTATCAGGATACTATGCTAATTCCGAACGGAAATACGGCAAAATGGGATCTGATCGACCATAAGGGTGCGGCGGCAGTGGTTGCCGTGCGCGAGGATGGCAAGCTGCTGATGGTAAGGCAGTACAGGAATGCGCTTGAGAGAGAGACTCTCGAGATTCCGGCAGGCGGTCTGAACGGCAGACAGGAGCCGACAGAGACAGCGGCGAGAAGGGAGCTGGAGGAGGAGACGGGGTATACCTGCGACAAGCTTGAGCTTCTGAACTCCATCTATACTACCGTTGCTTTCTGTAATGAAAAGATCGATATTTATCTCGCAAAGGATCTGAAGCCGGGAAAGCAGCATCTGGACGAGGATGAGTTCCTGAATGTTGAGGCGCATGATCTGGCGGAGCTGAAGCAGATGATTTTTGACTGCAAAATTCAGGATTCCAAGACAATCTGCGGCATCCTGACTTACGCGGCGAAGCTGGAGGAGAAATAAACCGGGCAGCATATTCACAGGGACATTATGCATACACATAAATGACTGCGGGAGCGGTCAGCGGGAGTGGTGTGGGATGCAGATATATGCAGGTCGGGTGCATTTTGGAAAAAAGAATCTGATGCCGGTATTTTTCATTGGAATAGTGGGCGGCATTCTTATCTTAAATTTAGGAAAGAGCACATTGCTGGAAGGAATAGGCTTGTTCGACGAGTACACGCTGTACGGGATGAAGAGCATGACTGTGGATCGCGGTGCTCTTTTTTGTTATGTCTTCCGAAGGCGGATGCTGGCGCTGCTGGTCATGGCGATTACGGCGACGACCTATCTCGGCTATGCCGCCTGTATCGGTGTGGCAGGATGGTGCGGAATGGCCGCCGGAACCTTTCTCAGTGCGCTGACGATCCGCTACGGAATCAAGGGCGTGATTTTAGCGGTTGTGAGTGTGTTTCCGCAGATGCTCTTTTATCTGCCTGCAATCATTATGATGCTGGGGTGGGGGGAGGATATCTACAGGGCGATCTATTCAAAAGGCACCCTGCCGGACGGAACCGACAGGGTGTTCTGGATGAAGAAGCTGGGCAGGCTCGGGCTGATAGCTCTCATTACAGTGCTGGGCTGTATGATGGAGGGCTATGTGAATCCCGGACTGCTGCTTGGATATTTGAAGGGATTTTGAGTTTTATTCGTACTCGGCAATGTCATAGATCAGCTTTTCGGAATCCTCCCAGCCGAGACAGGGATCGGTGATGGATTTTCCGTAGACACCGCCGCCTACCTTCTGGTTTCCTTCCTCAATGTAGCTCTCGATCATGACGCCCTTGACAAGCTTATGGATGTCGGGGTTTAGCTTTCTGCTGTGCATGACTTCCTTCGTGATACGGATCTGCTGTGCAAACTGCTTGCCGGAATTTGAATGGTTGGCGTCGATGACGCAGGCAGGGTTTTTCAGGTTCATCTTTCCGTACAGCTCCAGCAGAAGGTTCAGATCCTCATAGTGATAGTTGGGGATGTTGTTGCCATGCTTGTTGGTGGCACCTCTGAGGACAGCATGGACAAGGTCGTTTCCCGTCGTGTTGACCTCCCAGCCCCTGTAGATGAAGGAGTGGGGATGCTGCGCAGCATAGACGGAGTTCAGCATAACGGACAGATCGCCGCTTGTCGGATTCTTCATGCCCGCTGCAACATCAAAGCCGCTGACGGTGAGTCTGTGCTGCTGATCCTCGACAGAGCGGGCACCGATTGCAACGTAGGAGAGGATGTCGGACACATACCGCCAGTTTTCCGGATAAAGCATTTCGTCTGCGGCAGTCAGTCCGGTCTCGGCGATAGCGCGGATGTGCATTTTCCGCATTGCCATAAGACCGGCAAGAAAGTCGGGCTTCTTTTCGGGGTCGGGCTGATGGACAATGCCCTTGTAGCCTTCGCCTGTGGTGCGGGGCTTGTTGGTATAGATTCTCGGAATCAGGATCAGCTTATCCTTTACCTGTTCGTTGACACGCGCCAGACGGTTCACATAATCGCAGACGGAGTCCTCGTTGTCGGCGGAGCAGGGCCCGATGATGACAAGGAATTTATTGCTTTTTCCGGTAAGCACATCACGGATTTCAGCATCCCGCGCTTCCTTTATGCGTGCAAGCTCCTCGGCAAGAGGGAGCATTTCACGAATTTCCGCGGGAGTCGGTAATTTCTTTACAAATTCAAAGCTCATTTCATTTGTGATCCTTTCTAAATCTTCGTAACAGGTAATTGCAAAACTTGTGATTCTGAAAGTGACGTTGCACAAAATGCACAGACCACCGCAGGCACGCTCTCGCTACCTCCCGCTCGCAACGGTGCGTAAGTCTCCAAAATACGGAGACTAAGCACCGGCGGCTCCAGAGTGCGCTGCTTGTGGTCAGGTGCATCTCGCACAACTGCCTCCTGAAATTTGTAAGTTTTGCAATTCTCTATCTTTGTAAGTTCCGAATGGAACTGAAATCATGGTAGCACACGGAGGAAAATCCTGCAAGTGTCAAGCTTTCTATTGACAATGTAAGGCAGGTAAGCTATGCTGTAAATGAGAACAGCTCTCAAAATTAATAACACTGACACTTTTTGCAGAGTGGCATATATTAAATATAACCGAAGGATTAGAGAACTACATAGGCAGGGACAGGAGGCAGATATGGCAGATATCATTATTATTACGATTATCGCGATCACCGTCTTCTTTATCGTGCGGAGCGAACTCCGTAAGCTGAGAAGGGGGCAGTGCTGCGGTGGATGCAGTGGCTGCAACGGAAGCTGCGCCGGATGCAGCAGCCCGGTCGACAAGAAAGAAGTACAGATGTGAAATGACCCGCCCAGCAATGGGCGGGTCAAACTGTTTGTGAGGGTGTGGAGAACTCCAGGGAGAGGGTACAGGAGAGAAAAAGCGCTGCCATGCCCACGGTGTCGCTGGAAAGAGGGTACAGGAGAGGAAAAAGCGTCGTCATACCCACAGCGGCGTCTGATGGAGGGTACAGGAGAGGAAAAATTGCTGCCATGCCCACGGTGTCGCTGGAAAGAGGGTACAGGAGAGGAAAAATTGCTGCCATGCCCACGGCGTCGCTGGAAAGAGGGTACAGGAGAGGGAAAAGCGTCGTCATACCCACAGCGGCGTCTGGAAGAGGGTACAGGGGAGGGAAAAGCGTCGTCATACCCACGGTGTCGCTGGAAGAGGGTACAGGAGAGGAAAAATTGCTGCCATGCCCACGGCGGCACCTGATGGAGGGTACGGGAGAGAAAAAAGCACTGCCATACCCACATGCGAGGTCGCGGCATCAACCTTGAACTGTTTTGACGCGCGATGGAATATTGCGTGTATTTTTTTGTTAATACATTCGCCAAGAGCGAAAATATTATAAAACATCATACAAAATTACAACTATAGTTGCAAAATACATGTGGGTTGAATAACCAAATAAAATTAAGTATGACGGAGGAAGAAAATGAGGAAGTATCAAAAGAAGCTTGTTATCCTGACAACAGTCGGGGCGTTGGCGGTAGGTTCACTGTCCGTATCGGCAGCGGGACTGAGAGATGTGTTCGATGCGAAGTACTATGCAGATACCTACGAGGATCTGAAAAAAGCATATGGATACGATGAAGAAGCCCTATTCAATCATTATGTGACATGGGGCCTTACCGAGGGAAGAAGTATGAACCCCGTATTTGACGTACAGGCATATAGAAATGCATACGGTGATCTGAATGAGGCATTTGGGGAAGATTGGGATGCCTATGTCAACCACTATTTTGCCTATGGTATGAAGGAAGGCAGAAATAGCGGAATTTTGTTTGATCCGATCGCTTATGCAGAAGCATATCCTGACATCAAAGAAGCTTTTGGAGATGATTATGTAGCCGTCCTGAATCATTATCTGACCTATGGTATTCAGGAGGGAAGAACTGCAGGCGTGACGGTGAAGGAGGAACCGCAGGTTCAGAATATTTCAACATCGGCACAGACACCGGAACCTAGTTCTACGCCAAACCCGGATTCAACAGTAAAAGAAAATCAATATGAAAAGATTACATTCCCGGATGGCGGCTATATAGAATATTCAATATCCGACGAGGGAAATGAAACGGTCGATCAATATGGGATAAAATATTATTCTTACAAAGAAGGCGTGAACGACAAAATAATGGCGCTCGTAGAGGAACAGATGGCTAACGATCCATATGTTGCGCAGTTTTTGAAGCAATACGGGGATCGTTACAATTTTATAACCTGTTATGATGATGTAAACATTAGTGGCGAGGAATATCCTTTTGTATATGCTACTTTATATGATGAAGAGGGAAAACTTGCGCTCTACCTATTTGTTTCCGGATCAGAGGATGTAAATAATGCGTCATCGGAAGATGGGATTGCAGGAAGATACTATTGGTTTTTTGATGATGTATATCAGGATGCTTCAAGGATTGAAGCTCCTGTTTTGAACAACGAATATGTTTATATCGCACCATTTAACTGCGTATATGATGATATAGATGACAGATACTATTCTATTAGCGGATCTATAGACAGAGATATGGATTTGATGATTGCGCTGGGTCAGCTTTGTGAACTTGAGGAAGGTGAGAGCTATACTTTTATTGGACTGGATTTAATCTACCAGGGGTATCGTAATATTGCTGAAGGTGAGGGCAATTGCTGGGCTGTTGTATTTAAGGACGAAGGTGGAAAAACATATGTTGTTTTACCGCAGATGCAGAATTATTCAGAATATGTTAAAAAATATCCGGAGACAGAGCGGACAGATAATGAATATGGCTTATTCCTTAATAATTATATGAGCGATGTCATTGGGCATCTGATGAAGCCATACATCGGCGATGCGGCACCGGCCTCTTCTTCGGCTTCTGCATCCAGCCGCAGCTACATATTTACAAAGAACTAACGCATAGGCAGGACATGCCGGGAAACGCAATGGCAGAGTAATGTGCCTGAGAAAATCCATATTGTATTAAAAAACAGAAGCTGTAGTATGAGGGCGATTCATGCTACAGCTTCATCATTTTCATCTTTTTCAGTGAATTCAGATATTCAATCACCTGAGTCAATTCCTCGGCGGAAAGGTGGCTCGCTATATCAATGATTGTATCAGGCTTCTTGGCGGCATCTTCCAGAGTGATGCCAAACAGAATATAATCGGAGGATAAATTGAACTGCTGACAGAGGCGATATAAGGTTTCCTGTGACATTCCCTTTTTCCCGTTTTCAATTTCAGAAAGAAAGTTTACCGAAATATCCATGAATTCAGCAAACTGTGCCTGCGTATAATCGTGTTGCACTCTGAAATCGTGTACTCTTTTTCCTACAGAGCGCTTTAAGTTCTTATCATACTCCATCGTAAGCCCCTCCCAGTATTTATTTTATTCTATACCACTTTTGTTTTAATATGCACAAACTAAAGAAATACATTAATCGCTATGGGCGAAAATAAAATTCTCTATTGACATTATGTGGAAAAGATAGTATGATTCATTTCATATTAAACAGATAGGAATTATATACAAATTAATCTGGGCCATGAGGGGAGCATACATATGAAAGATAAGAAAAAAGTTGTTGAACTCACAAAATTGGCATTACCGCTTTTATCGATTCTGTTTGCGCTGCTGTTGCATGTGGTGCTGGAAAACTCGGAAAAGCATCCGACGGCTGCCTATCCTTATTTCAGTCTGGCGCTGGTGATCGGCTTTGTCGCTTATCTGTTGATTCTGCTGCTGTCCTTCCGGAAGGAAGCGTTTCGGAAAAAGCTGCTGTATAAGTGTTACTTCATTGCGGGGGCGGTGCTCTTTCTGAATCTGCTGAATCTGATCACGTTGAAGTTCGCACTGCTTCCAGTACTCTATTTCCCATCTCTGGACAGGATTCTCGGGGCGATGGTGAAGGACAGGCTGCTGATCCTGAAATGTCTTGCCTATTCCGCAAGGCTTCTGCTGGGCGGGTATCTGTTCGGTGCACTGTTCGGAATTGCGACGGGGATTCTGATCGGCTTCAGCAAGCGGGCGAATTACTGGATCATGCCGGTGATCCGGGTGTTTGGACCGATTCCCTCCACCGCATGGATTCCGCTTGTGCTGGTATGCTTTCCCTCCGCGGTCTCCGCGAGCACATTCCTGATTGCGCTTGCCGTCTGGTTTCCGACGACGATTATGACGAGCAGCGGAATCAGCAATGTACCGAACGCATACTTCGAGGTTTCCGGCACGCTGGGAGCCGGAAAGCTGACGCAGATTTTTTCGGTGGGTGTCCCGGCGGCAATGCCGTTCATGTTTCTGGGATTGTTTAACGGTACCTGTTCTTCCTTTATCACGCTTGTCACTGCAGAGATGATCGGTGCGAAATACGGAATCGGCTGGTATGTGAACTGGCAGAAGGAAATGCTGTCCTACGCAAATGTGTATGCCGGGCTGATTGTCATCGCAGTAGTATTTTCCATATTGATAACGCTCTTGTTCCGCGTCAGGGATAAGGTGCTTGTATGGCAGAAAGGAGTCATCAAATGGTAGGTGGACTGAGCATCAGGGATGTATCGAAGAGCTTTAACAGAAATGGCGAGGAGCTGGTGGCGCTGAACCATGTGAGTCTGGACATCGAGGCGGGCTCCTTTGTGTCCGTCATCGGGCCGTCCGGCTGCGGCAAGTCGACCCTGCTGCGCCTGATCGCCGGTCTGAATCAGGCGGATGAGGGCGAGCTTCTTCTCGACGGGGAGCCGATCAAGGGGCCGGGGTGCGACAGGGGACTGGTATTCCAGAATCCGACGCTCTTTCCGTGGCTGAATATCAGCAACAATATCGCCTTCGGACTCAAGGCGGGAAGGAAGCATCGGGATAAGGCGGAAATACAGGAAAAGGTCGCTGCAAATATCAGACTGGTCGGGCTGGAGGGCTTTGAAAAGTCCTATCCGCACCAGCTCTCGGGCGGCATGTGTCAGAGGGCTTCGCTTGCGAGATCACTTGTCGGGAATCCGAGGCTTCTCCTGCTGGATGAGCCGCTGGGGGCGCTGGATGCCTTCACGCGCATGAATATGCAGGATGAGCTGCTGAGAATCTGGGAGCAGGAGAACATGACGATGATTATGGTGACACATGACGTGGACGAGGCAATCTATCTCTCGGACAAGGTGATTGTTATGTCGGCGCGGCCCGCGAAGATCGAGAAAATAATCGATATTAAGATGACGCGGCCAAGGGCGCGGAGCGGGGAGGAGTTTCTGCTCTATCGTTCCAAGATACTAAAACTGCTGAACTACGGCGGTAAGGAAGTCGAAATCGGCTATTACATATAAGGAGGAGAAGTTATGAAAGGAAATGTACTGAAAAAAGGAGCTATTTTATTGACAGCAGCGGCATTGCTGCTGACCGGCTGCGGCAGCAAGGGGGCGGACGGTGATGCTAAGGGCACCACAATGAAGATTGGCTATGGAACCGTTCTGTGTCAGGCACCGCTGCAGATCGCCATTGAAAAGGGCTATTTTGACGAAGAAGGTCTGGATTACGAGGTGGTGAAGATGGATGGCCTTGTGACGGAATATGTCGGCTCGGGACAGGTGGATGCCGCCTATGGAATGGTGAGCAAATTTATACAGCCTATTGACAACGGACTCGACATCATGATGACCGCCGGTGTACACAACGGCTGCATCAAGGTTCTGGTAAAGCCCACTTCCGGCATTGAGAGCATTGCCGACCTGAAGGGTAAGACGGTCGGCGTGAACGGTCTGGCAGAGGCTCCCGCCGTGCTGTTAAAGCGGGCGCTGAGCAGCGAGGGCATCGGTGTGACCTCCGACAACCTTGAGGTGGATTTTGTGATATACAGCAACTCCGATCTGGCGATGGCGCTGGAGAATGACGCCGTGGACGCAATCTGTCTCGTAGACCCTGCGGCGACGGTGGCTGTCAACCAGTACGGCTACAATATCCTTCTGGACACCGCCAAGGATGAGCCCTATGCGGCGGAATATTGCTGCGCAACCTTTGTGACCGGCGATTTCGCAAGGAATTACCCGGAGGAAGCCGCAAAGTTTACAAGAGCCGTGATGAAGGCTTCCGCATGGGTGGAGGAGCATCCGGACGAGGCGGCACAGCTTTTGATCGAGAAGGAATATCTTTCCGGTAATCCAGAGGTGTTTGCAAACATTCTGAGAAGCTATAACTGCAAGCCCTCCGTTCAGGGCGGCTATGATTCGACGGTCAGCAATGTCGATGAATTTAAGAGAATCGGGCTGCTGAGCGAGGACATTGATACGGATGCATTTGTGAAAAAGGCGTTTATCTTCCTTGACGGAGTGGAAGAGACATATTAAATGGGAGGAACCCGATGCAGGAAGTATTTAAAATCAGACCGAATATCTGGCACATACAGGATGTAGAGGGAGTCTTCTTTACGGTGCTTGCCGGGGAGAGGGAGGCGCTTGTTGTTGACAGCGGCTATGGAAAGGCTGACCACAGGGCGTTTGTGGAAAGCCTCATCCATATGCCTTACCTTGTCGCCAATTCGCACGGACACCCGGATCACGTCGGCGGCAACAGCCAGTACGACACGGTCTATGTGCATCCGGCGGATCTTGTCATGGCGGAAAAGAAGGGCTCTCTTGCGGCAGACAGACCGGTGCTCAAGCCCTTGCAGGAGGAGACGGTCTACGATCTGGGCGGGCTTCATGTGAGGGTGACGGCGCTTCCCGGGCATACAAAGGGAACCGTTGGATTTCTGGCGGAGGAATACCGGCTGCTGATCGCCGGGGATGCGTTCAACCCTGACATGTGGATGTTCGCGGAGAATCACGACACCCTGGACACTCTGGAGCAGACCTTGGAGAAGGCGCTCACGCTTCCGTTTGACAGCTATCTCGGTTCCCATACGACGAAGGAGGTGCCGCAGAATTTTCTGAGGGAGGCGCTTGCGAATGTCAGGGAGCGGAGGGTGGACTGGTATTCATGGGAAAAAATTCTTGGCAGAGACACCTATGAGATCATCCATCAGGGAAAATACGGCAGATCGTCGATCCGTATCGACGAGGAGGAAGCGCTGCGGATTCAGGCGACGCAGGAGAGGGGCTTTTATACACGTCTGCTACACGGGAATGACGACACTCATTTCGCCGACGGAGCCACAATTCCACCGGTGTACCAGACGAGCGCATTCAGCCATGAGACGGCACAGGAGATTGCCGACATTTTTGCCAAAAAACAGGCGGGCTACAATTACAGCAGGATCGGCAATCCGACGATCCGGGCATTCGAGGAGAGGATCACGGCTCTCGAGGGCGGTGCAATGTCGGTGGCGTTTGCTTCGGGCATGGCGGCGATCACAGCCTCGCTTATGAATGTCTTGTCCGCCGGGGATGCGTTCATTTCGACGACAGGGCTTTACGGCGGGACAATAGAGCTGTTCAAGGGGCTTGCGCGTTTCGGAATCACAGTGAAATACGTGCCGGTGAACGATTTTGAAGCGATGGAGAAAGCAATCACCCCGGAGGTAAAGCTGATCTTCGCGGAAACCATCAGCAATCCGGGGCTGAAGGTGGCCGACATCGAAAAAATGTCGGAGATAGCGCATCAGTTTGGGATTCCGTTGTTTCTGGACAATACGATGGCAACACCTCTGCTGGCGCGCCCGATTACATTGGGAGCCGATGTTGTCATCCACTCCTCGTCAAAGTACATCAACGGCAGCGGTGGCGGAATCAGCGGGATTGTGACGGACAGCGGGCGCTTTGCGTGGGATGCGGAGAAATTTCCGTCGCTGGCACCCTTCCTGAAAAATCCGGCTGGACTGCCGGCGTATGCCGTGAGACTCCGTGCCGACATGCTCTGCAATTACGGCGCATGTCTGTCCCCGCAGAATGCTTTCCTGAACATGCTGGGTCTGGAGACGCTGGGATTGCGAGTGGAGCGGGAATGCTCGAATGCGCTGGCGCTGGCGCGCTATTTCAGCACGATTCCCGGCATCTTAGTCAACTATCCCGGTCTGGAGGACAGCGTGGGCTATGAGACGGCGCAGAGGATTCTGAAGAACGGCTGCGGCGCGATTCTGACAGTGCGGTTCGGCACAAGGAAAAAGGCATTTCAGGTGATGGATGCCCTGCGCATATCGCAGATCGTCTCCAACATAGGGGACAACCGGACGCTGGTTGTCCATCCGGCATCGACGATGGCGTTGCATTCCACGGAGCAGGAGCGCGAGGACGCCGGAGTCTACGATGATCTGGTCAGGATCAGCGTGGGCATTGAGAACATTGCGGATATTATCAGTGATTTCGACCGCGCCCTGAAACAGTACATAACACTCAAATAAAGTGTTGAAATTTCAAAATGAAAGTGCTAGTATAAATCTGCATTAAAAAATACTCGATGAGGAGGAATGGCAATGAAGAACAGAACGTTAAGCTTCTTTGGTAAGAAGTTTGCAAAGACAGTGTCCACAACCTTGGTATTGGCAATGTTGGTCGGCACTACGGTATCTGCGCAGACACCTTCCGTGAGGGATCTGTTTGACGCAAATTTCTATTCCAAGACCTACGGTGATCTGTCGGCAGCATTTGGCACGGATGGCGAGGCTCTCTACAATCACTACGTGAATTACGGACAGAAGGAGGCACGTACATTCACAAAACTGATTGATCTGAAAAAGTACAGAGAGGCATATGCTGATCTGGATGCGGCATTCGGTGACGATTGGGCTGCTTATTTGAATCACTATCTTAACTATGGTATCGCAGAAGGAAGAAATTCATTCGGTATTTTTGATGCCAGAGCATATGCGGACAGATATCCCGATCTGAAGGAAGCGTTTGGCTATGATGTGCTGGCGTTGTATCAGCATTATATCAATTTTGGTATGAAGGAAGGCAGAAACTGCGAGAAGGCTGTTGAAACCAGCAGTGCATCCAGCAGCACAAGCAGCAATGCCGGACAGTCAACAGCGACGGTACAGACCAGTGGTTCGTTGGTAGATCCTGAGACAGGAGCACCAGTAGCAAACGCTACAATCAGATTTACAAGAGTTTCAGATTTATATCAGCAGCTGGCAGCACAGTCTGTAAGCGGAAATGACACGGTAAGTGGAAATGACACGGTAAGCGGAAATGACACGGTAAGCGGTAACGATCCTGCCGGAAGTGTTGTTACTGTAGGAGATGGCTGGTACGAGGTTACCACGGATGCAAACGGTCATTACGAGATTTCAAATTTGCCCGCTGGCGTATATAATGTAAGCGCGACAGCACCGGGATACCTTACCTTGACGCTTGGCACGTTTGCAGTCGGTTCTGCTTCTGGAACTTTCTCCATGCCTACGTTTAGTCTGCTGAGTGACTGCTCAGGTGAGAACTATGTAACCGGTAGAGCGACAGATGCAGTAACAGGTCAGGCAATGACAGGCGTTACCTTGAAGGTAAGAAGTGGCTGGAACAATAAAGAGGGGGAAGTAGTAAAGACTGCTGTAACCAATGAGGATGGTACATACAGTATTCTGTTGGCAAGAGGTTACTACACGATTGAGTTTGCAAAGGAAGGATATGTTTCCAGCTTTGTAAATATCTTCAGCTCCAATGCAGACAGAAACTTCCAGGGCGTGCTGAATCCGGCTTCTGCTTCCCTGGTTGACAGCACAGAGCTGCGTGTGGTTCTGACATGGGGTCAGATCCCGAGCGATCTGGATTCTCATCTGGTAGGTTATGCCGATAATGAGAGAGGCTATTTCCACATCTGTTACTATGACAAGACTTATTATGATGCGAATCAGAAATTAGTTGCATCGTTGGATGTCGACGATACATTCTACGAGGGACCGGAGACCGTAACTGTATTTGAGGTTCGGAACGACAAGAATTATTACTACTCCGTACATGACTACTCAAACGGCTGGAATGAAAATTCGACGGATATGTCTGTTTCCGGAGCTAATGTGAAGGTTTATCAGGGATCCACGCTGGTAAAGGAATATAATGTTCCTACCGGTCGCGCAGGAAATGTCTGGAACGTTTTCAAGATCATAAATGGTCAGATCATTGATGTCAATGCGTATAATTCTGATCATGACACAATTTTTGGAGAGTACGATCCCAGCAAGGATTCCTATTACTAAGGTCATCTGGCAGGTTTTAAAGTGTAAACTCAAGAGGCGGCAGGTATGTTTATATCTGCCGCCTTTGCGTATGAAGTTTTTACTTCGATTTTGACACAAAGTTTGCAGCTTACTGAAAGGCGTGAGGATTAGCATGAGGTTTGAAATTAAAAGGTTTTGGGATGGAGTGAGAAGGAGTCTGCCGTTTCTGGGGATAATGATTATACTGACTGCATGTGGGGAGAAGACTGAACCGATCAGCCTACAGCCAGAGAGCATTCAGGCAGAGGGTATTCAGACAGAAGGCATTCAAACCGAGAACCTTGGTCAGTCGGACATGGATGCATTCAAGAGCTTTGTGGTGAATCTTGTTTCGCAGAATGAGACGGGAAAGATTTCCGGTTCTGGATTTATCGCAGAAATTGCAGAGGACACGGTGTATATTTGTACAAATCAGCATGTGATCCAGAGCGCGGACACATGGACGGTGACCTTTGGCGATGGCACGCAGGCAGAGGGTGAAAAACTGGGATGCAGCCAGGTGTTTGATGTTGGTGTTGTGAAAGTGGAAAAAGACAGGATCGCGGAAGAGACGTTGGGAAAGCTGCATCCGGTAAAGGTTGATCTGGAAGAATGGTGTAAGGCAAGAGATAATGCAGATTCCCATGTGACAGTTAAAGTATATCGTGTCGGTGAAGGGGGACTGACAGGAGAATGTCAGGAAGGCACAGTTGAAAGTGTAATGGCACCCTTTGAATATGGGAATGGATTGAACCATACAAAGATGGATATTGTACTTGAGAGCGGTGACTCGGGTTCCGCAGTATTTGATGAAAACGGTAATCTGTTTTCCATGGTGGTAGGTGTAACCTATGAGGAGGACAGTAAGCCTGCGCGGTGGGGAATACCTCTTACCTCTGTTATCACGAGCTATAAAGAAATTACTGGAAGGGAATGGATCTCTCTATTCCAGGATCATTAAAACAGGACTTGCATTTTCTAACGGATAGTGCTATTCTAGGAACGTAAAAATTGAAAGAAAATTCTTCGGGGTTGGGTGCAATTCCCTACTGGCGGTAAAGTCCGCGACCCATGGCAGAAGGAATCTGCGAAAGCGGGACAGATGTCATGGCTGACTCGGTGAAAGTCCGGGACCAACAGTAAAGTCTGGATGAAAGAAGAAAATTTCGGCTGCGGCTTCTGGCAATTGATCGGATGAAGGATCAGGGAGGCAGCAGTTGGGAGCAGTGTATATTAGACCCCGAATCTTTGCAGGATTCGGGGTTTTTGTGCGTAGCAGAATATGTGCATCGCGGCTTCCCATACGAGGTAAGAAGAATTTTCCGACAGAAAAATGGAGGAAAAGTAAAATGAACAAACTGTTTCAAACTGTAGCAGACAACCTGCTCTATGTCTTAAGCTTTCTGGCAATCATTGTGGCACTCTTTGTGCTGGCGCTTCTTCTGGAGAAGGCGGCACAGAAAAAGAACGGGCGGAACGAGCCGATATTCAACACGCGGAAGACCGCGATGATCGGTATGTTTTCAGCCATTGCCGCGATTCTGATGCTGTTCGAGTTCCCATTGCCCTTTGCACCGTTCTTTTACAAGCTGGATTTCAGCGAACTGCCGATTCTCATTGGCACCTTTGCGTTCGGACCGGCAGCAGGGGTTATGATGGAGTTTATCAAAATACTTCTGAAGCTGATCTTCAAGGGGACAACGACAGCCTTTGTGGGCGACCTTGCAAACTTTGTTGTCGGGTGCAGCTTCATTCTTCCGGCATCGGTGGTCTATGCATTTCATAAGAACAAGAAGAGCGCAGTTATTGCCTGCATCACCGGAACGGTAGTCATGACGATCTTTGGAACGGCACTCAACGCAATCTATCTGCTGCCCGCATTCTCCAAGCTCTACGGAATACCCTTGGAGGGACTGATCGCAATGGGGGCGGAGACAAACGGACTGGTGGCAGAGGGCAGCATTGTGAGCTTTGTGATCGCGTGTGTTGCGCCGCTGAACCTGATCAAGGGTGTCAGCGTGTCGGTGATCACGCTGCTTGTGTACAAGCCGCTCAGCCCCCTGATCAAGACAGGGCATAGAAAGTAGAGGAAGATTGTGTGTTGGGTTCAGCCATAAGGCTGAGCCCTTTTTATATACTGAAAAAGATTTGCAAGACATGATAACATATGATATAATATGAAGGTAAAATAAAACCATATGAAAACGGCACTTTTGGCAAGCTGTAATGGATTTTAGTGTTATGGGGGGATAAGGAAAATGCTAATAAAGATATTATTTGTTTGCCTTGGTATGTATATACGAGTATTCTGGCATCGATAATAATTATAGTGCTATTATCACTAATAGTTTGATGAAAGATTGTGTTTTGGAGTGGGACTTCCGCTCCAAAGCACAACTGGTGGGGCTTATGAAAAACTTGATGAAAAGAGCGGTCGCCTTATTTGCTATTCCGGCTATTTTGCTATGTGGCTGTGGTAAGGGCGAAGCTCCGATTGCCAGCAGTGAGACGAAGACCGAGACAGTGGTGAACTGGAAGGAAGATGGATTTACAGCTGCCGATATGTCTGGGGAGAAAATAGAGGAAAATCTGCTCAACGTACAGGGCTTTCAAAAATGGGAAGCGGATGACGGTGCGGAGTGGGGAATCGTCTCTTCGGGAACGACAGGAAACTGTTTTTGGAGATTGCGTCTCAGGCTGGATGAGGGAGGCGTATACAGTACCGGTAAAAATGCCCTGTACTGGTATGAGAAATATGATACGGACAGCGGGACAACGGAGAACATCTCATTTACCCCGGAGGATTTCGGGCTTGACGATGAAATCGGTTATGTGGAGGGAATGAGCGTCGGCACAGATGGTTTCTACATTCTGCGGTGGGTTCCTTATGCCATAGATGCAGACGGATTGTACATCCAGTCATCGGATCAGATGATTTTGACGGACTTTGGGGATAACTGTAAGATACTTGATTTTTATGATCTGTTTCTGGAAAAGGAAATTGAGACGGTTCTTCCCTATGTGCTGCCGATGTGGAACGAACTGCAGTGCAGAGTGGATAAGGATGGAAACATATATGTGCTTTCGGGAGGAGATGGCTCGGGAAGTAATTTGTATGTGTTTGACTATAATAAACAACAGCTCATGGAATTTCAAAGCAGCCGTCAGGAGCAGCTGCTACAACTGATTATGACAGACACAGGAGAGTATATTGCCATAACGAACGACGTTTCCCGCGGAAAATATAAATTTCTCTGGGTGGATGCGGAGCATGGTGTGCTGAAAGAGCTGTGCGCACTGAGTGATTCCTCGGCGGACATAGATAAGGTTCTCGGTCTGTGGGGAAATGATATTTTCTATATCGGGAAGGGCGATGCGGCAGCAGGAAACGCCGGAAAACTGGTGAAGTGGAATATCGGCACCGGCGGGGAGGAGATTGTCGTGGATTTCTCTTCCGCAGGAGTCGATACTGCGAATTTTGCGGTTGAGCTTGTACGCGATGACAGGTCTGGCATCTGGCTCTGTCTGAATGGACGCTCCGGGCTGAACCGTGATTTCTGGATCTCGAGACTGTCGACAGAGCCAGCGGCTGCGGTGGGAAATGTTGTGGTAGCAGATCTGACGGGCGATGGCGGGCTTCTGGCGCGGTGTGCGCTTCAGGCTCAAATGTCTTCGCCTAATTTCAAGTATGATTACACAGACGCTTCGGATAAGGCAGAGAAGGAAAGGATAGAGCTTGAACTGGTTCAGCAGAATGGCCCGGACGTCCTCTATGTTTCCTATGAAGACATGTATAACTATGCGCAAAAAGGTCTGTTATCCGATATGTCGGAATTTGTCGGGGAGGGAATCAGGGAAAAGATTCTTCCCGGTGCCATTGAGGTTGGAACCATAGACGGGAAAATGTACGGACTTCCGCTTGGCGTTGTGGCGAAGACCTTTGTTGCGGCGGCAGACCGGGAAATTCCGTCTGCGTGGAATATGGAGAGCTTGCTGGAACTGATAAAGACAGGCGATTTATCAGGGGAGATTCGTTCTCCTTACGTTTTTGGCGGAGCTATGCCACCAGCCATGGTGGTACAGGAGTTGACCAGATATAACCTTCGGGATAGCGTCGGTTATTTTGAAGAGGAAGGGTTTGTGGAACTTCTGGACACGGTAAGGAGTGGGAAGGTGCAGACGCTATCCGACGAGTGGTTTGAAGATCCGGCTGACTTATGCTGGGGGTATCTGACAGCCTATGCCGATTTTATCAGTCTTTTTGACCATATCGAATATGAAAATGGCAGGATTGCCGGTTATCCGACCGGTGACGGAGGCGTGGGGTATCTTGTTCCGTCGGGAGGAATGGTAGTCGTAAACAGTAACACAAAGAATCAGGAGGCAGTCAGCGAATTTCTTGCGATCCTGTTCGGAGAGGAAATGCAGAAAAGCGCGGGAAGGGACAGCCTCGGCATCTGTAAGATTACGCCGTCCGATTACTACACAGAGGATGAAACAGGAAAGCTGTATTTTATGGGAAATAAAAGTATCGAGGTGACGCTGTTTGATGATGGAAGCAACTCGATGGAGAGGGCGGCTGAGTTCTTAAATCATTGCGGTGGGCAGCCATATGAAGACAGAAGAATCAGCGCAATCGTCTATGAGGAAGTATGCTCCATGCTTGAGAGCGGAATGACTTCTGAGGAAACAGCGGGAATTATCAGCAACAGAGTCCAGCTATATCTTGACGAGTGATAACGGCAGATGCCTGACTTCTGAGCCCCCGAAATATAACTTGCATTTTCATCCCGGCTGGGGTAGAATTTAACATAGTAAATCTGTATAAAGCACCTACGGAATGGTAGGTGCTTTTTCAAGATGGTGCATTTTTATATTGCATTATAGAAATGAGGACGGAAATGATCGAACTGGATGTAAAAATTGATGCAAAGGATCTCTATGATTACCTGCTGCGGCACTCCTACAACAGCGCCTCCGGTATCATCGGCAGCTGCTTCGGCGCTCTGATGGTCGTGCTGGCGGTGCTGACAGGGCAGTGGCTGTATCTGATCTTCGGAGTAATCATGCTGCTGTATCTGCCGTGGACGCTCTTTATCAGGAGCAAGCAGCAGATTCTGAGCAATCCCGGCTTCCAGCAGCCGCTCCACTATCTGCTGGACGAGCAGGGAATCACCATCTCCCAGGGCGAGGAGACGGTACAGTATCCTTGGGAGGAAATGGACAAGGCGGTATCTACCGGAAGGAGCATTATCGTCTACACCTCGAAGGTGAACGCGACGATCTTCCCGAGAAAGCAGCTTGGAGATAAGCTGCCGGCAGTCGTGGAGATGATTTCCACGCACATGCTCCCTGCAAAGGTAAAGATCCGCAACCTATAAAGAAACGACAGGACAGAATATGAAAGAATTCAGTGCAGATTTTATATGGAAACAATTAGAGCAGAACGGTGAGCTCCTGATCGAGACGGAAGCACCGGAGGACACCTTTGAACTCGGAAAATGTCTCGGAGAGGCGGCAGAGGCAGGACAGGTCTATACGCTGCTGGGGGATCTCGGTGTCGGTAAGACCGTGTTCACGCAGGGCTTTGCGGCGGGGCTTGGGATTACAGAGCCGGTAAACAGCCCGACCTTCACAATTCTTCAGGTCTATGACGAAGGGCGCCTGCCGTTCTACCATTTTGACGTCTACCGCATTGCCGATGTGGAAGAAATGGATGAGATCGGCTATGAGGACTGCTTTTACGGCGAGGGTGTCTGCATGATAGAGTGGGCGAATCTGATCGAGGAGATTCTGCCGGAAAAATATGTCTGTGTCACAATAGAAAAGAATCTCGAGCGGGGCTTTGACTACCGCGGAATCAGACTGGAAGTAAAGGAGAGCTGAGAACGAAATGAAAATACTTGGTCTGGACAGCTCGGGTCTTGTGGCAAGCGTGGCGATCGTTGAGGACGGCGTGCTGCTTGCAGAGTACACAACGGATTATAAGAAAACGCATTCCCAGACGCTCCTCCCGATGCTAGGCGAGCTGCGGAATATGATTGAACTGGATATGAACAGCATTGATGCCATTGCCATAGCTTCCGGCCCCGGCTCTTTCACGGGACTGCGCATCGGTTCGGCGACGGCAAAGGGGCTTGGACTGGCATTGAAAAAGCCGCTGGTCGAGGTGCCCACGCTGGAGGGACTCGCATGGAATCTCTGGGGGACGGACAGGCTTGTCTGCCCTATCATGGATGCGCGGAGAAATCAGGTCTACACGGCTGTGTACGAGTTCCTTGCACAGGGAGAAGAATTTGTCCTGCACGATGTGCTCCCTCAAAGTCCGATGGACATCGGAGAGCTTGTGGAGAGACTGAATGAGATCGGCAGACCGGTGATCTTCCTCGGGGACGGTGTGCCGGTGTATCTGTCAAAGATCAAGGAGAAGCTCAAGGTGGCATACAGTCTGGCACCCGCCGGAAACAACAGGCAGCGGGCGGCGAGCGTTGCAGGCTTAGGAGCAGTCTACTATGCACAGGGGAAGACGGTGGACGCGGCGGAGCATCAGCCGGAATACCTTAGAAGGAGTCAGGCAGAGAGGGAGCGCGAGCTTGTCATCCGTGAGCTCCGAGAGGAGGATATTCCGAGACTTGCCGAGATCGAGTCCGAGTCCTTTTCCATGCCGTGGTCGGCGGAGCAGTTCAAGGATCTCCTGTCACACGATTACTGTACCTATGTCGTTGCGCTGACGGAGGGGAAGGTTGCCGGATGCTGCGGCTTTACGGACAGCTGCAATGTGGCAAACATCGATAATGTCGTCGTTGCACCGGAGTTCAGAAACAGAGGGATTGCACAGGCGATGCTGCACGAGCTGATCCGGCGGGGTGAGGAGAAGAAGGTGGAAGCGTTTACGCTTGAGGTGCGTGTCGGCAACATGGCGGCTGTTCATGTCTATGAGAAGCTGGGCTTTCTGTCTGAGGGAATCCGGCCGAGGTTCTATGAGAAACCGGTTGAGGATGCGAATATTATGTGGAAGAGATACTGATATTACAACATTTTCCACTGTGTTGATCTCTCCTTTTTTGCTATAATAGAGCCACTGGATTACCAAGGGAGAGGAGAACGAAATGCGGAAGTACGAGGAACAGAAAGAAAAATTAATTGAAGCTGTCTGCAACTGCTGCGGAAGAGCTTTGAAGGTGGAGAATGGATATCTGAAAGAGGGATGTGTTGCGGTGAATACGAATTTTGGGTATTTCAGCCGGAGGGACGGCATATCGCACCGGTTTGACCTCTGTGAGGATTGCTATGATGAAATCATTTCGCAGTTTAAGGTGCCCGTGGAGGAGAAGGAGGGTACGGAGCTGCTCTAGGAGGAAAGAATGCTGGATGTTTGCTTACTGGGAACGGGCGGAATGATGCCTCTTCCCTATCGCTGGCTCACGTCGCTGATGCTCAGATATAATGGGAAAAGTATCCTGATCGACTGCGGTGAGGGAACGCAGATTGCTCTCAGGGAAAAGGGGTGGAGTCCCAAGCCGATCGATATTATCTGCTTTACCCATTATCATGCGGATCATATCAGCGGTCTGCCCGGACTGCTGTTGACGATGGGAAATGCAGAGAGAACGGAACCGCTGCTGCTGATTGGCCCTAAGGGCCTGACCAGAACGGTGAATGCACTCAGGACGATCGCACCGGAGCTGCCGTTTGAGATCAACTGTCTGGAGATTACAGAAAATCAACAGGAGTTTGCATTTGACGGTTTCCGGATGAAGGCGTTCCGGGTGAACCACAGCGTGATCTGCTACGGCTACAGCTTTATGGTCGACAGGGCAGGGCGCTTTGACAAGGAACGCGCTGAGGAGCAGCAGATTCCGATGAAGTACTGGGGCAGACTGCAAAAGGGCGAAACGATCGAAGAGGCGGGGCGGATCTACACGCCGGACATGGTTCTCGGGGCTGCGAGAAAAGGGCTCAAGGTCACATACTGTACGGATACAAGACCGACCGAATCCATTGTGGAGAATGCGGTCGGCGCTGATCTCCTCGTGCTGGAGGGAATGTACGGTGAGGCGGATAAGCTGGCGAAGGCAAAAGAGAATAAGCATATGACAATGTACGAGGCGGCACGCATTGCAAAGGCGGCACAGGTGCCGGAGCTCTGGCTGACGCATTACAGTCCTTCCCTGACGCATCCCGAAGAGTTTCTGGGAGAGGTTCGCAAGATTTTTCCGCAGACGGTGGCGGCAAAGGACGGAAGAACCGTGGAGTTGAATTTTGAGGAAGACTGACGCGACAGCAGTCGTGGGTAAAGGATGGGATAACATATGAAAAAATCTACCGTAGCGATTACAATAGTTCTGATCGTCGTGATTGTGGGCGTTGTCGGTGTTTACGCGATCATGACCGGCAGAGCGAAGACGGAGGCGGCAAAGACGGTGATGACCCCGGTGCAGGAGGCTCTCAGCCGCGACCTCGAGAAGGATTATCCGGCAACGGTGAAGGAAGTGGTCAAATACTACACGGAGCTGGAGAAATGCTTCTATAATGAGGACTGCACGGAGGAGGAGATCGAGCAGCTCGGTATGCAGGCGCGGGCACTGTTCGACGAAGAGCTTCTTGCGAATAATGATGTGGGAACCTACCTGATGCGTTTAAAGAAGGATATCCAGAGCTTCCGTGATGCAAAGCGGCGCATCAGCACGGTTGCGGTTGCATCGAGCACCAGCGTGAAGTTTTTTGAACAGGACGACTATGAGTTTGCAAAAATCTACTGCGGCTATGCGGTGAGAGACAATACCGGCAAGAGTCTGATAGCGGGAAGGGTGTATCTTCTTCGGCGCAACTCTGACAGACAGTGGAAGATCTACGGCTGGGAGGATGCGGACGCGGTTGACAACTAAAGACCGGGAAGACAGAAAGCACCGGAAAGTGGAGGAACAAGAACGTGATACAGGAAAATGACCGGGATGTCTTGATTCTTGCAATCGAGAGCTCCTGCGATGAGACGGCAGCCGCTGTAGTGAAAAACGGCAGAGAGGTGCTGTCCAATGTTATCTATACACAGATCGCTTTGCATACGCAGTACGGCGGAGTGGTGCCGGAAATTGCATCCAGAAAGCACATCGAAAAGATTAATCAGGTGATTGAACAGGCGCTTGCGGAGGCGGAGGTGACTTTGCAGGATATTACGGCGATTGCTGTCACCTACGGCCCCGGACTGGTCGGCGCACTGCTGGTCGGCGTGGCAGAGGCGAAGGCAATCAGCTTTGCGACAGGTATTCCGCTGGTCGGCGTACATCATATCAGCGGACATATCAGCGCAAACTATATTGAACATAAAGAGCTGGAGCCGCCGTTTGTGTGCCTTGTGGCATCCGGCGGACATTCGCATCTTGTCGTGGTGAAGGATTACGGCGAGTATGAGATCATCGGAAGAACCAGGGATGACGCGGCGGGCGAGGCATTTGACAAGGTGGCGCGTGCAATCGGACTCGGATATCCGGGCGGCCCGAAAATTGACCGTCTGGCGAAGGAGGGTAATCCCGATGCGATTCCCTTCCCGAGAGCGAAGGTGGCGGAGAACGAATATGATTTCAGCTTCAGCGGATTGAAGTCGGCAGTGCTGAATTACCTGAATTCCTGCCAGATGAAGGGCGAGGAGGTCAACCGGGCGGATGTGGCGGCATCCTTCCAGAAGGCAGTTATCGATGTGCTGGTAGAGCACTCCCTGCATGCGGTGAAGGCATTCGGCTATGACAAATTTGCCATAGCCGGTGGAGTGGCATCCAACTCCTCTCTGCGTGCGGCATTCGAGAAGGAATGCGAGAAGAGAAATATCCGTTTTTACCATCCGTCTCCTGTGCTCTGCACGGACAATGCGGCGATGATTGGCGCGGCAGGATATTATGAGTATATCAAGGGGGTCAGACATGGCTATGATCTGAATGCTGTGCCGAACCTGAAGCTGGGGGAGTGAGACACCTATGGAAGAGAAGCGTTGCGTGATGATCCTGCTGGCTGCGGGAAGCGGATCGCGGATGAAAAGCGGGACGGCGAAGCAGTTTATGCTGCTTAAAGGTAAGCCGCTGATCTGGTACTCAATGAACACCATGGAAAATTCACCGGTTATCGATGAATGCATTCTTGTTACGGCGGAGAAGGACATCGATTATATGCGGTGTGAGATCATTGAAAAATACGGATTCCATAAGGTATCTGCCGTTGTGCCGGGCGGGAGCGAGCGCTGGGAGTCGGTGGCAAATGCCGTCCAGACGCTGGAGGATCGCAAACCGGTGAAGGAAAGCTATGTTTTTATCCATGATGGCGCGAGACCTTTTCTGACAGAGGAGGTTCTTGAAAGGGTCTATCAGGCGGTGAAGGAGCATCCTGCGTGCGTGGCGGCGATGCCGTCCAAGGACACCGTGCGGCTGGCGGATGAGAGCGGATTTGTCAAGAGCACGCCGGACAGGCGGAGCGTATGGATTATCCAGACGCCGCAGGTATTTGAAGCCGGGCTGCTGATAAAGGCGTACGCAGAGCTGCGCGAGCGTGCAGACAGGCTGGGAAGGGAAAACATCGCGGTGACGGACGATGCGGGAGTTGTGGAGCTGTTCACGGAGCAGAGAATCCGGCTGGTTGAAGGCTCTTACGACAATATTAAGGTCACGACACCCGGAGACATGAAAATAGCAGAGGCGTTTCTTGAAGCATAGGCTTTGAGGAGCGCTTTTTCTGTCTTGAATAGGTTTGAATGTAAGAAGTCTGAAAATTCTTTCATGAAGATAGATGTATGAAAACAAAAATGAAAGAGCTTACAAAGAAAATGCATAAATTGCAGGCTTAAAAGCATGGAAAAAATTAACAAAATCCACAAAAGTTCATAAAAAAACCAAAGAAATATTAAATATGACTTGTTAAAATGCCCAACTTGTGATAATATAATGATACCGGAAGTAACATAGAAAAGTTACAGGACAGGTAAAACACCTGTAAACACTTACATTTTTAAGGAGGATTTTCTGAATATGAAGAAGTTGAACAAGATCTTCGCTTCTGTTCTCGCGGGAACAATGGTAGTTTCCATGGCAGCCTGCGGAAACGCAGAAGGCAACGGAAACAGCACCGGAGCTGCAAACAATTCTGTTGAAGAGTCCAAGACCGAGTCTTCTGAGGCGTCCGGCAGCAGCGAGGCAGATGCACCTGCTGAAATCGTTAAGCCTGACACAATCAAGGTAATGTGGGATGGAACCGTTTTCAAGGAAGGTGACAACTACGCCGAGGAGTTCTATCAGGCACTGGATGAGGCTCTCGGACTTCACATCGAGTGGGTACGTCCTGATCACTCCAGCTACGCTGAGCAGGTAGGCATCGCTTTTACAGATCCGAACACACTGGCTGACGTTGTTATCATGCCTTCTAACCTGTATGCATCTTATGCATCTCAGGGCAGCCTTTGGAACATGACAGACGCATGGACAAATTCCGAGACCGCAAACTCCGGCAGACTGACAGATGCTGCACAGCAGAACATTGCAAACTGGATTGTTGCAGGACCTGACGGAACCGACGGAATTTATGGTATGTATCCTGCGCGTGGTAACGGATGTGTTACTTATATCAAGGCAGTTGCAGCAAAGGCAGCTGGCTACGAAACCAAGGATTCCCTTCCTAAGACATGGGAAGAGTACCAGCAGTTCCTTCTTGCTTTGAAGGATGCTACAGGAACAGCACCTGTGCTTGCAGCAGGACTGATTACCCATGAGGCACCCTATGTAAACTATCTCCCCGAGTTCTATCAGGATGCTTATCCTGAGTTTTACCAGAACGAGAACGGCATCTGGGTTGATGGCTTCTCAGAGCAGTCCATGATCGACGCACTTGACAGACTGGCTTGGGGCTATGCAAACGGCGTAATTGATGCTACCATTTTTGAGAACCCTTCCACATCTGCTGTACGTGATAAGTTCTATCTTGAGGATGGAACCAGCGTGTTCACTTACTGGGCAGGTACATGGGCATACAACATCAAGACAAAGCTGGCAGCAAACTTTACCGGCGCTGTTTACTCAGATGTTGACGAGTACTCCGAAGCATGGGCTATGGAGCCGATCGCAGAAGTAGGCAACTACATCGAGAGACTTTCTCCCATGATCTGTATCACAAGTGCTTGCAAGAACCCTGAAGGCGTATTCAAGTATTTCATCGACAAGATTCTGGATGGCGGAGATGTACAGATGCTGTTCCAGTATGGCGTTGAGGGTGTTCACTACGAGTGGAACGAGGATCACACTGCAATTACCGGACTTCCTACACAGTCTTCCAAGGATTCCGAGAAGGTTTCCAAGACCACAAAGAATCTGTTTGAGGCTAACCTGAAGCTCGCTAACTTTGTTGGCACAGATCCTTACACACCTGCAGATCCTGTAATTGACGAGTCCTTCAACCTGTTCAACACACATTCATCAGCTGCAGCAAAGATTAACTCTTCCGCTGAATATCTTGAGAACAGCGCTACGCTGTGGACCGAGAAGGATCAGCTGATCGCAGCTGTTGCAAAGGGAGAGATGACCGGTGAGCAGGCAATTGCAAAGTACAATGAGGATTGCGGACCGATCGTACAGCTCATTCTGGATTCCTTCAATAAATAAGGGAACCATCATTAAATAAAGAAAGAGTCCGTTTTGCAGCAGGGACAATATCGGGGGGGCTCCCCCGGTGTTGTCCGGCTGGAAACGGCTGCTGATTTTTTACCGGAACAGACGGAAATGAGAGAAAGGTAAGCCTATGTTGTGTAAAACCAGTAACGCTGAAATACCGAAAAAAGTGAAAAAACAGAAAAACATTTATCCGATCGCAATCGCCGGAGCGGTGATTTCCTTTGCCGGAGGCTTTTTCCCGGCAATCCAGAATTCAGATGCAGTCAAGAAGTTTACCCCTGCCTACGGCTTTATGAACTATGAGCAGCCCGCAGTCTGGTATCTGTTTATTGCGCTTCTTGTTGCCTCAGTTGTTTTGTGCGCGTTTAAACTCGAAAAAATTTCCATTGCAACGACGGCAGCTGCCGGTGTTGTATATTGGATTACATATAATAGTATCTGTAACCGTCACGGTGCGCCGGGCATGCAGAATGGCATTGCAAGCGCAATCGTCATTGTCGGCACGATCGTTGGCGCTGTGGGTGCGTTTCTGGATGTCAATAAGAATGCGGCAGAGCGGAAGCGGAAGAACGGCGAGCTTGATTTCCAGTATACCGGAAACAAGTCCGTATGGCAGAGAATACATTACTACAGATGGTTCTATGTAATGTTCCTGCCGGTGCTTATTTTCCTCATTCTGTTCAATTACCTGCCGATGGCGGGACTGAGATATGCCTTCACGGACTATATCTCCGGTACGCAGCCGAAGTATGTCGGAATCAAGCACTTTGTAGATATGTTCGGATTGTCCGAGCTTTCCAGACTGTCGAGCAAGCAGTTTATGAATGCTCTTGGCAATACACTGGTGCTCTCTATTGTAAAGCTGATCCTCAACACCGGAATGGCTGTTGTGATTTCCCTGCTGTTGAATGAAATGCGTCAGATCCATTTCAAGAAGACAGTGCAGACAATCATCTATCTGCCGCACTTTATGTCTTGGGTTGTTGTAGCTTCCATCTTTAAGATGATGCTTTCGGCTTCCAATTCGGGAATGGTGAATCAGGCACTGATCAATATGGGTCTGATTACACAGCCGATTGAGTTCCTGACAGCAGAGTCCAACTGGCGTTGGGTATATTACATGGTAAACATCTGGAAGGATACCGGTTGGGGAACCATTCTGTTCCTTGCAACGCTGTCCGGTATCAGCCCTGATCTCTATGAGGCGGCGCAGATCGACGGCGCGAACCGCTTCAACAGAATGCGTTACATTACTATGCCAGCACTGGCAAATACCATCATTACCGTATTTATCCTGAATCTGGCAAAGGTTATGAACCTGTTCGAGTCCGTATTCGTTATGTACAACCCGTCCGTCTACAACGTGTCGGATGTTTTGCAGACCTATATTTACCGGCAATCGTTCAGCGGCGGCGCGGCAAATTACGGCTATACGACGGCAGTTGGCCTGTTCAAGTCCCTTGTGAGCTGTGCGCTCGTCCTGATCTGTAATAAGGCGAGCAAGAAGGTTCGCGGACGCGGAATTGTGTAAAGGAGGGGGAAGAGAATGGAAAGAACTGCTAAGACACAGAAAAAAAAGAAAAATAAGATCACTCCCTTCAGCGTGGTGAACACGGTACTGTTCATTTTGATTTCACTGCTGATCCTGATTCCTATCTGGAAAGTCCTTGTGGACTCGCTGGATGCCGCAGCCGGATACGGAATGAGACTTTGGCCGGCGAAGTTTACCTTCGGCGCTTACAAGATGATTCTTGCGAGAGCGGATTTGTACAGACCGTTCCTGATCTCAGTGCTTGTGACGGTTGCCGGAACCTTTGTGGGTCTGACATTGTCAACGCTTGGAGCCTATGTGCTGATTCAGTGGGAGATGCCCGGAAGAAACTTCTTTTCGTGGCTGCTGCTGTTTACAATGCTTTTCAGCGGCGGTATGATCCCGACCTACGTTGTCATGATGAACCTGCATCTGACAAATACCCTGTGGTCTGTTATCCTGCCGTTGGGTATCAATGTTTATAACCTTGTACTGATGAGAAACTTCTTTGAGGGCATTCCGCAGTCTTTGTTTGAATCGGCAAAGCTGGACGGTTGCAGTCCGATCGGAATCTTCTTCCGCATCGTGCTGCCCCTGTCAAAAGCTGCACTGGCGGCAATCGGACTGATGTTTGCAGTAACCTATTGGAATGACTATACCAACTTCAAGATCTACATTGTAGACAATAAGCTGTTTAACTTCCAGATGAAGCTGCGTGCCATGGTTATGGACAATGATCTGCCTATGGATGATGGTTCCATCTCGACGAATACCATACAGAACGCGGCGATCATCGTTGCAATCATTCCTTTCATGATCCTGTATCCTTTCTGCCAGGATTACTTCGTGCAGGGTGTAAATGTCGGCGCGGTCAAGGAGTAGGAGACATAACGGACAGGAAAGAGATTTTGAACAAGGATTTACGGAAGACTAAAATTGCCGGGCTGCCATTGGGGCAGTCCGGCGTCTTTTGCGTACAGTGAAAACACTAGGCAGTAAAATCAATATCATATCTTGTGCCATGGGAAAAGAGCACACCGTCTGTGAGCTGTATCTGGAGAATGCAGGTGTTTTCATCATCAAAATTATTGTGACCGTTGTCAATCCACGTTGAGAAGGCTTCTTTCAGCTTTTGGGCAATCGCACGATTGTCGTCCTTATAGAAATAGCCGAGATTGATACCTGTACCATGTGCGGTAAACCATTCACCGGCAATTGCTGCAGTCGGCTCCTTGTCAAGCTGCTTCATTTTCATATTTTTGCTTCAAAACAGGGTATGCATTTATCATATCTTCCATGGCAGAAGCGGAACTTTCAGGCAAGGCTGTTCCGGTTATTCTGATCCATTTATGCGTGTGCAGGTTGTAGGCGGCAATTTCAAACTGAGGATTCTGAACCAGATCCGAATACACATATTTCTGTCGTTCAGCAGATAGTCTATGCTGACAGCAAAGATTTTACTGAGTTTTATCAGCTTATCTGTCTCGGGAAACGCAATGTCCATTTCCCATCTGGAGACGGATTGGCGTGATACATTTAGAACTTCGGCTAATTCCTCCTGAGTCATACCTCCTTTCTTTCGCAGTGCTGCTATTTTTTCTCCTGTTGTCATTTTGCCTCCCTGTGCCAGTGCTGCGTGGCACTATTATTCTAATTATTCAAAATACAAAAGAAAACCAATCTGAAGGTGCACGATGTAAACTTCAAGGTGCGTATACCATTTTATCCACAGTATACTATGTCAGAGGTACGTGCAGCAAGGGAAAAACAAGGAAAAGCGAGGCGAAAAGGCGGTGTGAAAAATTAAATTTGCAAAAGTGTCGAAAAAATTTAAAAAATATGTTGACAGGAGGAGAGGTTTTTGCTAGAATAACTTTTGCCGCATGAAACACGGCAACGCTTGGAGAGATATCGAAGTGGTCATAACGAGGCGGTCTTGAAAACCGTTTGTCCGCAAGGGCGCGTGGGTTCGAATCCCACTCTCTCCGTTCGAGGGACAAAGGTAAGACCCCTCGTAACTAAATATAAATTTGTTGATTCAACTTATGTGGAGAAGTACCCAAGAGGTTGAAGGGACACCCCTGGAAAGGGTGCAGGTCGTTAATAGCGGCGCGAGGGTTCAAATCCCTCCTTCTCCGTTCGGTGAGTGATCACCGCGCTCTTTGACAAATAAACAGTAATGCAACCCTGAAAATTCCAAACGCGAGTTTAA
>OIZV01000094.1_pt1 | contig 59972 bp, 50 predicted proteins | sample 1588681 | NCBI WGS metagenome assembly OIZV01 (sample SAMN03283281) | human gut metagenome | biome: human-associated habitat; material: feces | host: Homo sapiens | place: Peru | collected 2012 | reverse complement strand
TGGATTCGTAGAATTTATAGAACGAGCCCTTCGCAATGCCGACCGCCTTCGTCAGCTGATCCACGGAGGTTTTCTTCATCCCCAGCGTGACAGCACAATGTCTCGTTTCCTTCAGCAACGCCTTGCGGAGCTGCTCAGTCTCGTAATCGGTAAAAGCCAAGCTCACGCCTCCTTAAATATGACCGATTCGGTTCTTCCGGTCATATTATACCGCGTTTCTTTCTGTTTTGCAAGGGGTGTAGAGAAAAACATACGCATTTTAACAAAAAAAATATTTTCCCTTTACACATTATTTCATGAAGGCGCTTCTCTTCCTTTGACAAAGAACTGCACCCCACTAAAATCAAAAATGCACCCCACTCCAAACCGTAATTGCACCCCCTTAACGGGTTTCTATCAAAATTAGAGTCATGTGCCAAAAAGTCCAGCAAAAGGCAGGCTCTCATAAGGACACTTTCAAAAAGTGACCGATTGAGAGCAGCACAACGCCACAGAGATTTAAAACTCTGTGGCGTTGTGCTTTTTATAGCTAACAGGAAAATGATTAGAAAAATTTTTGATCTTTGATTAAGGTTGCGGGCGTAACAGTTACTGCAAAGTGATTTATTCTACAATGGCGGCGTCCGTCAGTCTGGAATAGTAAGCAGTATATTTCCGTAAAAACAGCAAAGCCGCCCGGTTTCGGACGGCAAATTGGCACAGGCTGTGTTTTATACTCCCCAAAGCAACATGCCGAGTGCGGCAGAAAAGAGTATCATTATAATCGGCGACGGTGCAGTTTTTTTGATTTTTTTATATCCGAAATGTGTCAGCCACAGAATGGCAAAGACCAAAATGGATTTAGGATCCGGAGCAAGCGCCGAATGAATATTCGTAAAACCAAGCAATGTTGATATGGCCATACCGATTGCCGTAGCGAGAATCATTGCAATAACGCAGGGGCGGACGCCGGAGAGAAAAGCGTTGACGCCGGCATATTTCATCAGGTTTTTGAGTACCGCCGCAATTAAAAGTATAATAATGAAAGACGGAAGAACAACGCCGAGCGTAGCAAGAAACGAGCCGAGAATGCCGCCTTGTGCGGAGCCTATAAATGTCGCCATATTAACGGCAAGCGGACCGGGTGTCGATTCCGAAACGGCAATAAAATTTAAGAATTCGCTTTCCGTTAGACAGCCGTTTGAAATGACTGTTTCTCTTACAAGGGAAACCATTCCGTATCCGCCGCCGAAGGAAAGGGCACCAATCATTAAAAAATTCAGAAATAATTTCAGGTAGATCATTGTTAATTGCCGTTTCCTTTCCGCAGTTTTTTCAGGAAGGAAATCACATAGTAGGCTCTTGCACAAATAATGCATACGAGGATCAGCCAAAGAGCAAGATTGTATATATGCTCCTTGTTGATGCAGGTTTTTCTGCATCGGCATATCGCCAAAGCAAAGCCAAGCACCATACCGCAGGCGATAATGAGTCCGTACCAAGCGATATTCAGCCCTTCAATTCCGAAAAGATTTTCTATTGCATATCGGTTCAAATCCTTATTTTCTCGCTTTTCTCAGTCTACCCGCAGCATACGGTAACCGACGCCGATATGCGTCTGAATGTATTGCGGACTGTCCTTTTGCGGCTCCAGCTTTTTGCGCAGGGTCGCCATAAACACCCGCAGAGAAGCAATATCGTTTTCCCTGCTGCTGCCCCAAATCTGCTGCGTGATATAGGTGTGCGTCAGCACCTTTCCGACATTATGAGAGAGCAGACACAAAAGCTTGTATTCAATCGGGGTCAGGTGCAATTCCTCCCCATTTAGATAAGCGCAGCCGGCGACATAATCGATTTTAAGCTTGCCGTTTTGGAAAACGGGTGAGTCGGCGTCGCCGCTTGCCTGAAGAAGCAGCAGCCGTCTTTGCGTGACCCGAAGGCGTGCCAAAAGCTCCTCTACGGAAAAGGGCTTTGTCAGATAGTCGTCCGCCCCGGCATCCAGCGCCGTGATTTTGTCTTTATCCTCGCTGCGCGCACTGATCACAATAATGGGCATATTTGACCATGAGCGAATATTTTCGATTACCTGCGTGCCGTCGATATCCGGCAGACCCAGATCCAGCAGAACGATATCCGGATTATGGGAGGTCGCCTCCATAATGGCACTGTGTCCGTTCTCCGCGGTCAGGTAGCGGTAATCGTGCGCCTTTAATGTTGTTACGATCAGATTGAGGACGGGACGGTCGTCCTCCACGACGAGAACAAGGGGTTTATTCATTCAGAGTCACCTCGCTGAGCGGTAAAGTAAAGGTAAATACACAGCCGTGCGGTACATTGTCGGCAAGCGTCAGCGTCCCGCCGTGCAGCTCTACGATCGCTTTGCACAGGGTAAGACCGATTCCGAAGCTTCTGCGGCTGTCTGCAACAGTATTTTTTCCGGTGTAAAACATCTCAAAAATATGCGGTTTCATATCGTCTGCAATTCCGTTTCCGTCATCGGCGACACGGATCATGGCGTACCCACCCTGTTTTTCCGCACTTACGCAGATCTCAGAGCCTTGTTTGGTATATTTCAAGGCGTTGTCAATAAGATTGACGATGACCTGCACGATAAGCTGTGCGTCCATACGGGCAAGGATCAGATCGTCGCACCTTACCGTCACCTTGTGTACGACGGATTTTTTCTTCAAATGCGAAACGGCTTCGTTGACCACTTCGTCTACAAGCTGGTCGGTAAGCTCCAGCTTCAGGCGTCCGTCATTCAGCCGTGTAACATACAGCAGATTTTCCACCACGCCGATCAGCCATTCGGAATCGTCATAAATATCTTTATAGATCTGCTGCTTGGTTGCTTCGTCCAGGCAGCTTCCGTTATGCAAAAGCGTGTCCGCATTACCCGAAACGGAGCAAAGCGGCGTGCGCAGATCGTGTGAGATCGACCGCAAAAGGTCGGCGCGCAGCTGCTCGCTTTTTGCAAGATCTGCCGCCCGTTCCTTTTCGGCGGCGTTGTGAGCATTATCCATTGCCAGCGCACATTCGTTCACAACCGACAGTACGATGCTGCTCTCAAATGAATCGGGCTTTTCGGGTTTCATCGGTATCCCGATTACACCGTAGACTCTGCCACCTGCACGGATCGCAAGATAAAGACATTCGGATTTTCCAAACTGTGCTGTCGCTGCTCCTGCACGGCGACCGTTTTGAAGCACCCATTCTGCGGTCTGCCGCTCTGCATCGCTTAGCAGCTTTTCAGCGTGTGTATCCTTTTTTTCGGCATACAGCCGCCCGGACAACATTCCGTTTTCGCCTTTCGTATAGGCAACAATGCTTCGGTCAAGCAGCCGCGAGAGCTGCATACAGGTCACTCTTAAAACATCATCGTTGCTTTTTGCTTTTTGCAGCAGACGGTCAGTGTCGAACAGCACCTGCACACGGAACGCGGAGCGAGCCGAGAGCCTTGCATGATCTTTCAGCTTCGAGGCAAGCGTGCCGGTGAGAACGGAAGACGCCAGCATGACTGCAAAGGTAACGGGATAGCCTACGGCATAGGTCTGAAAGGACAACCTGGGTTCGGTAAGGAAAAATCCGAACAATACAACACTTAGAAGTGAGCCTGCCATACTGCAAAGGTATCCTTTGGTCAAAACGGAGATCATCAGCACACCGAGGATGTATACCGTAACGATATTGGTATCGGGAAAGCCGAGATGATCGAACAGAAACCCGATCGCCGTGCATACGGCAAGCGCCAGGACGGTCACGGCAATATCCCGCAGCGAAGGTATCTCTGCACCAAAGAACAGACGGCGTCTGTGCGGCTTTGTGTAGTTCAGTGCGTCGGGAATAATATGAATGTCAACATCAGGGGCGGAGGCGATCAGCTTTTCGGTAAGAGCCGGTCTCCCAAACAGACATCTTCGTCTGGCGCTGCTTTGACCGATCACGATTTTTGTGACATCGGAAAGCCTGACATATTCCGAGATCTGCAGCGGTACATCCCCTCCGTGCGTCATAACGATCTCGGCGCCGAGCCTTTGCGCGAGCTGTATGTTCTGCGAAAGTCGGGACTGATCCTCATCATTTATGACCGTATCCGTCTGCACATAGATGGCGGTAAATCTTGCATGAAGGACCTTAGCCATCTTTGCGGCGGTGTGTATGATCCTTGCATTGGACGGCGAAGAGGATAGGCAGACAAGGATATGCTCGTCTGCGCCTTTTTTTGACTGCTCGGTTTGTGTTCTCATCCGGTTCACCATCCTTTTGTTTTATTATACATCAAAACCGTGAAATAATCTACCGCAAACTAATACTCATCTTCTTTCCCGTCGGAAAGGATAATATCGACTGTTCCGTGCGTTTCCCGGAAACGGTGGATCTCGCTTAATATCTCACTGTCGGACAGTCCATGCGGCAGCAGAACTTCGGAAGGCTCGCAGGATTCGTTTTCCTTTAACAGTGCCTTTCTGTTTTCTTCAAGAAATCGATCCAGCCTGCTCATAAGATAAAATCCGAAAGCAAATATGCCAAGCAGGCTGACGATCAGCAATAGCTCAGCCATCCTCATTCACCTCTGTTAAATGCGAAAACACTTTTGCAGTTCTTTGTAAGCACCGAGAACCAAAAGGGTGATCTTGTCCGTAAGAACGGTTTCCGGTGAAACTGCCATATTGATTTTTCCGTTCTCCTTGGTTGCCATAATATTGATGCTGTATTTTCTGCGGATATCCAGTTCTCCGACGGTTTTGCCGATCCATCCCTCCGGCACCTCTACCTCAAAAATGGCATGAGCCTCATCAACCTCAATGTAATCCCGAATGTGGTCGGCGGTGTACCGAATAGCAGCCCATTTTGCTACCTGTTTTTCCGGGTAAACGACCTCGTCCGCTCCGTTGCGCAGAAGAAATTTTGCCTGCACATCACGCTCGGCGCGGGACACAACTAATTTTGCGCCGAGCTCCTTCAGCAAAGAAGTGGTTTCCAGCGAGTTTTGAAAATTTCCGCCGATGGTGACGATGCACACATCAAAGTTTCCGATGCCGAGCGACTTTAAAAACTCCGTGTTTGTGCTGTCGCCGATCTGTGCATTGGTGACGATCGGCAGAATCTCATTGACTCTTTCTTCGTTACTGTCTACCGCCATTACCTCGTGTCCAAGCTTGTTCAGCTGCAAAGCGATATGCTTTCCGAATCTGCCGAGGCCTATTAACAATATGTTTTTCATAATATATTAACTCCTTTATCCGACTGTGATCTTTTCGAGCGGCAGCTTTGCACCGCTCTGATTTTTATTGGAGATCGCCGCATAAATCAGGGTGAGTCCGCCGACTCTGCCGAGATACATTAAGACGATTAAAATAAGCTGAGACAGAACGCCGAGCTGCGGTGTGATCCCGAGCGTAAGCCCGACCGTTCCGACGGCGGATGCCGTTTCATAAAGACAAGTGCTAAGCGGCAGACCCTCTGCTGTGCTGATAACAATGCCGCCGATAAAAAACAGCAGGAAATACATTACGGCAACGGTTGCGGCGTTTTTCACTGTCGAACCGTCAATGCGCCTGCCGCAGACTTCGGCATCGTCCTTTTTGCGGCAGACGGAGAATGCACTCAGAATCAGAACGGCAAGCGTGGTCGTTTTCATACCGCCTGCCGTGGAGCCGGGCGATCCGCCAACGAGCATCAGCAGAATCATAATTGCCTTGGAAGAACCGGTCATAGCGGGAAGATCGGCGGTATTGAAACCGGCGGTTCTCGGTGTGACAGACTGAAAAAGCGACGCAAGAATCCTTTCGCCGAGCGGAAGCCCCATAAAATCGCAGAAGAAAAAGAATACTGCAGGGGCAATAATGAGGAGCATCGTTGTTACCAATATGACCTTGCTCTGCATCCGGTATTTTTTGAAATGCCACTTGTTTGTACAGATATCGTCCCATGTCAAAAAGCCGATACCGCCTATGATGATCAAAAAAATAACGGCAATGTTTATCGTCGGATCCCCTATGTAGCTCGTAAGAGACGGGTATTTGTTTTCTGCGGTGCCGAGTATGTCAAAGCCGGCGTTGCAAAAGGCGGAAATCGAATGAAATGCCGCCATCCAAATTCCCTTGATACCGAAGTTTCCGCAAAATGTCGGCAGCATGACGATCATTCCGATAAGCTCGATCAAAAAAGTTCCCCGTACAATAAAGCGGGTCAGGCGGACGATCCCGCCGACCTTCGGGGCAGAGATGGCGTCCTGCATGGTACTGCGCTGCATCAGCGATATTTTTCTGCCGGACAGCATAGCGAAAAATGCCGCAACTGTCACAACACCGAGCCCGCCTATCTGGATCATCAGCAGTATTACCGTCTGCCCGAAAGCAGACCAATAGCTACCCGTATCCTGCACGACCAGTCCCGTAACGCAAACGGCGGAGGTCGATGTGAACAGCGCCTCGTGAAACGGCGTGACAGCTCCGGTGTTTGAAGAAAACGGCAGCATCAATATCAACGCTCCAAGCACTATAACGCCGGCAAAGCCCAAAACGATCAGCTTAAAGGATGACAGCCGCTTTTTTCTATGTGTAATTTTAGGCATATATACTTCTCCTGTTTCTGCTTGTTTACAAAGAGTATACCGTGAAACATAAAAAAACGGTGTAATGATTCGGCGCTCTGCATTAAGATTGCATTAAGGCGCTCATTCTTTGAAAAAACAGTGCAGAGTATAGCAAAAAGGCACAGACAAAGGCGGATCGTTTGTAACCGTTGTGCGGCTTGAAACAAAGCTCAGAGCCACTCTCACAGAACAGCAAAAGGCTCTGTTCGAACAAATTAAAAAAAACGGATGCAGAAATTACGACCGGCATGAGCTACAAGCGTTCACAAACGGATTTCGATTTGCATCGCGGCTGATGATGGAAGTGTACGAGCCGACACCTGAATTAGAACCGTAACAAAGTAAGATAATCGGAAACGGGATCGCACGATTCTGTTTCTGTTTCGAAAATATATACTGCAACAGGCAGAGGATCTCACCGTCCTTTGCCTGTTTTCTTTTTGCGGATAGCCCTCGGGATTTTGAACATCTTGCAAATTCTCAATTTTTAAGGCGTTAGAGCACCCGATTTTCGGCATGAAAAGTGAGGGGATAAAATTTTCAGCGCATTGCCATGTATAGTTTTTCCTTTGGATAAGTGCGGGGTAAAAATTTTGGTTGTACCCTATCCACTTTTTTGCCATGAAAAAGTAGAGGGCAAAATTACATAACCGTTTGAAAGGAGTTGGTGCAGATATGATTGCGGCCATGCAAAAAGAAAATTTCAAGGAGGAAAAAGTGACAGAAAAGTTTTCAATCATCTCAAACCGCATAAGTGACTACCGATTAAAGCCGAGAGATTACGCCGTCTACTGCTGCCTTGTTAAACACAGCGATAAAAACGGTGTCTGCTTTCCGTCACGGCGGCTGATCGCCGAGGAATGCTGTATTGACAAAAAGACGGTGGACTCAGCACTCCGAAGTCTTGAAAAAGCGGGGCTTGTGAAAAAGAAAAAGCGCCGCAGACAGGACGGATCGAACACAAGCAACGCTTACACGATCAAGTTATTTCGGTAGTGTAATTTTTTCGTACAGGGTGGTGTAAGAAACGGTATCGCAGAACTATACCCATAGAACTAAACCCACCGAGTATTTCACAGTGTCTCGGGAAATAAAATAGTGCAGAGCAAAAATATCAGATCGGTCGCACGAACTATATTGTCAATTCCTGTTTTGAAATTGAGCCGCAAAATACGGTTGACAACGGTATCCGATACCTTCTCGGAACGGAAACGCAGGACGGTAAGGTTTCGTATCCTTATGGTAACCCAGTTAAATACAGGGTTTCCACTTTTTTTATGTGTCTGTTTTTTGGTAGACAGTTGTAGACTTACTTCAGATCCTTTAATATCGCCTGGCGTACATAGGGGCGTATCGCCGCCCCCTCCGTACCGCCTCCCTGCTTCGCGGTGACAGCCATCATATACAGCATCAGATGCGAAAACAGCGAATATGTCATGTAATCCATCGGGAGATTGCCCCGCAGTTCTCCACGCTCGCGCGCCCTCTCCAGCACCTTGCCAAACACCGTCATCGGTGTATATCTCCGGGAAGTCCCCTCCGATATGCTCTCCATACAGAGCTTCTGCCGGATTAAGTCACTGAAATCCGAAGTGTCGGTCAGCAGATGCAGAAAACGCAGAAAACAGACCTTCCTGTCATCCTTTCTCTCGATCTCATCCAGCAGATACTCCAGCTGTCCGCAGAAGTCCTCCTTTTCCAAAAGCTCTGTTTCCAGCCATCGGAAACTGCTCTCAATGGCATAGGTGATTGCACAGGCAACGATCTCCTCCTTGCTGTCAAAATACTCGTATGCCGTTCCCTTGCCGATTCCCGCCCGTCCGGTGATGGTCGAGACGCGAAGCTCTGCTATCTCCTCTCCCTCACCGATCAGCTCCACGACCGCCCGGTACATCTGCCGTACCTTCGGCGGAACCTTCTCAAGCTCTTCCCTTCCGGTAATCTTTCCCATTACACTTCCTCCAACTGCTTTTCAGGCAGACTGTTCTTCTTTTTTCTGTCAAACAGATCATAGATGCAAGGAATGACAATCAAGGTCATCAGCGTACCGTACAGCAGACCGCCAATCGTCACAATCGCCATGGGTCTCGCCATCTCCGATCCCATGTCGTGGCTGAAAACCATCGTAGACAGGGCAAGGATGGTCGTCAGCGCCGTCATCAGCACCGGACGAAGCCGGGTTCTGCCCGCTTCCAGAATCGCCTCCCGCTTCTCCATTCCCTCCGCACGCAGCTGATTCATATAGTCGATCAGCACGATTCCGTTATTGACAATGATACCTGCCAGCATGACGAAGCCGATCATCGCAATAACACTGATCTCGCTTCCTGCAAGGAACAGCCCCAGGAAGCCTCCGGTGAATGCCAGCGGAATCGTGAACAGTATGATGAACGGCGACTTCAGGGACTGGAACTGCGCCACCATGATAAGGTACATGAATGCGATTGCAAGCACAAGCATCAGGAGAATCTGTCCCATGGCGTCATTGATCATCTCATTCTCCCCGGAGAATACCAGTCTGTAGCCGGCGGGCGTCTCATAGTCCGCGAGCTTCCTCTCAACTTCCGTCGATACCAATCCGACATTGTAGCCGTCCGCAATGGACGCGGACACAGTCACATATCTGGTCTGGTCCACACGGTTGATGGAGGTCATTGCGTCCGCTGTCTCAAAGTCAGCGATCTCACTCAGCGGAATATCAACGCTCTCCCCATTCTCATCCGTGCCGGCAATGGCAAGCTCCTTTAAGAGTTCTCTTGTCAGCTCCATATCGCTTCCGTTCTTCACATAGACATTATAATCCTTATCCGCAGCCACGAGCGTCGTTGCGCTTGTCGCCTCGGCGAGCCGTCCGTAGATCTGGCTGTAAACCTGTGCAACGGTCAGTCCGTAGTGAACCGCCTTCTCCCGGTCAATGATGACCCGGGTCTCCTCCTCCGCTTCTTCCAGTCCGTTGCTGACCTCAGCCGTTCCCTCCACCGTCTCAACGATCGAAGCAACCTCACGCGCAATGCGGCTCAGCTCATCAAGCTCACGCCCTCTGACCTGAATGGAGATTCCGCTTTCCCCGAGCGCCGTCATGTCCATGCTGGATGTATCTACCGAAATTTCCGCTCCGAATCCTTCCGTCCGCTTAAGGATCTCATCTGCCAGCTCCTTATTGCTCAGCTTCTTATTCTCCCTTGTGACAACATAGATCGTCGCCTGATTGGTGCTGCTGCCGCCTCCGCCGCCGAGCAGGGACATTGTGGACGCGCTGGTCATGGCTCCCACGTTCTGCACATCCTCCAGCTCCAGGATCGCATCGACAACCTGATCGGACATTGCCCCGGTCTCTGCGAGCGTCGCATCCTTGTCCAGCTGCACAGATACTGTCAGCTGCGTGGAATCCATATCTGACATGAACGCCGTACCGTTTGTGTATGCCAGCGCCATGCTTCCCGCCAGAAGCAGGACTACCAGCAGCAATACCAGTGGCTTTACCCGCAGGGAGCCTCTCAGCACCTTTTCATAGACCCTGACAAGCGCACCGTAGAGTCGTCCCTCCTTCTTCTCCTTTGTCTTACGGAGCACCATGGAAGACATGGCGGGTACGACGGTCAGCGCGATCACAAGGCTTGCCAGCAGTGAGTAGCCGATCGTCAGTCCCATATCCACAAACAGCTGTCTTGTAATGCCTTCCGTAAACACAATCGGCAGGAAGACGCACACAGTCGTCAGCGTCGAGGAGGCTATCGCCCCGGCAACCTCTCCCGCGCCTTCGATTGCCGCCCTCTTGACATCATACCCAAGGCCGCGCAGACGATATATATTCTCGATGACTACGATTGAGTTATCCACCAGCATTCCGATTCCAAGCGCCAGACCGGACAGAGAGATGATGTTCAGGGTAACGCCGCTGAAATACATGCACACCACTGCAGTCACAAGGCTGATCGGGACGGAGACCGCCACGACAAGCGTCGGTCTGAGATCCTTCAGGAAGAGAATCAGTATCAGCACTGCAAGACCGAAGCCGAATACAATATTGTTGAAAATAGCGTCCATGACAAGGTCAATATAAATTCCCTGATCCATCAGTGTGATCAGATTTAAGCCCGCATTCTCATCCATCAGCTCCTGAAAACGCTCCGCCAGCAGATCGGAAACCTCACCCGTGGAATAGCCGGTCTGCTTCTGGATCGTCAGCATGATGCCCACGCTTCCGTCCACATTCGTGTAGATGTCTGCCGAGTTATCCGCATAGAAAACATCTGCGACATCCCCGAGCGTAATCACCGGAATACCGTCCATGTGCAGATCCATCAGCGGAAGCGCCTTCAATGCCTCTGCATCCGACGGCTTATCGCCCACACGAACCATATAGTCAATGCCATCCTCTGTCACATACCCCGCAGGCATGGCGAAGTTCTGTGCCGCTAAGAGCTGTTTTATCATGTCTGCCGTGAGAACCTTTGTCATGTCTGCCTGTGCGTAAGCATCCTCCCTGGCATCCGCCAGCTGCTTTTCACTGTCGGCAAGCTGCTCCTCCGCATCCTTCATCTGCTGTTTGGCATCCTCAAGCTGCTCCAGCCCGGACTTGATCTGCTCCGCACCGGAATCCAGCTGGGACTGTGCCACCTCAAGCCGGTACTCTCCCAGCGCAATCTGCGCCTTGCCGTCCGCAAACTGAATTGCCGCCGTCATCTGCCCCTGCTCGATCTGAATGAGTCCATTGTTGATCTCGCTAACCGCCTTGTTGATGTCCGTGACTCCCTGCGCCGCCAGAATCCGGTTCACATTCGCCACATAGCCCTCGTAGCCGAGTCCCGATGTCGCATAGTCAAGCTGCTGCGCCAGCGCCGCCCTCTGCGTCTGCAGGTTGGCAATCAGCGTCGGAAGCGCATAATCGACAGCCGTCAGAGTCATCCCCAGCGTCTGTGCGTTTTCAGCCGCTACCCAGTCCAATGCCTTCAGCTCATCCATTGTCGGCAGGGTCATTCCCACTGCCGCTCCCGCATTGCCCAGTGCCGCCGCGAGCATGGTATTTTCCGTCACTGCTGCCTTCAGTGCCGCGATTTCTCCCTGCGCCTCGGCGAGCATTGCCGTCGCTCCGGCATCCCCGGCGCTGACAGACAGCGTCGCCATCGCAGTTCCGAGTTTTGTCATTGAAGCCGTGTAGGACTGCATACATCCCGCCGCCTGCAATGCCTGTAATGCCGAAAGGCCTGCGTCCAGCTGACCGATCCCGTCATTCAGCCCCTTTGCCGTGGCAAGTCCCGTCTGCATGGCTTCCAGATTTGCCTTTGCCGTCAACAGGGCATTCTTCTGAACCGCCAGCTGACTGCTGATGGTATTCTGCTGGTTTTCCAGCTCGGTCTTTCCGTCCTCGAGCTCTTTCCTGCCCTTTTCGAGTTCAGAGCGGTTTCCGTTCAGCTTGCTCTGCGCATCCAACAGATTCTGCTTATTTTCGGCAAGCTCCGCCTTTCCGTCCTCAAGCTCCTTTCTTCCGCTCTCCAGTTCCTCCGCAGCATCCACCATCTTATCGTCGATGGCAGCATACACCTTTTTATTGATCTCGTCGATCTTCTCCTGACGGATAATGACGTTGACGCTCTCCTCCAGCAGTCCTGTCGCGCTGACGCTTGCCACACCCTCGATGCTCTCAAGCTCCGGCACAACCGTATCCTGCACATAGGCGCTGATCGCCGCGTTGTCCATCCCCTCCATGCTGACCGCCGCGATCATCACAGGCAGCATGTCAGGATTCATCTTCATAATAATGGGATTGCCTATGGAATCGTCCCAATAGCTCTTCACCTGATCGAGACTTTCCCTGATTTCAAGGGAGACGGCATTCATGTCCGCCGTCTGGGAAAATTCCAGAATGACCATAGAATAGTTTTCGTTTGATATGGAGCTGATGCTCTCGATATTGCTGACCGTCGCCATGGATGCCTCCACCGGCTGGGTCACTGCCATCTCCACCGTCTCCGGGCTCGCACCGGGATAGGTCGTCATGACCAATACATAGGGCAGGCTGATATTCGGCAGAAGATCCGCCGTCATCCTTGTGAAGGATACCACGCCCAGAATAATTGCCAGTACCACACCCACCAGCACTGTATAAGGTTTCTTTACGCTGAATTTTGAAATCATCCGTTTCCTCTCCTGTCTGACCGTCCGACCAGTCGGTCGATTTTTAACCGTGATGATTATAGACCCGGATGACTGCAAAGTTAATAAAAGAAAAATGAAGTTTTTATTTCAAAATAATTCTGTTCGGCGCCGTGGCGTAATAATAAATCTCAGCCCCCATCTCCTCCATCAGCTGCCTGTTCTGGGGCGTGGTATAGCTCGCACCCTCCGCCGGATTCATCAGCCATTCCGGCGCATCGAAAAAGGCTGCCTTGGGCTGTGTCAGGCGATAGAAGTCCGCCGACAGTCCGCCGTTGCCATGATGTCCCATCTGGATGTAATCACATTTCAGCTTGTCCCCATACTGTGCCATAATCCTGTCCGACATGCCTATCCCGACATCCGAGCAGAAAAGCATACTCTCCTCGTGGTTTGTCAGCTTAAACATCATGGAGCCGTCGTTGCATAAATCGCGCGTGATCTGATCGACGGATGCGTCATAAGCGCTCAGCACCTCACAGGAAAGCCCGCATATCTCAAAGCTGTCCCCGGTATGGACATAAACCAGCTTATCACTGCCATCCATAAGCTCCAGAAACTGCTCATAAACCTCGAAGCCGTCCCATTCCTGTGCCTTCGCCTGATATGCCGCGTAATCCATCTCAATGGCATAGACCCTGTCCACATCATCCTCCAGCAGCTTCCACGCCTCGTTGAACGCGCCGACATGATCCGGGTGCGGATGCGTCAGTATCCATGCGTCCACATGCTGTCCCTTCGCCTCGATCACTTCCACGACATATGCCGCGTTTCCCGCATTCCCGCTGTCAATCACGATCAGTCCGCCATCCTCCGTCTCCACGGTGTAAAACATTCCCTGAAGCCCCGTCATATCCGCATACTGGGTAACATAGCAATGTTTGTCTCCATTTATCCGCAGGGCGGCAAAAATTCCAACCGCAGCAAGCACAAGCAAACAGCCTGCCAGCACTATCATTTTCTTCTTCAATTCTTCCGCAACACCTTTCTGACCTTCGCTTTTAATCTCTGCAGCGCATTGTCCGTTGCCTTTTCATCTCTTCCGAGCACCTTTGCGATCTGCACATAGCCCATCCCCGTCATGGAAAGCTCCAGCACCTGCCGCTCGAAGTCGCTCAGTTCCTCCTCGATTGCCTTCTCCAGAAAGGCTACCCGCTCCTTGTCCAGAAACAGCTCCTCCGGGGAAAGCTCCGTCCTGTCGGCAAGAAGCTCCGCAAGCGTCTGGGGCTCCCTGCCCTCCCCATCTGCCGGGCTACTTCCGCTGTCCAGGGAAACGTAGGTATTCAGAGGCAGGTGTTTCTGCCGTTTGGATGCCTGTACCGCCGTGTACATCTGTCGGCTGATGCACAGCTCCGCAAAGGTATAAAAGCTGGCATCACGCCCCATATCGTAGTCCCGGACTGCCTTAAACAGCCCGATCATGCCCTCCTGGATCAGATCCTCGCTGTCCGCACCAAGAATGAACATAGATTTTGCCTTGCTCCGCACAAGATTCTTATATTTATCGCAGATATAGTCCATGATCGGCTCCTCACCTCTTCGGAGCCTGTCAATCAGTTCATCGTCCGAGCACTGCCGGTAATCGGAATATTTTCCCGCCATCCTGCCCTCCTCCGGTTATGCCATAAGTCTCTGTCTCACAATCTCATAGGCAAGCACGCCTGCTGCCACGGATGCATTCAGCGAGTCAATGTCTCCCTTCATGGGAATGGATGCGATCATGTCACACTTTTCCTTCACCAGTCTGCCGACACCCTCTCCCTCGTTGCCGATCACAAGTCCGATCGATCCCTTGAGATCGAGGTCATACATGGTCGTTCCGCCCATATCCGCGCACACGAACCACATGCCCTCTTTTTTCAGGTCTTCAATCGTCTTCGCCAGATTCGTGACCTTTGCAACCGGCGTATAGTTTAATGCCCCGGCAGAGGTTCTTGCCACCGTAGCCGTCAGTCCGACCGCACGGTTCTTCGGGATGATGACACCATGTGCCCCGGCAAGATTCGCGGTACGGATGATCGCCCCGAGATTGTGCGGATCCTCGATATTGTCCAACAGGATCAGAAAGGGAGGCTCTCCCTTGTCCCTCGCCGCCTGAAGCATGTCCTCCACCTCTGCGTACTCGTATGCCGCCGCCGTTGCAATGACACCCTGATGCTTCCCGGTGCCTGACATCTGGTCAAGCCGCTCCTTCGTGACAAACTTGACGAGGCAGTCCTGCTTCTTTGCCTCCCGCTTTATTGTCATGATCGGCCCGTCCTGACAGCCGTCCAGAATGTACAGCTTATCAATCGTCTTGCCGGAACGGAACGCCTCTATCACCGCATTCCGCCCCTCTATCGTAAATTCTTCGTATGCCATTAAAAGTAACCCTTTCCTTTCCCGGCGATTTCCGCCTCTGCAATTCCGGTCTTCACCAGCTCCAGAACCCGCTCCATACGGTCTGTCAGGTAGAGGAAGCCGATCACCGCCTCAAAACCGGTCGCCTTGAGGTATTCTGCCGCCGTGGCATTCTTCGCCATCGTATGCGGTTTGGAGTTCTTACCGCGACGGTAGACTGCCGCTTCCTCCTCCGTCAGCCTGTCCATCAGCACATCCACAATTCTCGCCTGCGCCGTAGCACTGACATATTTTACCGTTATCCTGTGCAGATCGTTGGCGGGGCGGTTCGCACGCTCCACAACAACTGTCCGTATGATGAGGTCATAGACTGCATCCCCGATGTAGGCGAGCGCCAACGGGGAGTAGCCTCTGACATCCTGCTGTTTTCCGGGAAATACCGCCTTGATCTGCTGTAACAGGCTCCCGTCTGCGCTCTGCACCGTTTCTGCCGTATTTATGCTTTCTTCCATTTTACACCCTCGCGCGTATCCTCGATGACAATGCCCTTTTCCAGAAGCTCGGCACGGATCGCGTCAGCCTTGGCGAAGTCTTTTTCCTTCTTTGCCGCCTTGCGCTCCTCGATCTTCTGAAGGACATAGCTCTCCAGCTCTGCGTCCACACTGTTTGCCTCTTCCTTCCGCGCATGTGCGGTCGTCAGGTCAAGGGACAATACATAGTCGAAGCTCTCCGCCAGCGCATACTTGGTCGCATCCGAAATATCCGCCTTCAGCATATCATAGAGAACCGTGATCGCCATGGAAGAATTCAGGTCGTCGCAGAGCGCAGCCTCAAATTTCTCCCGGTATGCTTTGAATGCCTCTTCGTCGATCTCGCCGTCGCGGTTCAGGGTCCCAATCTTCTTAACCAGCTTGTCATACGCCGCGCTCATATTGTCAAGCACCTCATAGGAGAACTCCAGAGGCTTGCGGTAATGGGACTGTAAGCAGAAGAGTCTGTAAACCAGCGGATTATATCCCTTGGATTCCAGCAGCGAAACTGTCAGGAAATCTCCTTTTGACTTGCTCATCTTGCCGGACTTATCGTTCAGATGATGCACATGGAACCAGTAATTACACCACTTATGCCCGAGGTAGGACTCACTCTGTGCCACCTCGTTCGTATGGTGTGGGAAGATATTGTCCACACCGCCGCAATGGATGTCCATGTATTCGCCCAGATGCTTCATGCTGATGCAGGAGCACTCAATGTGCCAGCCGGGGTAGCCTACGCCCCACGGGCTATCCCACTTTAGCTCCTGATCGTCAAACTTTGACTTTGTAAACCAGAGCACGAAATCGCTCTTGTTGCGCTTATTCTCATCCTCGTCCACGTCGTCGCGCACCCCGACAAGAAGCTCCTTCTCGCTCTGGTTGGAGAATACATAATATTCCTTCAGCTTCGAGGTGTCAAAATAGATATTCCCGCCCGCCTCATAGGCATAGCCCTTGTCAAGCAGCACCTCGATCATATGGATAAATTCCGGGATGCAGTTTGTCGCCGGCTCCACGACGTCCGGTCTCTTGATATTCAGCTTCCGGCAGTCCTCAAAGAAAGCGTCGGTATAGAATTTCGCAATCTCCATGACTGTCTTATGCTCGCGCTTTGCGCCCTTGAGCATCTTATCCTCGCCCGTATCGGCATCGCTGGAGAGATGCCCCACATCCGTAATATTCATGACACGCTTTACATCATAGCCGATATAGCGCAGTGTCTTCTCCAGTAGATCCTCCATGATATAGCTTCGCAGATTGCCGATGTGCGCATAATGGTACACGGTCGGTCCGCAGGTATACATTGCAACCTTGCCGTCCACATTCGGTACAAACTGCTCCACCTTCTTTGTCAGTGTATTATAGAAAGATAACTTGTTCTCCATTTTCTTCTTCCTCCTTTATTTGGTTTCTTCCTGCTTTTCCTCCGCGCAGCCGCGCTGCAGCAGCCGCATTTCCTTCTCCAGCTCCAGAAGTCTGTTGGTAAGCTCCGAGTTGGCGCGCTGGAGATTTGCAATATCCTCTTTAACAGGATCCGGCAGATCGGTCTGGTTCATGGTCTCCTGTGGCAGTGCGGTATTGCCCCGCTTGACGACACGCCCGGGCACGCCGACCACGGTAGAGTTCGGCGGCACCTCGCTCAGAACCACGCTGCCGGCTCCGATCTTGGAGTTGTCCCCGATGGTGAAGGAACCAAGCACCTTCGCTCCCGCGCTGATCATGACATTGTTCCCGATTGTCGGGTGACGTTTCCCGTGCTCCTTGCCGGTTCCGCCCAGCGTCACTCCCTGATACAGCGTCACATTGTCCCCGATAATGGTCGTCTCACCGATAATCACACCGTTTCCGTGATCGATGAAAAGCCCTTTTCCGATTTTGGCGCCCGGATGGATCTCGATGCCGGTCTTCCTCACGCCCCTCTGGGACACCCATCTCGCCCAGAAATAGTGCCCGCTCTCATACAGACGGTGCGCAATCCTGTAATGCAGCATGACCTTGAAGCTCGGATAGAGAAATACCTCCATCGAAGAGTGAATCGCCGGGTCGCGCTCCCGTATGATTCTGATTTCATCCCTGACATTGCTGATAAACCCCATAATGACTCCTTTACGCTAAAAACCGCGCATAAATTTCATCCCAAGAGACGAATTTATCCGCGGTTCCACTCTTCTTAAAGACCATAGGTCTTCCACTCAAGGCATTTAACGCATGCCGGACGTGTCTGCCTACCTGCCATCACGTGGCTCTCTGCAGACCTGCTCCCGGAGGCACTTCCCTTTTCTCCGACGAGGAACGCTCTCAGCCGATGGCGCTCCCTCTCTGGCCTTCTTCCGAAAAGGTACTCTTTCCGTTCACTGCATTTATCTATTAATCAGAATATGCAAATTCTATGATTTTGTCAACTGAATTTTCCGAATGCACTCCCGCCGCCCTCTACTTACGGGCAGGACACCCGCCGCAGCCCGCACAACCGCCGGACACCTGCTGCGCCGTGAGATCAAACGGACTGGTCAGCATACAGATCGCCTGGGAGGAGATTCCCTCCCCCGATCCGGTGAATCCAAGTCCTTCCTCCGTTGTCGCCTTGACATTGACGCAGCTGATATCCACTTCCAGAACCCTTGCGATATTCTCCCTCATGCTGTCAATATAAGGGCGCATCTTTGGCGCCTGTGCGATGATCGTCGCATCGATATTCTCTATGATAAATCCATTCTCCCGAAGAAGCTCACCAACCTTCTCCAGCAGAATCAGTGATGATATTCCTTTATATTCAGGGTCTGTGTCCGGGAAATGCTTCCCGATGTCTCCCATCGCTGCCGCCCCTAAAAGTGCATCCATGACAGCGTGCAGTAAGACATCCGCATCCGAGTGACCCAGAAGTCCCTTTTCATACGGTATCTCAACGCCGCCGATAATCAGCGCCCTGTCTTCCGCAAGCCTGTGTACATCATAGCCCATTCCTATTCTCATTCAGCAAGCTCCTCCTATTCCTTTCTTTTCCTCTTCGGACGCGCAAACGCGATGCCGCGCTCCGTGCCGTCGCGTCTCAGATCCTTCGGCTTTCCGCCGTCTTCCCTGCGGCGCTCTCTGCTTCCTCTGCCGCGTCCATCGTCTCCCCGGCGCTCTCTGTCTCCTCTGTAACGTCCCTCGCCATCTCCGCGGCGCTCTCTGTCTCCTCTGCCGCGTCCATCGTCTCCTCGGCGTTCTCTGTCTCCTCTGTAGCGTCCGTCACCGTCTCCCCGGCGCTCTCTGCTTCCTCTGTAACGTCCCTCACTATCTCTTCTGCCGTCTCCACGACGGAAGCCCTCTCTGCGCACCGGCTTATCTACCTCAATCTCCGGGCCCTTGTCGCCGACCTGCAGCTTCAGCATCGCAGCCGCGAGCTCCAGAATATCGCACTCCTCTTTCTCGAGCTTGCTGTTGAGGAACTGCTTCATCAGCTCTATATCCTCATGCTCATGAAGTTCCCACGCCTTCTCCAGATAGTTATCCGCCTTCGCCTTTAACACCTTGGACGCACCGGGCAGTTTCTTCTCCTCAATGGTTGTATGACAGACGCGCTCGATCTCACGGATGCGGTAAAGCTCTCTGGCGGAGGCAAAGGTGAACGAGCGCCCCGTCCTCCCCGCGCGCCCTGTTCTGCCGATACGGTGCACATAGTATTCAATATCCTGCGGGATGTCATAGTTGATGACAGCCTCCACATTGTCCACATCAATTCCTCTCGCCGCCACATCCGTCGCAATCAGGATATTCGTGCTGCCCGCCCGAAAACGGTGCATGGCAACGTCGCGCTGATGCTGCGACATATCTCCGTGTAAGCCCTCGGCGCGGAAGCCGTTCTTCTTCAATACCTCCGCAAGCTCGTCCACCTTGACCTTCGTATTGCAGAAGATCAGGCACAAAGCCGGCTGGTAATACTCCAGAAGGCGGATGCATGCCGCATCCTTGTCCTGACTCTTAACCTTATAATATCTCTGGGAGACCAGCGGGATTGTCAGTTCCTTCGCCGCCACTCTGACCAGTCTTGCATTCTTCTGGAACTGTCCTGTGATCTCAAGGATCGGCTGCGGCATCGTCGCCGAGAAAAGCGCTGTCTGATGCTCGTTCGGAATCTGTCCCAGAATCAGCTCCATATCCTCCCTGAAGCCCATATTCAGCATTTCGTCCGCCTCGTCCAGCACTACCATATTTACATGGTCGAGCTTGATCGTGTGACGGCGCATATGATCCATGACACGCCCCGGCGTACCTACTATAATCTGCACGCCCCGGAGTCCGCTGATCTGCTTTCCGATCTCCTGTCCTCCGTAAACGGGTAGCACCTTTACGCCATGCATGTACTTTGCGATCTTGCGAAGCTCCTCCGCCGCCTGAATCGCCAGTTCTCTTGTCGGGCAGAGAATCACACACTGCAGCTTTTTCAGATCGGGATCGATCTTCTGCAGTGCAGGAATGCCAAAAGCCGCCGTCTTTCCGGTTCCGGTCTGCGCCTGTCCGATCATGTCCTCCCCGCTCAGCAGGCACGGAATCGCCTGCTCCTGTATCGGGGAGAAGGTTTCAAAACCCATCTCCTTTACCGCACGCAAAATTCTTTCATCTATCATTTCTTCCCATGTTTCATACTCGTTCTGATTTTCCACTATTGTCTCCCTCTCAGCGCTCTCGCATACCTAAAAATTTTCGATACAACAAAACTGCTCACTTGTGCCTTCTAATGTCCGACGATACAAGTGAGCAGAATCTTTCATTCATTTTCTCGACAGTGGTTAAGTATATCACGAAACGTACATGATGACAAGCACAAAACACCTGCCTGCCGACCAAAACATATAGATAAACCAGCCCTATGGCGGCTAAAATATCTTCTAACAGCCACTTCTATTCTATGCTTCCCCCTTCATACGCTCAATCGTTTCCTCCACAGAAATACACTCCGCATATCTGCCCTTCCATATAAATTCGTTATAATACCTATAACTCTGTTCTCCCGTCATAAAGGCATTATCAACTGTGGAATTCGTATTCTCCGGCACAATCTTTGGTGTTACAAGTGCAAAAATGTCATACAATGCCTCTTCTTGCTCGTAGTCACTTCTCACATCCACTCTTAAAATTCCCATATGATTAAATGCATCTTCTGACACTCTCAGGCATAATTCTACTGTTCCAATTACACCCGCTGCCATCTTATCAACAACGGAAAGTCTGACAAACCAGCCATTTTCATATGACATATGCCAGAATGCGATCGCCTCTTCCATTCTTTCTTTTGTTGCATAATAAAAATTATCTCCGTCACAATTATCACTGTTAAAGAACGGCAACGCGTTTTTATCGCTGTATACCTTTAATAAGTCATCACAATCCTCATCACGAAATAATCTTATTATGAACTTTTCACTCTCTAAAGTTGGGCATGCTTCATAAATATTCATAAAATCCTCCTTATAATAGTGGCGTTGGTTTTATCGCGTACTCGAAAGTTTCAAGCGCTTTACTTATCCCAACATTTTTTTAAGTCTTTGATGCTTCATTATCATTCACTCTTTCAAATTCAAATTTTCAATGCCCTGTCCTGTCGAGACAAAAGCTATTCCAAATGCTGAATTATCATTTCCTGCAGAATCTGATATTGCGCTGAAATTTCGCCTTTGTGTTCCTCCAGTTCAGGTTCAAACTACTTTCAACCGCCATACACTATAGGCACCAAAAACCATCTCTGTACGCACTTCCATGTCTGATGATACAGCATCTCAACAGTCTGGAAATTATTTAACAATATGTGCCGTGATAATTGTATAACTGTATGAATTGATAGTAATTTTGATATTCTCTATCTTGCAGTACCAGTTTTTCCCTTGTTTATAGATATTACATTCTTTATCTAAAACCTTATTCTTACAAAACTCAACAACATCGTCTGTATCTAATTTGAGATTTTTCCTAATTCTATCAATACCCATTTCAGTAGTATGAACTTTATCTATATTACCAAGCAATATTCCCTTATCATCCATTTGTTCTTCTCCTGCAAGCAACGCTTTTACAACATTCACTAAACTGAATTTTCAGCAGAAACTGTGGCATTAATGTTCCCTATTCTTTTTCTCACAGCAGAAATGGCTGGTAAATTGTAAAAAACACCACGCCTGTGACAGCAGCCAATGTGAGGAAAAACAAGGTTTTGCTCTTGGCCTTCCGATACAGCAGAATCCCGAAAATCATCGCAAACAAAAAATCAAATAAGGTCTGCCCAAGCAGCATTTTCCGATTCCAAAGTACCATCAGGCAACCAATCGCTTCCGCAAGCATACCGCTGGCAGGCAGGGCGCAAAGCACAGAGCCAAACAGATTTTCCTTGTTCCAGAAGTACAATATGCTACTTCCAATACCGCAGGCAAACGCCATCGCAGAATACGCAAGGAACAGCATCGTGGGAAACTCGCCAGAAAACCGCTTCACGAAAAATCCCAATATGTATTTCAGAACATAGAAACTGACCGTCATACCAAGCATGTAAAGGAACGAATTGAAAAAAGCGTCCTTGTTGGATGAACTGCAATAGGTAATCATACTAACGCTGGCAATCCAGAAACCGAATAAGGTTGCAATAGAAGACATACTCCACAGACTCTCATAGGGAAAGAAGTCCGACAATCTGCAAATAACCCCCACCAGAATACTAAAGAAAAACAGTTTAAAATATGAACGCCTCTTTACGTCAAAACGAAAGTCAGATATTTTCATCTCTCCTTGTCCTTCTGAATAGCAGATAGCCTGTCCCAAATAATTGCAGCAATAATTTTCTTAACAATTCTTTCACCCTACTTTGTTCTAAAATCCATATTCCCATATTGCGCAAGTTTTTTTCTTCCAGCTCCGCACCATATCGAAAAATCATCGAGACGAGAATCAAAACAATACCAGTCAGTACGCTTCCGAGATCAGCAACATCCGGTAAAACTCCTGTTCTTCCTGGGCAAACCGTATATACTGCTTCCCAACCCCAGAAAAGGAATTTCCTCTTTTAATCCTCCATTCGCATAGCGGTCATACAACCCTTACCGCAGCGGCATAAACTTCTGCCATTTCTTCTTTAGTGAATTTTTTTCGGAGCCATAGTCCTTATCCTCTCATAAAAAACTCTGAATACAAATCACCACATATGCACTATTTGATGCGTATCATCTGATGCGTATCCTGTATTATACTCAAGAAAGAGGGGCTTGTCAACAGAGGAAATGAAAAACCCTTCAATAAAAAGGGAGCCTTACGACATTCCTCTGGCTCCCAACAAAAAATTTCAGTTTGCATACTGTTCTTAAACCGGAGGGACGCTGCTTTTGTCCATGGTATCATGACGAAAGAAGCGTCCCTCCGGCTAGGCTATCTAATTTTTGTCACATGAAAATTGCAGCACTCATCCCCCTGCCCAAGCGTCTTTGTTCGGTGTAATTCTCCGCCCATGTTCCTATAATTTCTTTCATCCATATTGCACAGGCAGGGAACAAATTCAAAGCAGTTTTCTCTTTTGCCGAGCTTGCAGATACCGCATTCCGTATATGTGTTATAAAACTCATCCACTCCCTTTTCATAATGAAATTTCCAATCAAGATGAAATTTCCAATCAAGCTCATACTTTGAATTCTGACTCGCTATGCTCTCCTTGACCTTTTGATCCTGCACCTTGTCTGTAAACAGGATGCATTTTTTATTTTTATGTGCCTTGATCATAAATGGGGAATCGAACACCGCAGTCACCATCTCGGGAAATATCGTCGAAAGCTTACCTAAAGCATGTTTAAAACACAATAATTCTACTCCCTTTGCATACACTCCGTATTTCAGCATTTCTCTCTCCATTTCCGCGCACGTTCTTTGCTCATAGCGGGTCTGTGTCAGGTGCGCGCAGACACAAGCCTTCCCCTTCTGCATTTCACACTACTGATTTACATTCTGCTCTTTTATCCTAAGCTTCCTATTGCTTCTTTCATCCTTGTTACGAAAGCCTCTCCCGCATACCTCTTCGGCGACACATGAATAAATACCGCCCTTCCTTGAAACTGCTCCAAGGCATACCAATAAGCTTCATTGCATAAATAGCAAGTCGGTGTATCAGAAATCCGATTCGTGATTCCTGCCCCAGCAAAAGAATCCGCCATTCGCTCTATATCAAGCTTTGAGCTAAGTCTGACGCCGCCCCGCTCTGCCGTTGTTTCTATTCTTATTTCATACCGAAGCCCCTTGTCCAAGCCAAACATATAGACGATTTCCGGGCTTTCCTCTATGGCTTCTATGTCCTTCTTCACACCGGCAAATGAATTTGTAAGCAATACCGCATCCTCGGACAACGCCCGCGCAAGTATGCCCGAAATGTTTCCGCTGCCCTTAAATCCAATATATAGCTTGTGCATCGCCGTCCTCTCCTTTCCCGCCCTCAGTATAACACCAAGTGCTTATGGAATGCCAGAGCAACAATGTTCAACAGGAAAAATTTACTCAAAAACAGAGGGCAACTACTAATAACATTCGGTACCTTGGGCTCCCCTACCTGCGGCTTTCACCTTCTACTCTTTTCCGCAGGTACACCTTCCGCTTTCATGCCTGCGCTTTTCACCATCTACTCTTTTCCGCAGGTACACTTTCCTCTTTCCTACCTGCGCTTTTCACCGTTCCGGCTTTTCCGCAGGTACGCTTCCCGCTTTCATACCTGCGCTTTTCACCGTCTCGGTTTTTCCGCAGGTACTCTTTCCGCTTTCATACCTGCGCTTCTCACCGTTCCGGCTTTTCCGCAGGTACACCTTCCGCTTTCATACCTGCGCTTTTCACCGTTCCGGCTTTTCCGCAGGTACGCTTCCCGCTTCCATACCTGCGCTTTTCATCATCTACTCTTTTCCGCAGGTACTCTTCCGTCTGGTATTTCATGATGCGTTCCTAATAATCAAATCGCCGGATCTCGCAGTTCTTAATGCCGAAGGCGGCATACTCCTCGTTGGTCATCTCATGGAAATAAGACTGCACCGCACGGGCAATCCCATTATGTGCCACGAGCAGATAAGTTTTTTCCTCCGACTCCGCCTTTAATGCATCCAACAGGTTATAGATGCGCTGGCAGAGTCTCAGCATGGATTCACCGCCCTCATAGCAGCTGACAAAATGTGCCTTCGCCAACTGAAATTCCGCTCCGTCGCGCGCAGTCCCTTCATATTTTCCGAAATTCTGCTCCGTCAGCGCCGCCTCCATGCGTCTTGGAATGCCTGTCATCTCCGAAATATGCCTTGCCGTCTCCGCTGCACGAATGAGCGGGGAATAGAGGATTTCGTCAATTTCCAGCTTCTGTCTCAAAATCTCCCTGCCAAGTTCCTCCGTCTGCTCGTGTCCAAGCGCCGTCAATGCAATGTCCGTTGCACCGCAAATTTTATTTTCCACATTCCATATGGTCTGCCCGTGTCTTGCAAAATAGATATGTCCCATCCGATCGTGTCCTTTCCATCAATAAATATTTCCCTCTGCGGGTTCCAGACGCTGCATCAGGAGCTGGCATACTCTCAAATCTCACGATGTGATAAAGTACCATTCTTCACTACAGAAACAACGTCCTCGTGAGCTTCAAGCAGGGTAGTGCGGTATTCTCCCCTCTCATAACCATAACCATCTCCGGCATCCTCATATAGCAGGAAGCTGCAATCTCCTCCTTTATATACGCGATAGGTCACATCACAGCCATTCTTCTCCAGATAACCGCTGCCCACATGGTCTGCAGGCTCAACAACAGGAATAATACTTCCCGCCTTCACATAAAGGGGAATCTTCTCTATGGGTGCATCAGCCATAATCCACTGGTCCCCCTCATAATAAGTGTCAGTCCAATAATCATACCATCCGCATCCCTTCGGCAGATATACCTTCCGCTGCTTACAGGTTTCCCCCAGTGGCTGCGATCCCGCTCCATAATACATTGCCTCCGTAACAGGACAGACCATGATGCTGTCACCAAAAAGATACTGATCCCTGATATCCCAGACCTGTTCATCCTCAGGAAAATCAAAGGTGAGAAGCTTTATCATGGATGCATCCTCAAGCCACACTCTTCCCGCCTGTGAATATATATAAGGCATGAGTCTGTATCGCAGCTTATTCATCTCCACGAGTACATCGTAAAACATTTCCCCCTTGTCCCCAAACTGCCATAGCTCTCTCCTGCAATCTGTTCCATGTCCTCTGAACACAGGCAGAAAACATGCCCACTGATACCATCTCGTAAATAGCTCACGATACCCCATATCCTCTGTAGCAGCAGGGAAATCTCCTCTCCAGTACCATTGAGCGCCACGCTTTACAAAAAAAGCTCCGATATCAACAGTCCAGTAGGGCAGACCGCTGGCGCAGAAACTGAGTCCTGCCGCAATTTGCTTCCTCAGTGTATCCCACGAGGCGTCTATATCACCCGACCACAAAATAGTACCGTAACGCTGCTGCCCCGTATAGCTGCTTCGCGTCAGATTAACCACTCGCTTTTCCGGAGTCCCCCTGTTCTGTACGCCCCGCTGTCCCTCATACAAAGCCTGCGCGTGATATAATGCATAAGCATTCGTTGCCCATGCCGGCAGATGATCCTGCACTGTCTGACAATATTCCGAAAAAAGCTTGGCGGGCTCTGGTTTCTCCTTATAATTCCAATCCGGTGTATAAGGCTCACTGGAATCACACCACCACGCATCCACACCATGCACAAAGAGTCCTTCCTCAACCTGCTTCCAATAAAGCTCCCTGCCCTCTCTGGAAAGTGCATTGTACACATTACTTCCGGGCAGCAGAAGCTTACGCTCCTGAAATTCACGATAATTCCCACACTTCTGATCCATCGTGGGCCACAGCGAAATCATAAAGTGTACGTTCATGTCATGAAGTGCATTCACCATCCCGGAAGGATCCGGAAAGCGTTTTTTGTCAAAGGTTTTCTGCCCCCACAGATTGTCCGGCCATGACATCCAATCAAGTACAATACAGTCAAGTCCTATGCCCCTGTCCCGGTATTCCCTTGAAACATCTACAAGCTCCTGTGCCGTCTCAAAGCGCTCCTGCGACTGGATATATCCGTATGCCCACTTAGGAAGCATGGCAGCCTTCCCCGTAAGAAACCGGTATTCCTTTACCACTCCGTCCATCGTTCCGCCGTTTACAAAATAATAATCCAGTTCATCATCCGCTTCTGTATACAGATAAGAACCATACGCCGTATCGTTGAAAATCATCGGACTGTAAGTATCCATCAGAATGCCATAGCCGAGGGAGGATACCAGCATGGGAATGGCTATCTTCCTGTTTGCCTGATGCAGATAAACTGTCTGCCCGCGCAGATTCAGCAACCCCTCCTCATGCTGTCCCAGACCATACAGGGCTTCCTTCTCCTGCCATTTTAAATATAATCTCGTATGATAAAACTTTTCACCAGGAACCTTTGCCGCCTCCCTGATGATCTCCTTTACACCGTCAGCTGTCTGTATTTTATCAACTTTCATTTCTGCATCTTCCGCAAGGCGATAGCTTTGAAATTCATCCAGACACTTACTTTCGCGTGCTCTCTCCTCAAGTAAAAGCTTTCCTTCACTATCGTAATAGGTATAGGATGCCGTATTTTTGTCAATGACTATCTTCAGCCCGGTACTACAGAAGGTAACGCTCCTCCCATCCTCTGTATACTGCCAGTCCGGCCATTCATCCTTTACCACTACCCCCGGCTTCTCGCGGGTAGAAAAAAGCTCTCTCTCTGTATAGGTTATCCGGACAGCGCGTTCTCCTAATGGCTTAAGTCTGTGCATCCCCCTATCGGAATACATGTACAGACACTCATCCCTTCTCTCGGTCTTCCTGATACAACACTCTTTCATCGGCATAGGTTCCAACATAGATCTTTCCTCCTGCGTTTTTATTTTCAGTAAATCCTTCCCTCTGCGAGACCCAGTCTCTGCATCAGAAGCTGCAGCTTCCCCGGGCTCTTTGCGAGTTCTTTCAAAGACTGCCCCGCCGCCTCGTCCGCCTCTTCCTCGGTAAATGTAAGCGAGCATTCTGTACCATCTATTGTATAAGAAAAGGTAACATGGTGCAAGTTGTCAATTACCGCAATCATGACATAGGCATAGCTCTGCATCTTTGCCTCCAGAAGTTCCCTGCTCTCCGCAGAATAGTCATTTTCCATAAGCAATGTCCAGCCATAGGGGCCGTTGTCGTCTGAAGTTCATTTTTAAAGTTTCCCAGCGTTTCTACCATTTCCAGAGCCGTCACCGTACCGCCGTTTGCCGGCATGTCTCCGATATAGGGATGTCTCGAGGCATAAACCGCTGCCACCTCCTGCGTAATCACCTGCCCCTGATCCCAGATCACAAACCCGTTCAGCCGGATCTGCGTCAGTTTTTCTTCCGGCTCATAATGCCCGTAAAAGGAATTGGCATGCATTAATGCCTATATTCTAAAAAACGTTACACAAAAAAGGAAGAATTTTCATTCTTCCCTTCTCTTCAACGTCTTCAAATATTCCTTCTGCTCCTGCGTGATGCGGTAGCTCTCCCTCGCCTTCTGGATCGTCTTATTGTGCGTCCAGACATCGAGCCGCCCCTGCTCCAGCACCGTGACCGCCGTCTCGTACTGCTTTGCAAGCGCCGTGGCAAAATACCACGCGACAACCATTTTCACATAATACTCATCATTACATGCCCGCACAATCCATTCCTGCTGCTCCTCCCGGAAATGCTCTCCCAGATAAAAGCGCATCAGCATATCAATGCCGAAGCGGATGGTATAGGTCTTGCCCGATTCCAGCCAGCGCCGGATGACATTCTCCAACTCTCCGGTGTGCTTTTCAAACACCTTTGGCGCAAACATGTCGCAGGTCGCCCAGTTATCCACATAGGGCAGGAAGCGTTCCACCTCGGCAAGACAGCCCCCATAGTCCTTTATCTTTTCAATCACCGCCGCATGAAGATTGTCTTCCTCATAATAGGAATGCGGCAGACTTTCCAGGAACTGTCCGATCTGCGCCTCCTTCGCCATCTGTCCGGCAAATTTCCGCAGCTGCGGTGTCCTGACACCGATGACCTTTTCCTTGGGGACATTCGGGATCAGCTTCGACTGAAAATCCCGATATTCCACATCCTGCATCTCAAATAACTCTGCCCTTATCCGTTCGCATATATCCGGCATGGTTTCTCCTTTTACTGCTGCGCAGACGAATTCTCCGTGCCCTGCACCGCGGGTGCCACCGGCGCCCCAGGATTCTGTGCCGCCACATTCATCTGCCCTGTCGGCATCGCCGCATTTCGCATCGCCGCCTGCTTCTTCGCCGCCTTCTTCTTGCGCCGTCTCTTGATGAGCAGCACAATCACAATAATGACGATCGCCCAGATCACGAGCTGCGGAATATGAATCAGCAGCCAGATTCCGAACTCTGACAGTCCGTGTCCCACGCTCTCAAGGCTGTTCATAAAGCCTTCCGTAATCCTCTCCCATGCCGATTTCTCCGGCGTCACGACAGGTGTAAGCTCCTTTACCTCAGAGATATAGACGGAAACCGTGCTGTACTGCACTTGATTATCCATCGTGCGCAGCTGTGATTCCATGCTTTCGATCTGATAGCGCACATCTGTCAGGCGGCTCTCGATCGTCAGAATATCCTCTATCGACTCCGCCTGCTCCAGAAGCTCAAGCAGACGCTTCTGCTCCGCCTTCAACATATCCCTGTGGCTCTCCATGTCCACATAGGTCAGCGTCACATCATCCACGCTGTCCGAACGCCGGATGACATTGCAGATTCCCGATATGGATTCCAGAAAGCTGTCCAGCTTATCCTGCGGCACACGGATCGTCACGTTCGCATAACGGGCATTCTGATAACCCGAATAGCTGCTTCCGTTGTAGGACTCCATGTTCTCTATGTACCCGCCGACCGAGTCCACCTTCGCATCCAGCGAAAGCATGAGCTGGTCATACTCCTTTGTCTCGACATCCATGCTGACATTCCGGATCAGCTTTCTGTCCGTCCTCGCCTGAACGCTCTCCGATGCAGGAACCTCTCCCATTGACCCTTCCATTGAGGCATAGGAATTACCGCTCCACCCGGTGTCTCCGTCAAAGTCATAGTCGGAATAGTCCCCCATCTCTGTCACATAGGACATACTCTTGTTATCGAAGCTGTCAGAACTGGCTGCCCCACAGCCGGTCAGCAGGACACACGCCATGCCGACCGCCAGAAAAATACCTGTCATCCTTTTCATAAGTTTATCCTCCCTCATGACCAGTCTATACGCCGGTCTCTTCAGCTATATAGACGACAACAGTTAAAAAAGGTTCTCAATTTTTCCAAATTTATCTTTCTCCGCCTTAATCATCTGTTCATTTCCAACAACACAGAGATAGTCATCCTCGATAAACGCCTTGATATACTTTGAAAGTCCGCGGATGTCCTCAGGCGTTGCATCCAGCACCTGATTTCTCGCCTCCTGCATCATCTCATAGGTCAGTCCCGTAATGTAATGCTCTCTGGAACGTCTTCCCTTTCCTGCTGCCGTGAGCGGTGTATCGAGATCACTGATCGCACCGATGATATACTTTGTCATTGTGCGCTCATCCGCCTGATAATTTGCGATAAAGTCCACTGCCTTCTCGAAAACGTCAATCGTCTGTGCCAGATTCGGGTCACGGTAAGAGCAGAAATAGCTTCCTCCGTCTCTGTAGAAATTGCACAGGCAGCCGTATGCGCCGCCCTTGACACGGACGTTGACCCAGAGATACTCATAGCCCATCATCACACGCAACACGTTCAATGCGCCGGTGTAAGGCAGTCCCTTGTTCAGGAAGTTTCCTGCGCGGCAGACAAAGTCAACCTGATTAGGGGTGGTCAGACCTTCGTTCTTCCTCTCTGTCTTCGGCTCATATGCCTCCTTCTGCACCTCACAGGTGTACAGTCTGCTCTTAAACGCTTCGACCGGTCCCGCAAGCTCCTCCAGTGCAGCCGCATCACCTGTAAAATCAATCATCAGGTTTTCCGGCCGGAAGATCATCTTACAGAGCATCTGCAGCTTTGCGGTGATCTCGTCCTTTTTCGTCTCGAAATCCTGTTCAAGCCCACAGTTGAAGCGGTACTGATCCACACCGTTCTGTACCTCATCCACGGCACTCTTCACGCTGCCGTAGGAAAGCGCTCTCTGGATGGCAATGACATGTCCTGCCTGATTTGCAAAGTCGCGGAATTTGGAATCGTTCTCCGCCAGTATTTCCTTCATTCTCTTCGTATCAGAGAAATCTGTTGTCAGTATCAGCTCCTCCATCAGCTCAATCGCTCTGGGCAGATTCTCGTACAGCGCCTTTGTGCAGACCTCCATTGTCATAGTATACTTGCCCGCATCGACGACATTTCCGTAATTGTTCTGTGCCACAAATATCTCTCCTGTCGCAAGATTGATCTCGCTGCACAGCTCCCCGTAGGTGTAATGTGCGGTATTCATATTGCAGAAAGTGCTCTTCAGGATGCTCAGGTAAGGGAAATATTCCTCCGGAATGTCCTTGATGGTAAATACCATGCGCAGATATCCGATGCCGTTCGTAAACAGATCGTGGAACAGCGCCGGTGTATCTCCCAGCTTTCCCATCTCATTATAGATAGGAGCAGCCTCGCGCTTTAAGTCCTCTCTTCCAAGGAGCGGGATCCTTGCAATATCCTCCGGTCTGTCCTCTGCCTCTCTGAAAGCCTCCAGTTTTTTCATCATTGCGCGCACATCGTCGAGCTCCTGCTCACTCATGCCGCTCTTGATCGCCGCCAGCTTTTCCTTCAGCTTCTGCTCCTGTTCGGCAGCAAGTCCCTCCTTCGGCTGAAGAATGATGGTTGCGGAATGAGGGTTGTCCAGAAGGTATTTCTGGATAATCTGCTCAAAATACCCTTCCTTTGCCTTTTCACGCAGTGCCGTGTAGGTTGCGTTTGCCTCAATATGGATGAAGGGCTTATTGTCATCATACAGCCAGCTGTCGAGCAGCTGCAGTCCGTACATCAGTCCCTTCGGTGTCGTGCCGAAATCTGCCTCGCGGTACTTGAATTCATCATGGTTGATCGCAGAGAGCAGAGCCTTCTGGTCGAAACCGTTCTTTACAATGCCTTCCAGCACTTCCCGGATGACAGCCTTGAATTCCTCTTCTTTATCCGCAGAGGTTCCCTTTGCCACCACGCCGAAGAAAGGCTGCTTATAGCCGTTGTCATAGACGCTGAAGACATCCTTGCCGATTCCCTTGTCGATCAGCGCCTGCTTTAAGGGCGCTCCCGGTACGGTGCAGAGTGCGAAATCCAGCACCTTCATCGCAATGACAAGCTCCCTGTCCAGACAATCTCCCGCCGAGAAGCACTGTGCAAGATAGGTATTTTCCTCCGCACTCTCCCCTTCTCCGAGCGGAATCTCCTTTACGAGACGGTTCGGCTTCTCAAAGCAAGGCTCCTCCGTGATTTTGGAATCCACCTCGAGGTAATCATATTTGGAGAGGTATTCCCTGTCGATATAATCCAGCTTCTCCGCCATATCCATGTTTCCGTACAGATAGATATAGCTGTTTGACGGATGATAGTAGGTTCTGTGGAAATCGAGGAACTGCTCATAGGTGAGGTCGGGAATGTTCTCGGGATCACCGCCGGACTCCACACCGTAGGTCGTATGCGGATACAGCGCTGTCGAAATCTCTCTCCACAGAATGCTGTCCGGGTTGGAGAGCGCTCCCTTCATCTCATTATAAACGACACCGTTGTAGATCAGCTCGTCCTGATCGTTCAGCTCGTAATGCCAGCCCTCCTGCCGGAAAATTGCCTCGTTCTGGTAGGTGTTCGGATAGAAAACAGCGTCCAGATAGACATTCATCAGATTCTGGAAATCCTTGTCATTACAGCTTGCAACCGGATATACAGTCTTATCGGGATAGGTCATGGCGTTCAGGAAGGTATTCAGGGAACCCTTTGCCAGTTCCACAAAAGGATCCTTTACCGGGAAGTTCTTTGAGCCGCAGAGCACGGAATGCTCCGTGATGTGCGCCACGCCCGTGGAATCCTTCGGGGTTGTGCGGAAGCCGATGTAAAAGACCTTATTGTCATCATCATTGGAAAGCAGAACCACTCTTGCCCCCGTCTTCTTGTGCCTGCAGAGATAAGTCATACTGTCAATGTCCTTGATCTCCCTCTTCTCCAGAATCTCATACGCCTGTAAATCTTCTACTTTCATTTATCTTCTCCTTTATATTAATTTTCCTATCATCCTTCTTAAAGTGGATCGTTCTTATACTATAGCCCTAACAGTGCCAGCTTGCTCACCGACAATTCCTGAATCACAAGACCGCATGCCTCCTTGTCTTCCTTCGTCATCTTTACCAGTTCTTCCACGGTGAGCTGCTTTGTCACATATTCCTTTTTCTTCCCGCCGATGAGATGCCGCTTTTCCTCGATCACATTGACCTTAACCCTTGCCTTCATCTGCCGGTAGAGCTTCACCAGAAAATCCTCCGGCTTCAGATAATAGAGCTGGGTCTCCAGCGTATCCTCCGGGTCGTACTCCGGCGCTATGTATTTCTGGACGATCATGCGGAACTTGAACATGACCTCCTCCGCCTCCAGCAGCTCTGCAAAGGTATATTTGCAGCCCACATAGACGCGGCTCGTATCCTGCATGCTGTATTTATAGTCCTCATAGACTGACTGCTTCATTTTCTCCTCCGATATCCTCGATTTTGAAACCGCTCATCCGGCAGGCATCCTGAATTGCTTTCAGGGAAAGACCTGTTTCCCGCGCCAGCTCCTCAGGTGTCACCTTCCTGTGAAGCTCCTCCGCCAGCTCTCTCGCCTTGTCCGCAACCAGATTGACCTTGTCCGCGACCTTCCTGTCTGTCTTTGCACTTGCCGCATTTTCCTGAATATAATCCTCCATGGCATCCATCATCAGCTTTGCGAGCATCCCCTGCGCCTCCGAGGGCTTCTCAAGGCTGCCCAGCATACCGGCTCCCATGGCCAGAGCCACATTCCCCTCTCCGATCAGGTCTTCGAGGAAAACGCCCTGCCCGGTGTAGAGCTTCGCAATGTCTACCACATCCTTCAGATACCCCTGGACAAGCTTCTGCTGTGCCTCCGCCTCGCCCGCCATGGCGGAAATGGTAAATGCCTCGAGCTCTCCGGTGCTGTAGGACGGCAGTGCTGCGATTTCATTGAGATAGTCCTGCAGATAGTCTCTTTCCTCCTCCGTCAGAAATTCATCCGGATCGATGGGCTGACCGATTCCCACCTTATGCTTTACCAGATAGTCAAAGACCATCTGCATCTGGTTCTCGTTCAGCTCCTGTTCCGCAAATGCTTCCCGCACCTGCTCCTCGCTGACGCAATTTCCCTGTTCCTTCGCCAGCCGCCGCACCTGCTCCAGCGTCTGTGCAAACAATATTTCCTTTTTCTGGCTCATATCCTCTCCCTCTTTCTCTATGCTCAGACAATGTGCTGGTGCGTAAACAGATGGTACTGGCAGTACTCGTAGTTCCCGTTGCACTTGGAGCAGAAGCGGAATTCCAGCGTCGGATCATCCTGCTCCGTTCTGCCGCAGACTGCACATTTGTGCTTCGTGATCTTCGGATTCGGGTTGCGCCTGATATCCTGCTTAAATTCCATCTTGCGCTTCATCTGCTTCGGATTCCAGTGCATATGATTTCTGGATCTCAGCCAGAAAATCAGGAAATTCAGCAGGGACGCAGCAATCGCCGCCACCCCGAACCAGTATTCCGCATAGACGGAAAGGCCGATCCTGAAATAGCTGATCATCTCGTAGACCAGCATTCCCCCATACACGATTCCCAGCCACTTCACCTTGACCGGAACCACAAACATCAGCAACACCTGCGCATTGGGGAAGGTCGCCGCATACGCGAGGAAGATCGACATATTGATGAAATAGGTGCTGAACTGCCACGCACCGGACGCACAGAGCGCCTTCATCACAAGAGCCGCCGACTCACCGTACACGAGGTAAAAGATCCCCATACATACAAAGCTTCCCACAACCGTGAGCAGTATTCCCGTAAAAATATAGACATTATACTGCCATGTGCCCCAGACCCTCTCGAGACTGTTGCCGAGGCTCAGATAAAAGAGCAGCATGATGATCGTAAAAATATCAAAGGAGGACGGCGGCGAGATCACCCATGTCACAAGCCTCCAGACCTGCCCATGCAGGATCGCGTACGGGTCAAGCGTAAGATAACTCATCATCGACGGCACAAGCGCCTTCAAAAGATAGCCCAGTACATAGCAGCCGATCAATATAAAAGTCAGGTTCGGAATGGCATATTTCCCGAACTTCTTCTCCCATTTACTCATTATTTCCGGTTCCTTTCCGTATGTCATTTTCAGCAAAAAAGCTGAATACATTGTATCATTCCCAATCACATAAGTAAACCGACCAATTTCTTTTTAATAGAATTTTCATACCTTTTGTTCGTTGCTTTTTCAACCCCGTTGTCGTATAATACCTTAGAATGTCTATTTATGTCGACGGGCTCACGGAACCATTGTGAAACCGTCTCTTTATGTGTTTTTGTTAGGAAGGATGTATTTGCATGGAAATCAGAAACAAGAATGTAACTCTCGGTATCGATATCGGCTCCACAACCGTCAAGATTGCCATTCTCGACGCGGACCACAATATTCTCTTTTCGGACTATGAACGTCATTATGCCAATATCCGCGAGACTCTTTCTTCCCTTTTGACCAGGGCCTACAATCAGCTTGGCAATCTCACCCTTCACCCGATGATCACCGGCTCCGGCGGACTGACTCTCGCAAACCATCTCGGTGTGCCGTTCACGCAGGAGGTAATTGCGGTTGCAACTTCCCTGAAGGAGCTCGCACCGAAGACAGACGTTGCGATTGAGCTCGGCGGCGAGGATGCCAAGATCATTTATTTCGAAGGCGGCAATGTCGAGCAGCGAATGAATGGCATCTGCGCCGGAGGTACCGGCTCCTTTATCGACCAGATGGCTTCCTTGATCCAGACGGATGCCTCGGGACTGAATGAATATGCAAAACATTATAAATCCCTGTATGCGATTGCCGCGCGCTGCGGCGTTTTTGCAAAGACAGACATACAGCCTTTAATCAACGAAGGCGCGACAAAGGAAGACCTTGCTGCGTCCATCTTTCAGGCTGTGGTAAACCAGACGATCTCCGGCCTTGCCTGCGGCAAACCGATTCGTGGACATGTTGCCTTTCTCGGAGGTCCCCTGCACTTCCTTTCCGAGCTCAAGGTCGCCTTTATCCGCACCCTAAATCTCGACGAGGAGCACATTATTGACACCGACAATTCCCACCTCTTCGCTGCGATCGGCTCTGCCCTCAATGCGAAGGAGGAGGTCGCTTTTACTATGGAAGAAATGGTAAACAAGCTCTCCTCCGATATTAAAATGGAGTTTGAGGTCGAGCGCATGGAGCCTCTCTTCGCCGACAAGGCGGCCTACGAGGAATTCAGCGCGCGCCACAGCAGGCACCATGTGGCTTCCGCCGACCTTGCTTCCTATAAGGGTAAGGCATTTCTCGGCATCGACGCCGGCTCCACCACGACGAAAATTGCTCTCGTCGGCGAGGATGGCTCCCTGCTGTATTCCTTTTACAGCAGCAACGACGGCAGTCCGTTAAAGACGGCGATCCGCTCCCTGAAGGAAATTTACGAGCAGCTCCCGGAGGATGTACATATCGTCCGCTCCTGCTCCACAGGCTACGGTGAAGCTCTCATGAAGGCTGCTTTTCTGCTGGACGACGGCGAGGTGGAGACCGTTGCGCACTACTATGCTGCCGCGTTCTTCAATCCCGCCGTGGACTGTATTCTCGACATCGGCGGTCAGGATATGAAGTGCATCAAGATCAAGAACCAGACCGTGGACAGCGTGCAGCTGAATGAAGCCTGCTCGTCCGGCTGCGGCTCCTTCATCGAGACCTTCGCCAAATCGTTGAACTACAGCGTGCAGGACTTCGCAAAGGCAGCACTGTTCGCCGAGCATCCGATCGATCTTGGAACGCGCTGTACGGTTTTCATGAACTCCAAGGTAAAACAGGCACAGAAGGAAGGTGCGAGCGTTGCCGACATTTCCGCCGGTCTCGCATACTCCGTTATTAAGAATGCCCTTTTCAAGGTAATCAAGGTATCCGATGCCTCCGAGCTGGGCAAGAATATTGTCGTTCAGGGCGGCACGTTCTACAATGACGCCGTTCTGCGAAGCTTTGAGAAGATCGCGGACTGCGAGGCGATCCGCCCCGACATCGCCGGCATCATGGGTGCGTTCGGCGCGGCGCTGATCGCCAGAGAGCATTACGAGGACGGGCAGGAAAGCACAATGCTCTCCTGCGAGAAGCTCTGCGGTCTGCAATATGAAACCAGCATGGCAAAATGTAAGGGCTGCACGAACAGCTGCCGTCTCACCATCAACCGTTTTTCCGGAGGACGCCAGTTTATCTCTGGCAACCGCTGCGAGCGCGGCATCGGCGGACAGAAGAACGCAAACAATGTCCCCAACCTGTTCGAGTACAAGCTGCAACGGCTCTTCTCCTACCCCTCGCTCGACCCGACACAGGCGACGAGAGGCACGGTCGGCATTCCCAGAGTGCTGAACATGTACGAGAACTATCCGTTCTGGCACACGTTCTTCACAAGGCTGGGCTACCGCGTCGTGCTCTCCCCCAGCTCCAACCGTAAAATTTACGAGCTCGGCATAGAGTCCATTCCCAGCGAGTCGGAGTGTTATCCTGCAAAACTCGCCCACGGTCATGTCACATGGCTGATTAATCAGGGTGTCGATTTCATTTTCTATCCCGCCCTGTTCTACGAGCGCGATGAGGTGGAGGGTGCTAACAACCACTACAACTGCCCCATCGTCACCTCCTACTCGGAAAATATCAAGAACAACGTGGAGGAAATCTCGAGCGGCCAGATGAAGCTGCGGAATCCCTTCATGTCCTTCCGCGACATCGACACCGTGACACAGGCACTGCTCCGGGAATTTTCCGAGCTGCCCGCCGGTGAGGTCCGCACCGCGACAAAGGCTGCATGGGAGGAGCTTGCCAACGCCAGAAAGGACATCCAGAAAAAGGGCGAGGAGACACTTGACTATCTGGCAAAGACCGGAAAGCGCGGCATCGTGCTGGCAGGACGTCCCTATCATATCGATCCCGAGATCAACCACGGTATTCCCGAGCTGATTACCTCCTTCGATATGGCAGTCCTGACGGAGGACTCCATCTCCCACCTCGGTCATCCCGAGCGCCCGTTGATCGTTTCCGACCAGTGGATGTACCATTCGCGTCTGTACGCGGCTGCAAGCTATGTCAAGAAGGTTGAAAATCTCGATCTGATCCAGCTGAATTCCTTCGGCTGCGGTCTGGATGCCGTGACAACCGACCAGGTGAATGATATTCTGTCCGGCTCCGATAAGATCTATACCTGCCTTAAGATCGACGAGGTAAACAATCTCGGCGCTGCCAGAATCCGTGTGCGCTCCCTGCTCTCCGCCATCAAGGTTCGGGAAAAGCTGCATAAGCAGCGCACTATCCGCTCCTCAGCAATCGTGAAAGTTCCCTTCACCGAGGAGATGCGCAAGGATTACACCATTATCTGTCCCCAGATGTCTCCTATCCACTTTGAGCTTCTGGAGCCGGCATTCAATGCCTGTGGTTACCACTTTGTTGTGCTCGACAATGACAACAAGCATTCCGTGGATGTCGGATTGAAATATGTAAACAACGATGCCTGCTACCCTTCCCTGCTTGTCGTGGGTCAGATCATGGAGGCGCTGCTGTCCGGCAAATACGACCTGAACAAGACAGCGATCATCATGTCCCAGACAGGCGGCGGCTGCCGTGCAACCAACTACGTCGGCTTCATCCGACGCGCCCTGAAAAAGGCGGATATGGCACAGATTCCGGTTATCTCTCTGAATCTTGCCGGAATCGAGAACAATCCCGGCTTCCACCTGAATGCCGATATGCTGATCCGTGCCGCGGTCGGCGCGGAGTTCGGCGACATCTTCATGCGCTGCATCTACCGCATGCGCCCTTACGAGGCAACCCCGGGCAGCGTTGAGGCAGTACATCAGAAATGGCTGAAGGTGACACAGGAATTTGTCTCCGCAAAGCACATCAGCCTTCGGAAATTCAATAAGCTTTGCAAAGAGATCATACGCGACTTTGACAGTATCCCGCTTCTTGACATCAAGAAGCCCCGCGTCGGCATTGTCGGGGAAATCCTCGTAAAATTCTCTCCTGCCGGAAACAATCACCTTGTGGAGCTTCTGGAGAGTGAGGGCGCTGAAGCTGTCGTTCCCGACCTGATCGACTTCATGCTCTACTGCTTCTACAACCAGCTGTACAAAGCGGATCATCTGGGCATGAGCAAAAAGGCCGCAAGGAACTCAAAGCTCGGCATCTGGGCAATTGAGCACATACTGCGCAGCACTGCCACAAAGGAGTTCCGGCGCAGTAAGCACTTTACGCCGCCCACACCGATTCAAGAGATCGCAGAATTTGCGGAGCCGATCGTGTCCATCGGAAACCAGACGGGCGAGGGATGGTTTTTGACCGGTGAGATGGTCGAGTTAATTCACGACGGAGTTCCGAACATTGTCTGCACACAACCTTTCGGCTGTCTGCCGAATCACGTTGTCGGAAAGGGTGTCATCAAGGCATTGCGCAAGGCTTATCCCGCATCCAACATCGTTGCCATTGACTACGATCCCGGCGCCAGCGAGGTCAATCAGCTGAACCGAATCAAGCTGATGCTTTCCACTGCCCAGAAAAACCTGAAAGCCGAGACACCGGACGCATAATCTTACAACAAAAAATACCTTCTCAGGCATCCATTCTGCCCGGGAAGGTATTTTATATTCTCTGTGTCAGGAGGCAACGGCGGTCTTTGTCCGCACATATTCCTGCAATGCCTGTGCAACCTCGTCAGGCTGCAGTCCTGTATCAGCGATCAGGTCGCTGACTGCCTCCAGCTCCTTTCTCTTCTTTTCCTCAAACAGTTCGTCCAGCTCGCGTTTCTCTGACTCCACACGGGTCATGAGCGCGCCGATCAGCTCCTGTTTCGCGGCGATCTTCTCCTCAATGGTCTTACGCTGTCCTCTTGCCATAACTTACTCCTTTCAGCGGATCTTTGCAATCCTTTCTATAAGTATATGGACAAGACTGGATATTTATTCCAAAAGTGCGAGAAAATCTTCCTTTGTCATGCTGCCAAGCTGCCCGGACTCCCCCTGGATGATCTGGTCGGAGAGCGCTTTCTTGCTCTCCTGCAGCTTCTGGATCTTCTCCTCGATCGTCCCCTTGGCGATCAGCCGGTAGACAACGACCTTTTTTGTCTGACCGATGCGGTGCGCACGATCCGTTGCCTGATTCTGCACCGCAATGTTCCACCACGGATCGTAATGGATGACAACATCGGCTCCCACAAGATTCAGTCCGACGCCGCCCGCCTTCAGCGAGATCAAAAAAACCTTCGTGTCATCAGCATTAAATGCATTTACCAGCCGGACTCTTTCCTCCTTCGGTGTCGCGCCGGTTATCGTGTAAAAGCTGATCTCCTCCTGCCCAAGCCGCCCTGCAATCACCTCAAGCATGGAAGTAAACTGCGAAAACAGCAATATCTTATGTCCGCCCTCCACGGCGCTCCGTATCAGCTCCGCGCAGGCATCCAGCTTTGCAGATTCTCCCTTATAGTTTTCAAAGCACAATGCCGGATCACAGCAGATCTGGCGCAGCTTCATCAGCTCCGCGAGCACCTGTATCTTATTTCTGCCAAATTCCTCCGCGCTCTGCATTCCGATCTGCTGCTTCATATGCACGACCTGCGCATCGTAGAGCTTCTGCTGCTCACCGTCAAATTTCACATAACGGCTCTCCTCCAGCTTCTCCGGCAGATCACGCAGCACATTCTCCTTCAGTCTCCGCAGGATAAAGGGCGCCACCATCCTTTGCAGCTGTTCCAGCGCCGCAGGCTCCTCATTCTTGACAATCGGTGCTTCAAAATCATTGCGGAACACCTCATAGCCGTACAGATATCCCGGCATCAGATAGTCAAAGATGCTCCAGAGCTCGCTGAGCCGGTTTTCAATCGGGGTTCCCGTCAATGCATATCGCGTTCTGCTCTGGATCGCCTTCACCGCCTTCGCCGCAGCGGTCGAATGATTCTTGATATACTGTGCCTCGTCGATGATCTGATAGTGAAATTCCTTCCCTTCGTACTCCGCGATATCTCTCTTGAGAAGGTCGTAAGAGGTCAGAATGACATCATACTCCCTAAAGTGGCAGAGCTTTTCCGCCCTCTCCTCCTGATTTCCCGTGATAATGCAGCTGGTGAGCTCCGGGGCAAATCTTTGCAGCTCCTCCCCCCAGTTATAGACCAGAGAGGCCGGTGTCACCACCAGTGAAACACCCTTTCCACCCTCCAACTTTGCGGCGAGCAGGACAGCAATGACCTGTAAGGTCTTTCCCAAGCCCATGTCATCGGCAAGGATACCACCCATACCGTATTCCTCAAGCATCCTCAGCCACCGGTAGCCCATCCGCTGATAGCCGCGCATGACTTTTCTCAGGGAATCCGGCACTTCAAAATCCGCATCCTTGACTGTCTTGAAATTCTTGACCAGTTCCCGGAAGTAGCTGTCACGGTTGCTGTAAATGTCCTCATTTTTCTCCAGCAGCTTATCCAGATAGAGCGCACGGTACAGCGGCAGCTTTACCTTCCCCTTGAGCAGTTCCTTCGGGGACAACCGCAGCGCGTTCATCATTTCCTCAAGCGTCGCCAGTGACTCCTCTTCGAGGCTTAGGAAATCTCCGTTTTTCAGGCGGTGATATTTCTTCTTCGCCCGATAGCTTTTCAGCACCTCCAAAAGCTCCTCCGGCGGAACATCCTGCGTCGAGACCTCGAGGTTCAGCAGATCCCTCGACACCGATACTCCCACGGATATGCGCACCCGCCTGCCAATGTTCATACCGCTGAAACGTCTGGTACACTGCACCTCCCCGAGACCGAGCAGAGCTTCCACACCCTGATCCAAAACTGCATACATCAGTTCTTCTTCCTGTCCACAGCTCAGCTCCCTGCGCTCAGCGTCCACATAAGGGAACCACTGTCTTGCCAGAAAAAGGATCTCGTTCTCCTTCTGGGCATCCCGGAAAAGACTGTCCTCCCCGGTGTCCTCGAGAATCGAAAACTCCCTGTCTCCGTATCTCGCCTTGATCCGGCACTTCATGTCATGCTCTTCCGCATCCAGATAGAAGGTGAATTTTGCTTTTGGCGGCAGATAGGAGGCAATCTCCTCAGCCCCCTCCTCCCGGATGTCAACCACGTCCTCCAGCTGCGGAAGCACGTTATAATAGAACTGTGCCAGCCGGTTTCTGCCCACCTGAAAGCTCATAGAACCGTTATCGCAGAACTGCGCGAGCGTCCTGATCTTCCCCGCAAATTCCTCCTGCACCCTGCACAGTGCCGTCTGCCCGATATAATAAAAGGTACTACTGCCCTCATAGAGCTCCGGCATCCGGCAGTCCACCTCTATGCCATGGAAGGCAAGCCGGTTGCTGAGCCGGTTTTTCCTAATCGTCATGGTAATCCTTGGATTCTGCTCCACGGCGCAAAGCTGCCGCTTCTCCTTCTTTTCGGCATCCCGGTTTTCATACTCTACGCTCTGGCTGCCCATCAACCTGTAAAATTCATCCAGTCTCCAGCCAAAGAGCGCAAGTTCCCCGCTCTTTGCCGATGCCTTGCGCGAATAGATGTCCGCCTCGGCCAGCCTTCTGGAGAAGTTCTGCTCCTCCCTGACGACCTGACCGATGAACGCGATCCAGCTCCGCCCCTCCTCCGTAAAGTTTTCAAGCCGGTGGTTGAGCTGTGTTGTCGAGCCGTACATACTGCTGCGCGACTCCCTCACGTCGTCATAGAATTGAAACAGATCCTTCACAACGAACAGCTTCTTTTCTCCCACCTTAAAGGAGGCTGTCAGTTCTCCGTTCTTCTTACATAGCCGCGGCTGCAGGATCAGGCTTTCCTCCCTGCCGACCGTGTCCGAGACAACCGTGTTGACATGCTTCTCGGAGAAAGCATGCATCAGTCTTGCCGCCAGCTTATCCGTCGCATCGCCAAGGTTTTTCTCTTTCAACTTCTCCTTAACCATCTCCGAAAAGGCAATCAGGTAGCTGCAGTACTCTCTTCTGTAATATCTGTAATAAAAATGCTTTCTGCACTCTGCGCAGCCACATTCTGCAAAGAGTATCTTATTTTTATCAAACACCATATGTACAGAAAATGCATTCTTCCCCTCTGTTGCCTCTCCGAATGCCTCGCAGACCATCTCATTCACTTCGTCAGCGTAGCCGGCATCAAGTTCTGTACAGGTAACCTGTTTCTGATCCAGCACCCGCTTGGCCTTTTTCATCTCCGCCATCGTAAAATACATACTTTTCTGGACTGCCTCGCAGTCAAAATACCGGTACTGCGAAAGCTTCTGCTGATTTTCCGTGTTTTTTATGCCAGCTTCCTGTTCTTCTGCATCCTCTGCCCTGTTCAGGACGATATATTCCATTTCTTCTGTATTCTTCATCATCGCTCCTATACACTCCTTAAAGCTCATAAGGAGTGATCTGGTATAAATGTATACCCGATCAGACCCTCCCTAAAGTTCATAGGGAGTGATCTGGTATACATAATAATTAAGCCAGTTACTGTATAGATTATTGCTGTGGGAACGCCATTGCAGCAGAGGGCGCTCGTTCGGGTCATCCTTCGGATAATAGTTGTACGGAAGCTGGATCGGAAGACCCTTGTCCAGATCGCGGTGGTATTCCCGGTCAAGCGTATATCTGTCGTACTCCGGGTGTCCCGTCACAAAGATCTTCTTGCCGCCCTCCGCAATCGCAAGAAACACACCAGCATCCGGCGACTCCGCCAGCACCGTCAGCTCCTTGCAGGCATGGATTGCCTCGGACGGCGTCTCTGTATGGCGGCTGTGAGGCGCAAGGAAGACATCATCAAAGCCCCTGACAAGAGGGATCTTGCGGTTGGCTACCTTGTGCTCATAAATTCCGAACAGCTTTGCCGGCAGCTTTTCTTTATTAATCCCGTAATAATGGTAAAAACCCGCCTGCGCCGCCCAGCAGATGTGCAGGGTTGACGTGACATGTGTCTCTGCCCAGTCAAAGATCTCGCAGGTCTCCTCCCAATAGTCCACCTCCTCGAAGGTAATGTCCTCAACCGGTGCCCCCGTGACAATCATACCGTCGAACTTCCTGTCCCTGATCTCGTCGAGGCAGGTATAAAACTTGTTCAGATGGCTCGCAGAGGTATTGATAGAGGTGTGGCTCCTGACATTCATAAAGGTCACATCCACCTGCAGCGGCGTGTTCGACAGTGCGCGCAGCAGCTGCAGCTCCGTATCCTGCTTTACCGGCATATTGTTCAGTATCAGTACCTGCAGCGGACGGATATCCTGATGCATTGCCCGAAATTCGTCCATCACAAATATATTTTCATTTTCAAGAATCTCCTTTGCAGGCAGATCGCTCTGTGTCTTAATCGGCATGTCTTTCCTCTTTCCGCGTCTTAAAACGCAATTCCATATTCTGTGAGAAAATCTTCCTCTGACAGGATCGGAACGCCTAATTCCTTTGCCTTCTTATTCTTTGAGGAGGTCGAGGTCACATCATTGTTGATCAGGGCAGTCGTCTTACCCGTGACACTTCCTGTCACCTTTCCGCCTCTGTCCTCAATCAGTTCCTTCAGATCGCTCCTGTTCCCAAAGTGGTTCAGGCTGCCGGTGATGACAAAGTTCAAGCCCTGCATCGTCTGGCTTCCCTCCTCCATGACCGGCACCTCCAGTGTGAGCTCCGGCATCAGATGATCGATTTTCTGCTGGTTATCCGCATCCTTCATGTAATCCACAAACGCCGATGCAATGACATCCCCGATCCCCTCTATCGCGCTCAATGTCTCCACACCGGCGCTGCGCATTCGCTCGAGATCGTAGGAAAAATACCGGCAGAGCATCTTCGCGTTGGCAACACCGATATTTGCGATTCCCAGACCGTAGATCACCCTCGACAAAATCGTCTTTCTGGACGCCTCTATGCTTGCAATCAGGTTCTGATAGGATTTTTCGCCGAAGCCCTCAAGCTCCACAATCCTGTCCTGATATCTGTCAAGATGGTACAGATCCGCATATTCATGAATAAAGCCCATATCGATCAGCTTTTCCAGCGTTGCCTCGGACAGTCCGTCGATATTCATCGCATCCCTGCTCACAAACAGGGTAAAAGACTTGATGCGCTTGGCGGCACATTTTTCGTTGGTGCAATATAAGGACTGCACCTCATTCACCTGCCGGATCTCCGTCGCACCGCCACAGACGGGGCATACGGCAGGTATCTCCACGTTATTGCTGCAGGTCAGATTTTCAGCGATCTGCGGGATAATCATATTTGCCTTGTACACAGTAATTTTATCGCCGATTCCCAGCTTCAGGCTGCGCAAGATGCTGATATTGTGAACTGACGCACGACTTACGGTCGTGCCCTCCAGTTCTACCGGCTCAAAAATCGCCACCGGATTGATCAGTCCGGTTCTGCTGGCGCTCCACTCAATTTCCTCCAGCGTTGTCTCCCGCAGCTCATCCGCCCATTTAAACGCAATCGAATGTCTGGGAAATTTCGCTGTCCTGCCTAACGACTGTCCATACGCAATGTCCTCATAGGTCAGCACAAGTCCGTCCGACGGGATGTCAAAATTCTGTATCTTCTTCTCAAAGAAATCAATCCTGTCGAGTATATCAGCCTCCGTCACAAGATAATGTTCAACGACCTCAAAGCCCTGCTTCTCCAGGAACCGGAACTGCTCCTCTCTCGAATTATGGAAATCCGTCTCTCCCGCGCTTACCAGACTGAACGCATAAAATCGCACATTTCTTTTCGCCGTGATCTCATTGTTCAACTGGCGCACCGAACCACTGCACAGATTCCTTGGGTTTTTATACTTACTCTTTTCGTCCGTAATCTCCGCGTTCACCTTCTCAAAATCCGAGTAAGTGATCACCGCTTCCCCCCGCAGAACCAATTCACCGGTGAAGGGAATGGACAGCGGGATATTCTTGAAGGTTCTGGCATTGTTGGTAACGACTTCGCCGATCTCTCCGTTTCCTCTCGTGACCGCCTTTGCAAGTTTTCCGTCACGATAGGTCAGCACAATCGTCAGTCCATCCAGCTTCCAGCTTAAAATTGCAGCCTTCCCTTGCAGCCAGTCCCGCAGCTCCTCGCGGCTTTTCGTCTTGCCGAGAGAGAGCATAGGGCTCTCATGCCGTTCCTTCGGCAGCTCGTCCACCGCCTCAAATCCGACGTTGACGGTCGGACTGTTTGTCAGTACAATCCCTGTCTCCTGCTCCAGACTCTGCAGTTCGTCATACAGGGCATCGTATTCGCGGTTACTCATGATTTCTCTGTCTTCCGCATAATATGCCTTTGCCGCTTTGTTCAGCGTATCCACTAAATATTTGATTCGTTCCATGGTCTCAGACTGCATATTGTATTTCACCTATCCTATCACTCTTTTTTAATCAGCATTCCGCAATCCCGGTACAGATGCTCTATATCTTCCCGTGGCAGCTCCCTGTACTCCCCCGGCTTCAGATTTCCCAGTTCCACGTGCATCACCCTGACACGTTTCAAGCCGGAAACCTTGTAGCCGCATACCTCACACATTCTCCTGATCTGTCTGTTGACTCCCTGTGTCAACACGATCCGGAAGGTAAATTTTCCGATTTTTTCTGTCTCACACTCCCGTGTCCGTATATCCAGCTCCGCCAGATAGACCCCCTGACTCATTTTCTGTAAAAAATCAGGTGTTATTTCTTTATTGACTTTGACAATATACTCCTTTTCATGACGGTTTGCCCCTCTCATCATCCCCTGAATCAGCTCGCCGTCATTGGTCAGCAGTAAAAGTCCCTCCGAATCCTTGTCCAGCCTGCCGGCATATGTGACCCTGACCGGGTAGTGTATCATATCCGCCAATTTCTTTTCGGCGTGGGGATCTCTCTCCGTGCAGGTAACTCCTATCGGTTTATAATATACCAAAACAACTGTTTTTTTATTTTCCTGAATGGGCTTGCCGTTCACTGTAATATGGTCTGCCCCGCTCACGGTCTGCCCAAGCGCGGGCAGCTTGCCGTTGACAAGAACCCTGCCCTGCCCGATCAGTTTATCCGCATCCCGCCTGGAACAGACTCCGGCATGCGCAAGGAATTTGTTTAATCTTGTTTTATTTTCCATCATATTCTCCCAGCTCTTCCAGACGGCATACCTTCGGAACACCGTTTCCCTCACGCAGTCCCTGTTTTGCCATCTGGTCTGCCAGCTCATTGTACTTTACGTTGGTATGTGCCGCCACCTTTGTGAAGCTGATATGGATCTTTGTCCCCCACTCGCGCATAGCCCTCGCATATTTCTGCGTCAGTTCTGTCTTGGAACGCCATTCGCCCGTGACCCACTTCTCTATTCCCTGATAATCGTAGCAAAGCTCCACCTTCTGAAATCCATTCAGCATCGCCGTCTTCACTGCATACATCGCCCCCAGCATCTCACCCGTGACGTTCCGGTGCTGCAGGGACTGTTCGTTATCACCATTTCCGTACTGCGTATAGATATGTCCATCCGCAAGGATAAAAACACAGCCGAAGGCATATTTTTTCAGAGTGTCATCATAGCTTCCGTCCACATATGCCAAAAGGCTTTCCCCTGACGTCTCTCCCGCAGGCGGTATATTGTTTTCTCCCTCGTCTGCGACGCCAAGGTAGCTCTTAGCCTCCTGTACAGTGGGAAAGCCCTTGTATTCTGCGCCGGGATAGCCATCGACAGCGTTCCGGCACTCTTCCCATTGGTAGAAGATTCCTGTATTCTTCCCTCTTTTGACTGCGTAAACCCTCTTTCCTGCCATTGCTCACCCCTGCCACTTCCGTTTTCAGCGTATATACTTATTGATTATATCAATTTTCCCGCAAGAATGCTACACCTATACGCAGAAAAAGTGCGCCTGTTCAGCGCACTTCTCTTTGTCCCTGTCTAATTCTTTGCAGAATAGAATGCGAAATCGTTCTTTCCGTTCTTCTTTACCTGATACATTGCATCATCGGCATCAATAATGAGCTGTTCCACATTCTCTGTATCCTTCGGGTAAGAAGCAATACCAATACTGCCGCATATCTTTGCCTTATTACCATTCAGTGTAAACGGTGAGGTAAATACCTGACGGCACTGATATGCGGTCTTTTCCACGATCTTACTCTGGCTGCTCTCCAGAATAATTATGAACTCGTCACCGGCATACCGATATGGCGTCAATATCTGGGATTCCATTTCCTTCAACCGGGCAGCCACCTGGGTAAGCGCTTCATCACCCGCTGTATGCCCCAGCGTATCATTAATCTTCTTAAAGTCATCGATGTCGATCATGATAACCGTACAAGGCTTCTTCTTTTCTACAAGAGCTTCAAGGTCTGCCATAAACTTACTTCTGTTCGGGATTCCTGTCAGGAAGTCATGCTGTGACGCAGACTCCATGATCTTTCTGGAACTCTCCAGCTCATTCATCAGCAGGCGTCGCCTGTAATTATCGATCATTGCCCATATAATAACAATGGCAAGCGATGCAATCAGAATACAGCCCGGAATCAACGCCTCCCGGTTTCTCTCAAAAAAGCTGGTTTTACGGTTAATGATTTCCGTACCCTCTGGTAAAACGGACAATTTTATACCAAACTTCTGCATGATAAGCGCATCCACACAATAGGTCTGGGCGCTGTCCTCTGCAACTGCAATACTCGACACCGGCTTGCCATTCATAATATCAACCGCCATCTGTGCAGCCAGTTCGCCAGACTTATGCATCGACACGACGTTTCCACCGAGAATACCTCCGCCGATCCCACCCTCTACCATGCGCAACGCCGGTACCTTTGCGCACTCTACGATCAACCGGATCGCCTGCTGGTTCGTATAATGCCTGCCATCCGCATCCTCCGTCATGACAATGTATATCAGAATTGTATCGTCAGACAAATTTCCAAGACTGTAGCGGATGGAAAAGTTCTTTGATTCCGAGGTGTTGATCTCACTGAACTCCAGATCGGGAAATTTATCTGCATAGCTGTAAAAGCGCTTTCTCTCTGCCTCTCCGGTGATGCTGTCGTCCAGAATGGCAACCACCTTTTTTGCATTCGGATTGATCATAAGTCCCAGCTCGATATTCTTCTCCACCGACAGCTTTTCAAGTACTCCTGTAAACTGCCCGGTTGCAACCGCCTCTGCTGCCAGTTCCTCGTCATTGATGCCCTCAAACACCATCGGTACTCCCGCAAAAATATCATCCTTATATTTCAGCGCAAATTGCAGTGCTGCATCATCTCCCAGAATAATCACATCGTAGGGTTCCACCATGGACATCATGTAGGCAAGATTCTCGTAGAACAGCTGCAACGATTCCTCTGTGTCCACCCGCTTTGTATCCATAAATTCATAATCCAGTGTGACGTCTTCCCCAAAGACATCCTGAAATCCCTCAATCTGCATCTGCACCTGATCCCATGCATAAGAATAAGAGCTGATGAACAAAACCCGTTTGTCATCATCAGCCGCCTGCGCTGTCTGCCCTAATAGACCGCAGAAAAACAGCACACACAGGATCTGCAGTATCCCCATTTGCAATACCGTTTTTATCTTTCTCATCATTTTCCGTCCCCTGAACACATATATCTAGTACCATTGTACCACGTTTTATGAAATATTCAAGCCCTTTCTGTCACGGCTTCATTATTTTATCATACAATACCATGAATAAATTGTCAAAGGAGATTCCTATGTATTATTTCATCAACATTATGCTACTAATCATTGTGTTTTGTATACTATTTAGTTGTATTCGGCAGAAAAAAGTTGAAAAAGCGGTCCGACACATGACCTGTTCCGAAAAATGCCGGCTGATTTCTGACATTCTCTCTCCACTTGGCTACTGTTACAGCAGCGACTGGGACATCATCTCCACCCGAAACGACGCGTGGCAGGGCGAGATCGGCTACCGCGCCTTTTTCGATAAAGCTGCCCTCCATTTCAACATGTCCTTCGATGCCCTTCCCGTCTATTTTCACTATCAGGGTGCCACATGGCTGATCGAGCTGTGGAAGGGACAGTACGGTGTCAGCACCGGTGCAGAGGTCGGGGTGTATCGCGCTGATGGTCTTCTCTCGGAATCCGAATTATCCTCTGCCCCGTTTCGTGCTGTGGAGGCCGGACAGTATCTCCCGATATCCTTCACACTGCGCCACAGCGGAACGATCGTCGCCAGACTCTGCAAGAGCACATGGTGGCTCACGGCTTTTCTGCCCGGCATTTACAGCAAGCCATCCAGCCTGACTCTGGATGTGTCCATCTGTTTCCCCGATGCCACCATGCAGGAGGCCTTCTGCGACAGTCTGATCGCCTGCAACATCCCCTCACTGTACTTCCATTGCCGCGGCACACGCACGCATATCCACTATACCGACGGATGCCCTCTATCTCCGATCTGTCCTGAGAACATCTCCCTTCTGCGTCGCATCCAGATTCGGTGGGTAAATTTCTCAAATCGGCTTTCCTGTCAACTGTACCGGCATCTGACACGCCATTTCTGCTGTACGCTTGACAAGATTTTATATCTCTATAAGCTGCTTCCCTTCTCTGTCCGCCGAATCCTGCGCTGCATGAAAGGAGCCAGACAGAAATGAGCAGTCATTCCCGTCTTCAAAGGGCTTTCCGAAATGCCCCCACGATCCCGATAACCGCCTGCAGCCGCTTCTGTCTTTTCAGTGACTGCCACCGGGGCGACGGAACAGCCAACGACAATTTTCTGAAAAATCAGAATCTTTACTTTACTGCCCTGAAGCATTATTACGCAGAGGGCTTCACCTATATTGAGCTTGGCGACGGCGACGAGCTCTGGGAAAACAGAAGGATGAGCCAGATCATCGAGATCCACAACAATGTGTTCTGGCTCCTCTCCCTCTTCTACCGCCAGAACAGGCTTTACCTTCTCTATGGGAACCATGATCTCGAGAAGAAAAAGCCCGGATATTCTGACCGGGTCTGTGGCACCTATTTCTGTACGGACACGCAATGCTGCGAGGAACTGTTCCCCGGTCTTCAGTTCCACGAAAGCCTTGTCCTCGAGAGCAGTGACGGTCATCAGCTCTACCTGACTCACGGTCATCAGGCTGACTTCTGGAACTCCTCCGGCTGGAAGCTGAACCGCTTCCTTGTCCGCTATCTCTGGCGTCCTCTGGAGCATTTCGGCGTGCTTGACCCGACCAGCGCCGCAAAGAATTACAGTCACAAGGACCTGATTGAAAGACGGCTGACCGACTTTGCCCTATCGACCGGCATTCCCCTCATCACCGGGCATACGCACAAGCCGAGGCTTACCCCCTCCGATCTGTCCTACATGAACACCGGAAGCTGCGTCCACCCCCGCTGCATCACCTGCATGGAATTAGTCGGCAACCGGCTCACGCTTGTCAAATGGACCTATGACACAAGAAAGGACAGAACCCTCTTTGTAAGCAGAGAGATCCTGTCCCAAGCAACACTGTGGGAAAAAGCATAACCACCGGTTTGTCCGGTGGTTATGCTTTTTCTAAGTTCTAATGTTTTATACAATACCCTGTGCGGTCATAGCGTCTGCCACCTTCAGGAAGCCTGCGATGTTGGCACCGGCAACATAGTTGCCCTCCATACCGTACTTCTTTGCGGCGTCATCCAGATTGTGGAAGATATTTACCATGATGTTCTTCAGCTTTGCGTCAACTTCCTCGAAGGTCCAGGAAAGTCTCTCGCTGTTCTGGCTCATCTCAAGTGCGGAGGTTGCAACGCCGCCTGCGTTAGCCGCCTTGCCGGGGCAGAACATAACACCGCTCTTCTGAAGATACTCGGTTGCGTCCATGGTTGTAGGCATGTTTGCGCCCTCTGCAACTGCAAAGCATCCGTTTGCTACCAGCATCTTTGCGTCCTCAAGATTCAATTCGTTCTGTGTTGCGCAAGGAAGAGCAACATCACACTTCACGCTCCATACGCCGTGCTCGCCGTTCTTCTTCTCGTGATACTCTGCGCTGGGTCTTGCTGCAGCATACTCGGTCAGTCTCGCACGCTTTACTTCCTTTACTTCCTTCAGAAGTGCAACGTCAATTCCTTCCGGATCATAAATCCAGCCTGTGGAGTCAGAGCAGGTAACAGGCTTCGCACCGAGCTGCTGTGCCTTCTGGATTGCGTAGATTGCCACATTTCCGGCGCCGGAAACAGCAACTGTCTTTCCTGCAATATCCTTTCCGTTGCACTTAAGCATCTCCTCTGTCAGGTAGAGCAGACCGTAGCCGGTAGCCTCTGTTCTTGCCAGAGAGCCGCCGTAGGACAATCCCTTTCCGGTAAGAACACCCTCGTACAGACCGGTCAGTCTCTTGTACTGTCCGTACATATAACCGATCTCTCTCGCTCCGGTTCCGATATCTCCGGCAGGAACGTCGGTGTCTGCGCCGATATATTTATGAAGCTCATTGATAAAGCTCTGACAAAATGCCATAACTTCTCTGTCTGACTTTCCCTTGGGATCAAAGTCGGAGCCGCCCTTGCCGCCGCCGATCGGCAGTCCGGTCAGGGAGTTCTTGAAGATCTGCTCGAAACCGAGGAACTTGATGATTCCAAGGTTTACGCTCGGGTGGAGTCTCAAACCTCCCTTGTAAGGTCCAATTGCGGAATTGAACTGTACGCGGAAGCCGTTGTTTACCTGAACCTGTCCCTTGTCATCCACCCAGGGAACACGGAACAAAAGCTGTCTCTCTGGGGTTACCAGTCTCTCCAGAAGAGCGTCCTTGCGATACTTCTCTTCGTTTGCTTCGATAACGACACGCAGGGATTCGAGAACCTCCTTCACTGCCTGATGGAATTCGGGCTGTGCCGGATTCTTCGCTACGACCAGATCATAAACCTCATCAACGTATGACATTTTAATTTCCTCCTTAATTTAGTATATGGATATACATGTATACATCCCACGTCAAAAAAAACACAGGACTTACATCCTGTGCATTATTATACCTCGTAATCGTCCATTTCTCAACTAACTTTATTTCATTAAACCGTAAAAGTTTTTTTAATATTTTTAGATATTTTATACAAAATCACAAATACTGTTTTAATCTGGCAACATTCTTCTCCTCACACTCAATCAGCTGTTTTGCGAGCGTCGCCGTCTTCTCGCCGATATTCTCGTTGCGTTTTAGCGCCTTTTCCATATCCAGAATGCCATTTGTGCTGCTCTTAATCATCAATTCCGCGATATGTCCCGTGCTGGTATTCAGCAAGGTATTGTAATGCAGCCCCGTGCGCAGCTTCGCATCCTCCAGAAACCCGCTGCGATAATATTCCGCCTTTCCCGCGATCAGCTGCTTTGCAGCGGCATTGTGAATCTCCGAGTACTTTAACGTCTGTCTGGAGAGCTGCATGGCAAGCGCATCGTCATAAACCTTGTCGGATACGGCATCGATTGCCTTCATTCCCATCTCAGTGTTCCTCTGAATTTTTCTGTAAACTTCGATTTCCTGTGTCGTCATCGTCTCTTCCTCCCATCCGGCTTCCATGACTGCCATCGGCCGAAAAACTCTGCGACCGCATAAAAAGAGAAGCCTCACTGGTATACAGTAAAAGGCTTCCCTGTTTATATGATTTTATTCTCTTTTTAATTTTTTGTTGAATTGCAGAGTCCTTACTGCTGGGTTACATAATCCGACTTCACATAACCCACCTGTCCGTTATACTTCACCTTGCACCAGCCATTCTCGTTAGCAATCAGATCCAATGTAGATCCGCCGGCAAGCACACCGAGCCGCTCCGCCGTCTCACTCGCCGCTGAACGTACATTGATGTTGGTCGTAGCTGTCACGGTTCCGATTGTCTCAAAACCGGCTGCACTCTCCTCCAGCTGGAGATATTCCGACTTAATATAGCCGTCCTTACCCTCAAAAACAATCTTCGTCCAACCGTTTACGCGCACCTCCTGCACCTGAACTCTGGTTCCGTTTGTCACCTTGCCCAGCTTGTCGGCACGTTCGCTGTCCGAGCTTCTGACATTCACGGTCGTCGTCGCCGTCGCATACTGCGGTCCGGCATCAACAGGTGCCTCAGGCTGCTGCGTCTGATCCGTTCCTTCTTCGCCGACCGGCTGTTCCTCCGTGCTCTCACCGCTTTCCTCTGTTCCCTGAATCCGGCTGGAAAGAATCTCTCCTACCTTTGTTTTCAGCTGTGTGCTGAGCAGACCGACATACTCCAGCAGATTCGGGTTCTGCGAGATCAGTTCGCTGTACTCCACATTGATACGGTTGTTGAATTCGACAACATCGACCTGTTCGTTTGCCGTTCGGATATACTCTGTCTCTTCGTCGGTGAAAATGCTGGCATCCTTGATGTAGAGCTGTCCGTTTTCATCCGTGCAGACATAGAGCGTCTCGTACCCCGGAAACTCGCCGTAATCCACGATTCCCATCTTATAGTAGACATAGACAATCGTTGAGCCGTCCACCGGTCCCTGCTTGGAATAAATATCAATATCTGCATAATGGTCGATATAGTTTGACAGTTCCGAATAATACAACAGAATATTTTCGTTGATGCCCTGACAGATTGTCTGCAAGGTATCTGTATCCCCTGTTCCGATCGCGTTATAGTACGTCGCAACAAGCGTATAAATGTCCTCGTTCTCATTCGCGGCAAGCGGAACCTCCTCCGCAGACGGTCTGATTTCTACCGTCTCGCCTTCCTGCGGGGTGACCTCAGAGCTCTGTTCCGCAGACACCTGCTCCTCTGTTTTCGCCTTGTTGGCATTCAGCGCAATCACAACGGTCACCGCAGCAACAACTACGACCAGCACCGGAAAAACGATCTTGCAATTTTTAATGATAAAGTCCCGAATTGTCTTCCACTTTTCTTTACTCATATTCCTGCTCCAATCCATCCGCTCATGCGGATACTTAAATCAGGGTTTCACATGTTCACCTAAATGCAAAAAGCCGCAAGCGGCTCTTTTTAAATTTACTCTCTTCACTTTATACAGTACAGGGTGATGTAAAATGCATCCGACAGGAATCGAACCTGCATTAAAGGCGTCGGAGGCCTTCGTTCTATCCATTAGACTACGGATGCATAGTATTTAGTGCCGAATTGTTACGAAATTATTACATCACCCTGACTATAATATCATAAAAACTTCTGTATGTCTACAACGAATTCATGGAATTTTTTAGAAAATAATTTTGACTGTCTTTGAAACGAAATCATAGTAATATAGATTATCTGACAGAATTTCTTCCTTGGAAACGAACCTGCTGTTGACTTCCCTGATGGTCTTCTTGATCTCCTCCACATTCTCCATGCCGGTGTCCCTTAGAATGAGCACCTCATGCACAGAGCTGGGGATAATGTAAAAGCTCTTCTTCCTCGCAGCCGCGATTTTCTCCAGCATTCCCGGATACAGGATACACGCTGCTCCCTGTGCCCTTCTGTCATTTGTCAGAATGTACAGATTACTCTCCGGTACCGGCCCCCCGATTGCCTGTATCTGTCCCGTCTCTTTCAGAATATCCGTCATCGACCTAAAATCCGCGGGATAAATTCTGGGAGTATTGACCCCTGCCAGCGTCATCAGCTCCTTCGTCCCCACCTTCCACATTTCCAGATGCGTATTATAAACAGGAATCGAACCGTCTCCAAGCGCGCCACCCTGATAGGAATAGAAAAAGCAGATGGCAAGATCCATAAACTCCACATGCGGAATCTCCTCAAGCAGCGCCTCATTTCCCTTTCTTCGGATCAGCCGGTAGCAGATTCTGTCGCACACCTTATCAAATTCCTTGAAAAATTCCATGCTGACATTTCCCTTCGGCATCTCCTCCTGATAGACATCGAGGATTTTGTCAATAATTTTTGAAAAAGGAACGCCATCCTCGTATGCCGCCAGAAAAATTTCCAGATAGATCGTCGGCACGACATTCTTCGTCTCCGACAGGATTACCAGTCCGTGCAGCAGGATGCCGTTGTTCTTCCGAACCTCCTTTACTTCCACGCGATAGCCTTCTCCCAGCTTTCCCTTCACCGCCACCAATACCTTCTGTGCAAATTCCTTCATTTCCATATACAATCTCCTTTTCGTTTTTGATAATTGCTGTGATTTGTTCCAATCTGTGAACTGTAAGATATGTCTGTATGACTCCGGCTTCCGCCGGTAAAAGAAAAGGCAACAACACTCCGAAAGTGTCATTGCCTCACAAGTCTGACTGTATGAAAAGAATGCTGTTTCTTATACTCTGGACAGATACTCTCCGGTTCTGGTGTCGATCTTGATCTTATCGCCCTGATCAACAAACAGAGGAACGGAAACCTGTGCACCGGTCTCCACAATAGCAGGCTTGGATGCGCCTGTTGCGGTGTCTCCCTTGAAGCCGGGCTCTGTCTCTGTGATCTCCAGCTCTACAAAAAGAGGAGGCTCTACAGAGAAAACATTGCCGTTGTGGGAGCAGACCTTACACATTTCGTTTTCCTTGACGAACTTCATAGCGTCACCGATGGTATCGGTGTTCAATGCCAGCTGCTCGTAGTTCTCTGTATCCATGAAGTAATACAGATCACCGTCTCTGTACAGATACTGCATATCTTTTCTATCAATACGTGCCTGAGGACACTTTTCGGTAGGGCGGAAGGTCTTCTCGACTACACCGCCGCTCTTGATATTTTTCAGCTTCGTTCTCACGAAAGCAGCGCCCTTTCCAGGCTTTACATGCTGGAATTCAATGATCTGGTATACGTTATTATCGTATTCGATAGTAATACCATTTCTGAAATCACCTGCAGAAATCATATTATATTCCTCCTAATTTTGCTCACAAAATAATTCTTATTAAGTTTAATATAAAAACGTACTAATTTCAACCATTTTTGTAAAAAAAGGAAAAAATTATGCATTGTGCTGCCGTATGAAGTCAATCGCCTGCAGATAACCGTCCAGTCCCTGCCCGTAAATCTGTCTGTCACAGACAGGCGCCGTCACTGAAATCTTCCGGAATTCCTCCCGCTTTGTGATGTCCGAAATGTGGATCTCGACCTTCGGCACCGTTATGCTGGCGAGCGCGTCACGGATCGCGTAGCTGTAATGCGTATACGCGCCCGGGTTGATGACAATGCCCTCCGTGCCGTCAAAGTACGCCTCCTGTATCCGGTCGATAATCGCCCCCTCATGATTGCTCTGGAACACCTGAATCTCACAGCCTGTGCTCTCCGCCTTCTTCTGAATCAGGTCCAGCAGATACTGATAGTCCTGCGTGCCATATACGCTCTTCTCCCTGATTCCAAGAAAATTGATGTTGGGTCCGTTGATCACTAACAGCTTCATCTTCTCCGTCTCCTTTACGATCTTTTTCAATACAGCGTCCATGTCAAGCCCGTCCACATCGACAATGCAGTCCGCACATGCCTCGTATGCCGCGCTGCGGCTGTCCAGCAGCTCCCTGATCCTTTGCAGCGGATTCTCGCACTGCAGGAGCGGGCGCGTCGTGTCCCCCTGTATTCTCGCATAGATCGTCTCCGGACAGGCGCGAAGATAGACTACCTTTCCAAGCTTTTTCAGCAGTTCTCTGTTCTCCTCCCGCAGCGGTGTCCCGCCCCCGACGGAAAAGATCCTGCCCTCCCTTTTCCCGACAAGCTCGCGCAGCAGCTCCGTCTCCTGTCGCCGGAAATATTCCTCTCCCTCTCCTGCAAAGATCTCACGGATCGTCCTTCCCTCTCTCCGCTCGATCAGCTTATCGGTGTCCTCGACCGGCTTGCGCAGCCTGTAAGAGAGCTTCACACCGACAGAGCTCTTCCCGCTTCCCATAAATCCTATCAGGATCAAATTGTCTTCCTGTCCCATCCCTGCTCCTATCTTCCGTCATGCCGCACCCGCATTACTTTATGCCCATGGCAAGCTTCATCGCGCCGTAAGCCTTTTCTTCCAGTTCTTTCGTAATTTCTGTTCCTGTCCAGAGTTCATAGGCAATGATTCCCTGATACAAAAGCATTTTCAGGCCGTTGCAGGCATGTCCGCCCGCCTCGCGTGTCAGCTGCATGAACCTTGTGTCTACCGGATTAAAGATCAGATCATAGCCCGTGTGGATGCGCTCATAAAAGCCGCTATCCTCGATGACCGCCTCCTCCATCTTCGGAAACATGCCGACATTGGTGGCCTGAATGGCAAGATAGCGCTGCGCCACCGGCAACTGTCTGTAGCCGTCAAGCGGCAGCGCCCTTACCGTCTGCCTGCCGGTATAACCGTTTACCTCATCGGCGATCGCCTGTGCCTTCTCCATCGTCCGGTTCAGGATCAAAATCTCCTCCGCCTCGTCGGCAAGCATGACTGCCACCGCCCTCGCCACGCCGCCCGCTCCGAGGATGATAACGTGCTCCCCGCGAAGCGCAATGCCATCGGAGGCAAGCGCCCGGTAAAGTCCGGGCATGTCTGTATTATAGCCCTTAAAGCCATCCTGCGTGCGCACCAGTGTATTCACAGCGCCTATCCTCTCAGCCAGCGGATCCAGCTCCTTCAGCCACGGGATAACTGCGCTCTTATACGGAACCGTCACATTGCAGCCCAGAAGGTTCAGCGCATAGGCTCCTTCAACCGCCTCACGCACCCTTCCCCCCGGCACATGAAACGGCACATAGACCAGATTCTGTCCCGTCTCCTCCGCGATCGTGTTATGAATCGCCGGAGACATGGTATGCTCCACCGGATTGCCGATCAGCCCGCAGGTACGGGTATATCCGTCGATCTTCATACAGTGACCTCTCTTTCCGCTCAGTGCTTTTGTCTGTGGTAGAAGAACAGAACGATTCTCTCCAGCTTACGCTTCAGCACAATCTGTATCTCTTCCTTCGGGTGGATCGGCTTTACAAGATAGGTGACGATTCCTGCCTTTTTCGCTCCCCACACATCGGTAAAGAGCTGGTCGCCGACAAACAGCGTGTCCTCTGCAGTGGTTCCCATCCTCTCCATCGCGTTTTCATACCCCGTTGTCTTTGGTTTCCCTGCCCTGAAAATATACATGGAACCCACCTGATCACAAAAGCTTCTGACTCTCGGCTCCTTGTTGTTGGATAAGAGCATCGTCCGGTAGCCGATCTCATGCAGTCTCCGGAACAGGGCGATTGCTCTCTCGTCCGCAGGCGCTCCGTGCGGCACAAGCGTATTGTCAATATCGTAGATGACCCCACGATACCCCTTTTGATATAAGCCCTCGTAATCTATATCATATGCACTTTCGATCTCATGATCGGGATAAAAACGTTGCAGCATTGTTCACCCATTCCTTTTCAATTATTATATCCGCCTGTTCCATGATTCCATACGCCCTGAAATAGGCCTCCTCCATGGGAATCCACTTCTCCCGGAAATTTTTCAGAGCCTGTTCTCCGTTCCGGACCCGGATTCTCTCGCACTGTAGCTCCGGAGAGCCATCGCAAAATATCCGCAGATCCATATAATTTCCCAATTGCGGATGACAGCTGTAGGCTCCCTCAACAATGCGCAGCCTGCCCGCCGGAACAATCATCCGCTCAGCGATCTCCATGCGTTGACAATCAAACCGCCCATAGGAAAACGAAGCCCCGCCGCGAAGTGCGTCAAGCACCTCATCCGCGAAACGCTCATAATGAACATTCCCTCCCGACTCACGCAGACGCTCCTCCGTTCTCATCTCTCCGGGAAGGAAAAAATCATCCATGTGGAGGACTCCCGCCCCGAGCCTTTCCGCAAGCTCCCTTGCCAGAGTCGTTTTGCCGGAGGCACAGCGCCCGTCGATCGCTATGACCTTCACTCTGTCCTCTTCTAAATTAAGCCGTTCCGTTATTTCTGATATGATGTTCTGTATCTGCACCGGATTCCTCATGTCTCTTTTATGCGTTTTCTATCATTTGCGTTTTCAACAATTTAAGACTCCCATCGATCATAACATGTTTCACCGTAATTATTCAAGTATCTGATGCAGATATGCTCTTGACTTTTAAGGTTGATTTGTTACACTATTCAGGGTAATATAAACTTGCTTTTTGCGAATGGGATTCTGAATTTTTACGATAAATCTGAAAGATAGGTGATTGCTAAACTCGCACATTTCGGATAACAGTTGTGCAAGATGCACCTGACCACAAGCAGCGCACTCTGGAGCCGCCG
>OIZV01000093.1_pt1 | contig 60483 bp, 55 predicted proteins | sample 1588681 | NCBI WGS metagenome assembly OIZV01 (sample SAMN03283281) | human gut metagenome | biome: human-associated habitat; material: feces | host: Homo sapiens | place: Peru | collected 2012 | reverse complement strand
GGCGGGGAATTTCCCCGCCATTTTCATACTCTAAATTATTACAAAAGGATGATGATATGTCAGAAAAAATACTTAGCGTATTCATAGACGAATCCGGAGACTTTGGACCTTATGAAATCCACGCTCCCTACTACTTGGTTTCTATGATATTCCACAATCAATCTACTGATATTTCTGAAAACATAAAAGTTTTCGATGCTCATTTATCCAACTTAGGCTACCAGCATCACGCTATCCATACCGGTCCACTGATAAGACGTGAATCCGTATATGCTAACGATTTCGTGGAGGAACGAAAACGCCTATTCAATGCCTTGTTCAACTTTGCTCGTAAACTTGACTTTCAATATTCCTGCATCAAAATAAAGAAAAGTGAATGCCCAGATGTCATAACAATGACTTCAAAAGTATCTAACATTCTGGCTGATATACTCCGAAGCAATGAAGGCTTTTGGAATAGCTTTGACAAAGTTATTGTCTACTATGACAACGGCCAAATTGAACTCACCAAAATTCTTACATCAGTATTCAGTACATTATATACCCATATGGAATTTCGCAAAGTGAAGCCTGTGGATTATAAATTATTCCAAATTGCTGACCTTATTTGTACAATGGAACTTTTAGCCGAAAAAGCAGATAATAATTCATTTACCCATTCTGAAATGGATTTCTTTAATAATATCAGAGATTTCAAAAAGAACTATTTGAAACATATAAAAAAGAAACTACTATAAGAATCTCGCTATTTTTCCAGCTTTTCAAGGTACAAAAAGGCCTCCCGATTTCTCGGCAAGCCCCATAAAATCTAACTTTTCAGAGACGCCATTCCGGAGCCGGAACACCCTGCGCCGTATTACAGCGCTGCAAACAACCTTGTTCCCTTCCTCTTCAGCCACGAGTAAAACGCTGCTGCCAGAGCCGCCGTAATCACTGCACAAGCCATCAGATAAACTGAAGTGCTCATGAGCTTTCTCACTGCAAAGTAAAGTCCGATCAGGATCATCTCATATGCCCAGCCGCCAAAGAGCGCAATCATGACGTTTCCGCTCTGCTTGATCGGCGCGGTTTCATTCGTCCACGTCAGATTCGGCATCTTCACGCCGAGGCTGAGTCCGAAGCACGCTGACAATACGGTATTCAGCAAAACTACAAGAATGGACAGCAGCTTTGCGCCAATGCTGCACGGCAGAATCGCCACGGCGCAGACTGCGCAGAATGCCGCCGGAATTGCTGTCAGAAGTATCTGCACATAGAGCTTTGCTCTCAGCACCTGCCATGGTGTGACAGGCAGGGACTGCGCCAGCCAGAGGTTCTTTCCCTCGAGGGAGATGGACGGCGTTGCCATATCGTTCATCGCCGCCACCAGACAGACTCCCATGCAAAATATCACAGGAATCGCACCGGAATACTCTCCCAGCATCTCATAGATCGGTGCAATGAAGTCTCCGCCCTTAATCAGAAGGAAAATGCCGAGCGCCGGAAGAAGAATGGTTCCCAGTCCGCAGTTCAGCATATAGTTGGCGCTTGAGGTAAACCGTGCGAACTCCTTTTCCAGCAAAGCCGCGCGGACATTCTTGGCCTTCGCTGTCGTCTCTTTATATTTTGCCTTCCTTGCACTGCCTGTAGCGGTTGCCAGCTTAATAAAGCTACGCGAGATCAGATACCACACCAGTGCGAAGGCTGCCGCGACAATTGCCGTCAGCAACAGCATTGCAAGCGGTTCTCCTGTTCCGGCAGCCCCGAACAGATAAATCGGATATGCCGCCCCCTTGATCCTCGCCCCGTAGATCATGACATTCTGAACCAGATCCTGAATCATTTCCTGTGCCTTGAAATAGAAGAAATAGTAAGCTCCAAGGAAAACTAAAGAAACGATAACCGTGATAAAGCTCTTATGCTTCAGCTTCTGGCTGATCTTTGCAATTACCCAGCCCAGAAGGCAGGACAGGACAAGAACAAATACCGAGATCAAAAACGTCAGCAGAATCGGCCCCACCAGTGTTTCAACGGAAAAAGGCATTGTAACCCAGTACACAATGTCAGCCGGCAGGATCACCACCGCTGAGTACATCAGTCCCATCAGATACACACTTGCCAGACGTGAGATCATGATATACCGCACCGGGATCGGCAGGGAGAACAGCAGATCATTGTCCTTTGACAGATATAGGCCCGCATAGGTATTAAAGACGCTGCCGAAGGTTCCGAGCAGAATCGCCAGCAGACCCATGAGCGCAAAATACAGCCAGCCCATGCCTGCAGCCGCGAACGCTCCGCAGAGTACCACCGACAAAAACGTAAACATGCCTCCCAGCACTCCCAACATAATCAGCACATACAGCAGAATGTACAACACTGTCGAGACAGTAGATCTTTTTTTATTCTTCTTCGCATCATAAAAATAGCTGCGGAAGATCTCCATCATCTGCTTTTTAACCAATGTTTTCAGCATTACTTTTCCTCCAGTTCAAGGAATACTTCCTCGAGAGAATCATCGCCCTTGACTTCCTCCATGGTGCCGGAGCGGATCAGCTTCCCACCCTTGATGATTGCAACCTTGTCACAGAGCTTCTCTGCCACCTCAAGGACATGCGTCGAGAAAAAGATAGCACCGCCCTCGTCACAGATTTCGCGCATCATCCCCTTCAAAATATGTGCTGCCTTCGGGTCAAGTCCGACAAAAGGTTCATCCATGATGATGAGCTTCGGCTGATGAATCCACGCGGAAATGATTGCGAGCTTCTGCTTCATACCATGGGAATAGGCAGCGATAGGCTGTGCCAGATCGTCCGTCAGTTCAAACAGGTCTGCATATTTGCGGATGCGCTCCTGACGCTGTGCGGCATCGACCCCAAATACATCCGCAATGAAATTCAGATATTTGATACCGGTCATAAAGTCGTAAAGATCCGGATTATCCGGAATATAGGCAAGCTGCTTCTTGCAGGCGAGCGGATCGTCCTTGATCGACTTGCCGCCGATCGTAATCTCTCCCTCGTCAAACTGCTGGATGCCGACCACTGATTTCAGGGTCGTCGTCTTACCGGCTCCGTTGTGACCAATGAAACCATATATTTCGCCGGGCGCAATATGTAAGCTAAGATCATCCACCGCTTTTTTATCGCCGTATTTCTTCGTTAAATGTTGAATATTCAGCATACTCTTTTCGCTCCTTCACATCATTTGTTGTGTAACATTAGTAATTATAGTGTCAAAAAATAAGCCTGTCAAGAGGCGAACCTCTATTCAGGCCTTTCCATGCACACGCTTAATTTGCGTCCTTCTCCACTGTGAAGCTGACGCTGCCCTGTGCCTTTTCTCCGGTTACCGTGATCGTGTAGGTTCCGCTCTCCTCAATCACGATGTCAAATTCATAAGATTCCGAAACCGCGTCACCCTTATACACCGGTTTGCTGTCCCCGCATTTTACCTCAATAGAGACACTGCCCCCATCGCACACAATCTGCGTATGAACGACATCGCCGCTCTCCAGCTCCAGATTCTGCGAATCCGTCGTATTGAACTGCGTGTATTCCAGTACATACTGATCCTCATTCACGAGCCTGCTGCCATTGAAGGTTGCGCCCTTGCACCCTGCCAGCGCCAGACAAACGAGTGCACATGCTGCACCTATCTTAAACCTGCCATTCCGTCTCATTTTTCTTCTGCCACCCTTTCCAGTATTTCTTACCTGACTGTCAGACAACTATAGCCGTTTCAGGTTCACTTGTCAACCGTGCGCAGATAACCTGCCGCAGAGCCATGCAAGTTGCAGGATAGCACGCTTAAGTTGCCTTTTTTACCGGATGCCATGTTGATTCCCCCTGTCATCTCAGGAACGATAGCTCTCCGCCATCGCCTCCGCTATTTTTCGGAGTTCCTCACGTATGTCCTCCGGCTCCAGAAGCACAGCACTGCTGCCGAAGGTCAGCATCCAGCTGATCAGGTTTTCCTTATTCGTATAGTCGGCCTGAAACAACAGTCTTCCGTCCGGCTGCACCTCGAAGCAGTGCGGGCCGAACTCCTCCACCAGTCTCCACTTCATTGCAGGGTCGATCAGTGCTTTTACCGCGATTCCTCCCGGAAAGATCTGTTCGTGCTGCAAATCGGGATAAGGAACGTCTCTTGTCTGAAAATGCTCCTCTGCCGCAGTCAGGCAATCCAGTCTGTTCAGCTTGAAAAGGCGGAACGCCTTCCTCTCCGTACACCAGCCCCAGAGGTACCAGCTCGACCAGCGGAACACCAGATAGTACGGCTCCACTGTGCGGGTGCTCTCCCCGCCCGGCGCGTAGTACCGAAAGCAGACCAGCCGTCTCTCCTCGATCGCTGTCTGAAGCAGTTCGATCTTTGGTGCCAGTGAATCCTTGTACCACGAGGACAGGTCTATCAGAATAGAATCCTTTCCGCTGACAAAGTTCGACGACCCCGCCTGCAGCCTTTCCATGAGCTGTGCATAATAGCTGTTCCCGCTCACACTGTCAAGGCTTCGCAGCCCTGCAAGGATCATCTGCATATCCCGGGAGGTCAGCAGCGTGCTGTCAATCTTATAATCCTCCATGATGCGGATGCCACCGCCCACTCCCTGCAAGGTGGCAATGGGGATGCCCGCCTTGCAGAGGTCTTCAATGTCCCTGTTGATCGTCCGTCTGGAAACCTCAAACCGCTCCGCCAGCTCTGGCGCAGTCACCATATCCTGTTGTAAGAGTACCGCAAGAATCCCAATCAGTCTGTCTATCTTCATATGAACTCCATGAATCAACCATAGCAGAGCAAACACGACAGCTATCTGACATGTTTCCATTATGCTGAAAATTCTTTTTCCTTTGCCATCAGTCCTTTTAAACATTGTATCACAATACTACCACGTTCCGGGCTTCTGTCAATCGGAGATTTCCTTGACATCACACGCCCCGCAGGGCAAAATAAAGATATGGTATAGGTCAAACTACGGAAGGAGAATCACGATGAAGGTTTTAATGTTGAATGGAAGCGCTAAGGCAAACGGAAACACCTACAGCGCATTGCTTGAGATTGGAAAGCAGCTGGAAAAGGAGGGGATCGAATACGAAATCTTCCAGCTCGGCGGAAATCCCATCCGCGACTGTCTCGGCTGCAGTCAGTGTACGGAAAATGGCTGCGTCTTCACGGATGATGCGGTAAATGACTTTGTTGCAAAAGCAAAGGAAGCGGACGGCTTCGTCTTCGGCACGCCGGTCTATTATGCTCATCCCAGCGGACGCATCCTCTCCTTTCTTGACAGAGTCTTTTACAGCAGTGGCAGGAGCTTTGCCTTTAAGCCCGGGGCGTCGGTTGCCATCGCACGGCGTGGCGGAACCACCGCGTCCTTCGATGTCCTGAATAAATATTTCGGCATCTGCCAGATGCCGGTTGCCGGCTCTACCTACTGGAACATTGCCCACGGAAGAACTCCCGGCGAAGCGGTGCTCGACGAGGAGGGAATGCAGACCATGCGCAACCTTGCCAGAAATATGGCATGGATGCTGAAATGCTTCCAGCTCGGCAGGGAAAACGGAATCTCTCTGCCAGAGACAGAGCGGCACTATTCGACCAATTTTATCCGGTAACAGCGCGGAACAGCTCACTGACCGCAATCTGATAGTCGGTGAGATGCTTTGACTTCTTAATCTTTTTCAGTGACTTCTCCCCATCCGGAAAGCTCCTGATCAGAAATGTCCAGAGATCCTTCATCTTGTAAAGGGTGTTGGTATCTCCGGACATAATTTCTATATAGCCGTCCAGCAGTTCGTCGTGAAAGGCGTGCAGCGTTTCGTAATTGATGGGCTGTGTCCCACCGCTTTTCAGTTCCTGTAATAACCCCGGATTGTACAGGATGCCACGACCGATCATCACGGTATCTGTTCCGGGCAGCACCGCCAGTATTTCTTTCAGCGCAGCATCGGACACAATATCCCCATTGTAGCACAATGGGAACGCAAAGCGGTCAAGCGCCTCCGCAAAAGCCTTGAGATGCGGTGTACCACCGTAGCCTTCTCTTTGCAGGCGCGGATGGATAATCAGCTCCTCCATCGGAAATCTCTCATAAATCGCAAGAAGCGTTTCCCATTCCGCCACATCCTCCATGCCGATACGGGTCTTCACGGATATTCCGAGCGGACACTTCTCAAAGATTTCATCCAGGAACTTTTCCAGCTCCGCCGGTATCCGCAGAAAGCCTGCCCCGCGGTTTCTGGCGACCACCGTACCGGACGGACATCCCAGATTCAGATTCACACATTTATAGCCGTATCCGGCAAGCTGTTCCGCCAGCTCCAGAAATTCATCCGCACGGTTCGTGAGAATCTGCGGCACGACCTCCATCCCAACATTATGCTCCGGCAGGACATCATTCCGCTCCCTGCTGTTCATATGCCGGTTGGCTAAAAACGGCGTAAAATACCGATCCATTCCACCATAGTATTTATGCCATGTCCGCCGGAAATTGTATGTCGTCAGCCCCTCCATCGGAGCAAGGTAATATTTCATCTGCGTCTCCATTTCTGTCTGTATTCTGCCCCTATTATAATGACTTTCCGTACCCTTGGCTACAGAAATATTGATTCCTGCCTCAATCTCTGGTATAAAGGAATCAGATCGGAGGAAATCTCTCATGGACTGCCTGTACACCTTTACCCAAAATCCCATAACCTTTTACTCCTACGGCAATCTCGTAAGCCCGGGCGGGTTCCTGCACCAGCGGCGCACGCTCCACTGCCACGTCCTCATCTATGTGCTGGAGGGCACGCTGTCCATCACCGCAAACGGACATGCCCGCAAGGTTGCTCCCGGGGAATACATTTTCCTCCGCAGCGAGGAAGAACATTTCGGGCACGCTGCCTCCTCCGGCAAGCTGTCCTATCTCTGGATGCATTTCGACACCCACACACCATGGTCGAGAATTTCATCGGAGGAGAGCATTCCCCTTTACGACTCCTGCACCTATCTTTTCCCGGAATATGGCAAGGGCAGCACGGATTTCCCCCTGCTTTTCGGGGATCTGATGCAATGGTACCGCAAGGGCACGGCGGTTGCGGAAAAGGCGCTTCCACAGACTGCCTCCCTGCTGCTTTTCCACCTGACCTCCGCCTTTCTGGATCGCCGGGAGAGCAGACCGCTCACGCTGACCGGAATGAGCAGTAGCTTTCCCTCCTCGACTGTCACCGCAAAATTGACCGCCCAGCGCGAGGTCTGGCTGTGGTCGTTCTCGTCAAAGAAAGCCTGATCATTATAATATTTCATTCCGGCAGTCTGCACCAGACTGATCTCCGCATCTCCTATCACGGTCTCCACGGAAGAAGGAATGTACTGGCAGACCATAAGTCTTTTTGCCTCCGCATCCGCCATATAGATCAGCTCCGGGTAGAGACACTGTGCCTGCACCATCGTTCCGTGACAGCACCAGAAATCTCTTGTCTTCGTGCCCCACTTCTTATGCGCACCCGCCCGCAGTGGCAGGAAATAAGTCGGCATACCGGTCTGTCTGTTCTGCTGCGCCAGAAAACCGTTGTACAGCGCACGCTCAATATAATCGCCGGTCCACCGATAGAGATAGGATGCCGTGCGTACCATATTGTAGACGGTACAAAATTCCTGTGTTCTGTCGCCCAGATGACGCCCCTGCATATGCGGGGGAATCCAGAATTCTCCGGCATTCTGCCCGGTCGTGGCATACATGCCCCTCTTCTCAACCGCCTCCTGCCAGAATGCCTCTGTGATCTCCTTCCATTTGTCTTCTCCGGTGATCTCATACAGTCTCGCCGCACCGTGGGACAGCGGAATGCTCGCATTTGCATGACAGTTCGTCAGTCCGTCCTGACCCGCCAACAGCTTTCGGAACAGTCCCGGGTCGCTGTAGCGCTCTGTCAGCGTGTGATACTTCTCCTCGCCTGTCAGCTGGTACAGCCTTGCCCACGCCTCGAGCATGCCGCCCTCCTCGCCGCTGTAGATGGCGTGCGGATTTCTCGTAAGCATTTCCTCCGTCCAGCGGAGATACCAGTCCGCAAGCTGATCCAGCACCGTCAATGCCTGCTCATTACCGCCTTCCTCGTATGCGGCGGTAAGTCCCATAATGGTCTTGTGCATAACATACTGGGGAGACCAGACATATTGATTGTTGGCGAGCATCTCAAAATATTTCTCCGGTATGGAGCCGACCCAGCCGTCGCCGTTCAGGCTCTGACAGTGCGCCAAATGGGAAACGACCTCATCCTTTTCGGATGCCACATAGGCAGCCGCTGCGGACAGCCAATGCCCGAGGAAATGTCCTCTGAGCTGGCAGATCGGCGCCTCCCAGCCCCAGTGCAGCTTTGCCGCTGCCGGGTCATCCACCACCTGCAGACCCGGAAGTATGATCCCCGCCTCCAGACTGAAATTCTGCAACAGACACTGCGTGTCCAGCTCCAACAAATAATCCCGATTGACCTGCATCCGCTCCTTAAAGAGTCCCGGCAGGAGTTTTACCTGTGATTTACCGATTGCCTGCATTGTAGCCTCCATTTCTGCGCCGCCCTCGCGCACCGTTCATTTGTAGGTTTATTATAGCATTCTACAAGGTGCATGGCAGTAGACAAAACCACAGATATTGTTTTCAATTTACAGAAATCTGAGAAGGAGCATATAGGCAGCCGTGCCCAGAAAGATGCTGAGCAGGGTGTTATGCCTCCATTTATAGCTGACAGCGACAACGGCAGCCGCGATGAGCTGCTGCACATAATCGGAAGTGATCTGACAAATGCATATCGAATCGCTTTTCCTGACATTTTTAGCCCCATTTCTGCAAACGCGAAATACTATTTATCCCTCAGCCACAGCCGCAAAACCGCCCTCCAGATCCGCGATGATGTCATCAATGTGCTCCGTGCCGATGGAGAGACGGATTGTGTTGGGCTTGATGTTCTGCTCGCGCAGCTCCTCCTCGCTCAGCTGGGAGTGCGTCGTGGTCGCGGGATGGATTACGAGACTCTTGACATCCGCAACGTTCGCAAGCAGGGAGAAGATCTTCAGGTTATCGATAAATTTGTGCGCCTCTGCCTGACCGCCCTTGATTTCAAAGGTGAAGATGGATGCGCCGCCGTTCGGGAAATATTTCTCATACAGCGCATGGTCGGGATGATCGGGCAGGGAAGGATGATTTACATGCTCTACGAGCGGATGCTTCGACAGATACTCTACGACCTTCTTCGTATTCTCCGCATGCCTGTCGAGACGGAGCGAAAGCGTCTCCACACCCTGAAGCAGCAGGAAGGCGTTGAACGGAGAGATGGTTGCACCGGTATCACGCAGCAGGATCGCACGAATGTAGGTTACAAAAGCTGCGGGGCCAGCTGCCTCCGCGAAGGAAACACCGTGGTAGCTGGGGTTTGGCTCTGCAATCGCCGGATATTTTCCACTCGCCTTCCAGTCAAACTTGCCGGAATCCACAATCACGCCGCCCAGCGTTGTTCCATGTCCTCCGATGAACTTCGTAGCAGAATGAACAACGATGTCTGCGCCGTGCTCAATCGGACGGATGAGATAAGGGGTGCCGAAGGTATTGTCGATCACAAGCGGAAGTCCGTGCTTGTGTGCGATTTCCGCAACTGCGTCTATATCGGGAATATCACTGTTCGGATTGCCGAGCGTCTCTAAGTAAATGGCGCGGGTATTGTCGCGGATCGCCGCCTCGATCTCCGAAAGATTATGTGCGTCAACGAAGGTTGTTGTAATTCCGTAATGGGGAAGAGTGTGCTCCAGAAGGTTGTAGCTGCCGCCGTAAATTGTCTTCTGTGCCACAATATGTCCGCCGTCAACTGCCAGAGCCTGAATCGCATAGGTGATTGCCGCTGCGCCCGATGCCAGTGCGAGCGCTGCAACGCCACCCTCCAGCGCTGCAATTCGCTTCTCAAATACATCCTGCGTGGAGTTCGTAAGACGTCCGTAGATGTTACCGGCATCTGCCAGTCCGAAACGGGCTGCCGCATGTGCGGAATTCTTGAAAACGTAAGATGTCGTCTGGTAAATCGGCACTGCTCTGGAATCAGTTGCCGGGTCCGGCTGCTCCTGTCCTACATGTAACTGAAGTGTCTCAAATCTGTATTCGCTCATAATTTTATCCTCTTTTCTTCTTTTATGTAGTGTTGTTGCATAAACTCATAAATTTCAAATAACAGTTGCACAGGATGCACATGCCCCAAATTTCCACACAAAAAATCCGGGTGCATATTTTCATAGGCTCCCGGACAAATGGCATCATCAAACCGCTCTTCTCAAGCGTTATCTTACAGGTGCGGAGCAATGCGCGTCAAAGCACCTGGCCATATTACATGCCCGGGAGATACACATTCGACAGCACCACATGACAATGTTGTTAAAACCGATCTCGTAATTCTTCATTGCTTCCGCCTCCCTTTCTTTTCATTTCTTGTTCCGATGAATGCATCATACAGCAGTTTTCCTAGTATGTCAATAGGTTTTGTTAAAATTCTTCTTTCAAACTTTGCAGCAGTCCCATTTTCAGCTCATAATACTGCGGCGTCATGTCGAGATAATGTCTATGTGGGTTCTCAAAGCGCTGCTCCTCCGGCCAGATTTCCTTCTCCAGCTGCTCTCTGACATAGCTGCGTATGTGCCCAAGTCCGACTGCAGGCTGCACCCGCTTTCCGTCTCTGATGATAGGCTGCTGCAGCTTCTTTACCGTAAAGTTTTCAAAGCAGCGCTTCTTCCACGGCTGCTCGGGATCGACATAATAAAACGGCCGGTCTGTCGAAATGGTCTCGTCGTGTGTTGCAAGAAGGTCTGCCACCGCGTGACCCTCCTCATCATAGACGCGATATACCTCTTTCAGTCCGGGGTTGGTAATCTTCTCGACTGCCTCTGAAATCTTGATGCGCGGCTCACAGACGCCCTCATGATACACTGCAGCGATCTTGTACACTGCCCCGAACACGGGATCAGACTTCGCCGTAATCAGTCTCTCGCCCACGCCAAAGCTGTCGATGCATCCGCCCTGATCCAGAATCGAGGTGATGGTAAATTCATCCAGACTGTTGGAGACAACGATCCTGGCATCCGGGAAGCCTGCATTGTCAAGCATTTTCCTTGCCTTCTTTGACAGATAAGCCAGATCGCCGCTGTCCAGTCTTATCCCATAACTGGTGAGCGGTATTCCCTGCTCCTTCATCTCGGTAAACACCCGGATGGCATTCGGCACACCGGATTTCAGCACATTATAGGTGTCCGCGAGCAGAATGCAGTTATTCGGATAAATGCTGGCATATTTGCGGAAGGCGGTCAGCTCATCCTTGTAATACATGACATAGCTATGCGCCATAGTTCCGCCGACAGGGATGCCGAACTGCTCCCCCGCCAGCACGGTCGCCGTTCCCGCCGCCCCGCCGATGTAAGCCGCCCTTGCTCCGTACACTGCCGCGTCCATATTGTGAGCCCGTCTCGCCCCGAAGTCCGACACCGCCCTGCCCTCCGCCGCGCGCACAATGCGCTGGGTCTTCGTCGCAATCAGGCTCTGATGGTTGATCTGGGCAAGAACAGCCGTCTCGATCAGCTGCGCATCAATGAGCGGTGCGACAACTGTAAGCACAGGCTCATTGGGATACATGATCGTCCCCTCCGGGAACGCATAGACATCGCCGCTGAACCGAAAGCCTTTCAGATATTCGAGGAAAGCATCGTCAAACAGATGCAAGGACGCGAAATAGGCAATGTCCTCCTCGTCAAAATGCAGGTTCTCAATGTACTCCACGATCTGTTCCAGACCGGCAAAAATGGCAAAGCCGCCCTGATCGGGGTTCTTGCGGTAAAAGACATCAAACACAACCTTGGTCTGCATATCCTTCTCAGCAAAATAGCAGTTCGCCATAGTCATCTCATACAGATCCATCATCATCGATATATTTCTCTTGTCAAACTGGCTCATACCTTCCTCCATCTCCCACCTGAAATCTGTCTGTCCCTCTTTAGTACACTGTTATCTGGCAGCTCCGCATGGTTTCCAGTGCCGCTTCGTGCTTCTCGGGTGTAACTCCGGCGCAGCAGGCAGCGTTGACCAGAACCGGAACCTCCGGCAGATATGCCTTTATCAGCAGCGCGTTCGATACTACACAGATGTCCGTGCAGACTCCGATTAACTCGATAGAACTGATCGGCTTCTTCTCATTCTCTGCTCGCAATGCCTCAGCCAGCGCCACACTGCCGAATGCTTCCTTCTTATAAACACAGCCGGTGCCTCGTGCATCCGCAAAGCGCTGCAATTCCGGGATCAGCTCCCAGCCTTCGCTCCCCTTGATGCAATGTTCCACCGGAAGGTTCTTCCCCTCCTGTGTCGTCAGATAGTCCGCGTGGTGGGTATCCTTTGTAAACAGAATTGTGCCGTCGAACGAATCCAGCTTTTCCACCACTGCCGGAACAATCGCCCGCGCCTCTGCGCTCCCCAGCGCCCCCGTCACAAAATCCTTCTGCATATCCACAACGATCAGATACTTATTCTCCATACTTTTCCTCCCTCTAGCATTTCAACCCGCAAACCTCAGCAAACTCCTTCACACTTGCACTGGAAAGGGCGCACGAAAACCATTCGTTCAGTCTCTCTATGTCCTTTTCCTCTGAAATTTCCTGCTGTAGCGCCTCCGAGACTTCACCCTTGAGCCGCAGAGCCGTAAGCAGTGACTCTACCTTCCCTGCAATCAGTCCCTCGCTTCTGCCCTCCTGAATACCGGTTTCCCTGCCATATTCAAACTCAGCCTCGCGGAGCTTCTTCTCTTCCAGTTCCTGATCGTACTCAAATATGCTCACCTTCAACACCTCCTCCCGGTTCCGGGACAGGAAATCCGACAGAATCCCCTCCCGGATGCACTCACATGCAACTTCTGCGGATTCAGCGCGAGCTTATGCTCGTCAAGCGCCTGACAGAGCTGGCGCTGTAAATCTGCAAGCTCTTCCCTGGAATCAGCAAAGAGCAGAATATCGTCCGAATAGCGGAAATATAAGACCTGCTGCCTTTCAACTTCCCAATCTGTATCCGAAAGATAGATATTGGCAAAGAAAGAAGAGACCGGAATGCCCGCCATAGCACCTGCAATGCTCTATTTAAAATACAGCAATGCCAGCATAACTATTCCACATATCCCGCAGGACACCAGAAGTGTCTTATCAGACAGGAGCAATGTCGTCGGATCTGCCTCCGCCCGTCCCTTAAACACCAGCAGCAAATATCTCGTTATGATGAAAAATACAATCGGCACAGAGTAGACCAACCGGGGTTTCTGCGAAATGGACCACAACGAATAAAACATGACAGTCAGCCCGGCACACATAAAAACAATCCCATTCAGAAAATTCAAGTCGTACATGTCCAAAACAGTTCTGGTCTCTCCACCCGCATAACTGCTCAATTCACCTCTCCGTTTTCCAAACGCCATAAACAAAGACAATGCCAATACCGTTAAGAACATCCAGTTAGAAACCCCGGCAGTGACTATGGTGCCTCCCACCATTACACGCAGGATGAACCCGATTGCAATACAAAAACAGTCTATAACTGCCTTTGTTTTTAACCACTTGGAATACAATACGTTGATAATCACATAAGCTACTATAAGCAGAAACGAATATATATTTACCAGAACCGCTATTCCAAGGCCTATGATTGTAAGACATACCAGGAGAACCCATGCTTTGGGGAAGGAAATCTGCCCCGATGCAATAGGACGGTTCTTCTTGATCTCATGTTTTCTGTCATTTTCTACATCATTAATATCGTTAAAAACATAGATTGCCGAGGATATGAGGCAAAACGAAAGCGTGAGAACAGCTGCTTCCATGAGCTTATCCCATTGAAATAATTCCAGTGAAAACACGATTGGACAAAAAACAAACAGATTTTTTAACCAGCTTTTCACCCGCATTTCCTTTATATAAGCTTTGATTGTTGAACTCATCTTTCTTCTACTCTCCTGTAATACACTATTTTCAAGGTCTCAGCTGATAGAGTCTGATTTCATAGCCGGCTGCTGCTCCCCGCATATACCGATAGACACTTCGCGCTGCATACCACATGTTCTGTAATTCCAAAAGATGATAGCTCGGCTCTTCCACCGGGAATAAGCAGACTAAATCGTAATTTTCGTCCAAAGCTCTGTAGAAATTGGCAATCCAGCCATATACCTCAAGCTTCGACTCCAGATACGCATCCCGCTGTGCCGACGATGTCATGACATATTTAGGGCTGCCGCCATATTTGTACTGTGAAGGATCTCCGGCTTCAAAGTTGTTAAACGCACCATAATAGCCCCCCGGGTCCAATGGCGTGTTGCAGTCATATATGGTATTATCCTTCGTAACATTCATTCCCTCAAATACACTTTGCAGGTAGATCCGGCTGTCCGGAGCCAGGAAACGGCCTACCACCGCAGACGCAGTGGACATCTGATTGCCTACGGGCAGTAAAAACAACAGGCATCCCGCAAGCACTACCGGTATCATTCCCTTGCTTAAAATCCCCTGCATATCTGTCAGCATATAGAAAATACCAAATGCGGCGAATAAAAGTCCGACCGCATAGATCGGCAGCGTATAGCGCTCCCAATGAACCTTGAGGGTGGAAATAGGTATGATATATGCCAGAAGAACCAGCAAAGGAATTGTCTGCTTTGCATTTTTCATGCATGATCTGACAATTCCATAGAGGCAGCTGACCGTCAATACCAGCCCAAGATGCACGGCTGTGGTTTTGGTATAATACCACAGGGTCTGTCCGAAATTCAGACCATCCCCGCCTAAGTGGTATTGGGAATTCTGTATCGCCATATTTTCCAAAACAGTCCTGTAATCCACCAATAATACCGGAGAGACAGCCATAATACCAAGCACTAAGAATAAGATAGCCAGAAGTCCGTTCCCTATGATCTTCAGCGGCTTTTTACAATATGCTATACAGACAGCTGCCGCTATGATGGCACATCCGTAGATTCCCGGATATTTCTCACAGAATGCCAATGCCGTGAAAAAGGACATCCAGAAAAGCCATGCGGTAGACTGTTTTTTCAGAAAGCAAAGTGCCGCCCATAAAACACCCATCAGGAAAAACAGGAGGGGAATGTCCGGTGTAATATAATGGGAATGCTCAATAAACGCCGGAAATACCGCAAAGAGCAGGCTTGCAAGCAAGGCCTGATTCTTGCCCCAGAATCGAGCAATCAGGTAAGCCAGAATCACAACGCCCTCTCCAAAAAGAGCAATCAGGACGCGGGAAGCCGTCGTAAACAATGCAAAATGCTCATTGTAATTCACGGAAAAATCATCAAGTCCCTGCGGCGCGAAATACAATTCCTGTATTCCTGAATACAAAAGTGTATTTAATTTGATTGTAACATGGTTGGGTCTGTAATATTTGCGCACCTCAAAGCTATGATTCAGCGTACACTCATACGCCTCCCCGAAAATCAGACCCTCATCCGGATGCAGATTTGAATAAGGCATTCCCCAGTCAATGCCTATCAGCCGTAAGGTCAACGCCAGAAGTGCTATAAAGACCAGTATCCCATAATGCCAGCGGTCAAGCTTTTCTCTAAATGCAGTTATTTTCATTTTCATCACCATGCCTTTCAGCAACCTGCAGGCTTTGGGGCGCAGGCGCAATTTTGTTCGTGAAAATTGCTATAAACGTAAGCGGCAGCATCAAATAATAGGGCCATGAATAACGGAAGGAGGACATCGGCGAAAGCAGCATAATCCCGTATTGGGCAATCAATGGCAGGAACAAAGGCAATGTCATCGTAAAAAAGCCCTTCTTCCGCCATGAAAGCACCACAGCGAATATCAATATCCACGGTGCAAAGCCAGATACGAAAAATATTCTCACTCCCCATGTACTGCGCCAGAAATCCGAAGAGCATAAGCTTTCGTAATATCCTTCCAAAGCCTTTGACTTTAAGATACTTTTACGTTCCAAAGGCTCCGGAAATGTTTCCGGTGCATAGTTGTCATACATGACATATGAGAAATCATAATATCCGGGATACCAGTACCCCAGCGTATTGGACAAAAATGCCACTAAATATTCTTTGGAAAATTGCTTTCCTGTCTGTAAGTAAAACTTCCAGAAGGCAATGGGATCATCTTCATACCGGGAGGAGATAAAGCAGCTCTTTGCCGGATCGGAAATAAAAGGATCATATTCACGCCCGGGCGACCACGACCTCCACTCCAGATCATCAATGTAATACCCCATCATCTCTGTCTGTTCCGGTGTCAATTCACCCGCTCTCTTAACTGCCACCCGCTGTAGCTGCTGTATGGGAATACTCAATGCCTCGCGCACCTGTCCGGGCTCGATGCCAAGCGCATCAAAGACGGGGCCTGTATATATCTTAAACATAATAACAGGTAATATTACAACTGCGATAAGCGGAAGATACCTCTTTACCCTCCTGAACCGTGAAATTCTGAGTACCAACAGGATGGCAAAGCAAAATAAATAAATATGGAGACCATTGTTTCTGAACGCGCACATAAAAAAGCTCACGATTGGGAAAAGCACAAGATTTCTTTTTCGGGCGATATACTCCGATGGATTTGTCGCTATTTCAACAAAATGACAACAAAATAATACAAGGAAAGCCGCATGCAGCGTGTCCTTTATCATTGTCACCGATAAGCAGGCATTCATAAACCAGACTGCCGATAATACGGCAGTGCCGATCACAAGCAGAATCGGGACTGCTTTCTTCTTCAATAACATGACCATGCGGGAAAGTGCGTAGCTCAGGATAATCATCTGCAGGAGAGAGAGCAGCCCGATTCCGCTTTCATAGCTGGAAAACAGCTTCTCACCCATGCGCATAAATACCCGAATCAGCCATGTGTGTAAAACAGGATGGTGATTATTGGTGATCTCGCCAAGAGCACTGGTCGTCTGGGATATCATATCATACGATAAAACGCCGGGATACAAAATCAGACAGGCCGGCAGCCACATGATAAAAATAAATGCCCAGACAATGAAAAAAAGCAGCCGGTCATCAAACTTTTCAAGCCACTTACTCATCCTTTCGTTTATTTTACGGATACGATAATGATCCTTCTTGGGAATCACACATAAGATAAGGATATTTACTGCAGAGCAGATCGCAAAACACAGAATAAATGATAGAGGTCGTACCTCCTCAAGACTGAAATATTGGGCCTTTACCATAGGGCCAACCACTATATAAGCAACCGTGTATACAAGGGCCAGAAAAACAGCCAGCAACTTTTTCGTCATTTCCCATCTCCGTTAAACAGTTAATTTTTATTAATTTTCCGTAATAAACATACCATACAGGCACCTTAAAATCAACTCTTTCACCGAAGAAGAATTTCCTTCTTATGCCTTGCGGAGGTATTTTGCTGTGATCGTGTCGGCATGGTCGATCATTTCCTGAGGGGTACCCGTGAATACGATCTCACCGCCGGACAGAGTCGAAAGCGGCTGTCCCAGAGAGAGGTAAGGCAGTCCTGTCTCCATGAGAGCATCCAGCTGTTTTCTGATCTTCCGATCCTCCGCAAAAAATTCCCTTGCCTCCTCCACGCTCATCTCCAGTATTTCCACAATATTTTTTCCGTGATAGGTCTTGTCCAGCACCTCCCTGCTGTACCGCTTTCCCTCGCATGCCTCACAGACCGTCGTAACCGGCTCCATGAACACCAGCTCCGTCGTAATCATTCCCCGTCCCTTGCAGACCGGACAGGCTCCCTTGCTGTTAAAGGAAAACAATGCCTTATCCACACCGTTCTCCTTCGCCAGAAGTGCCCGTATATCATCGAAGAAGCCCATGAAGGTACATGCGGTGGAACGTCCTGTCGCCGTGATGGCACTCTGGTCGACAATGACCGTCTGTTCCTCGTACTGCTTTGCAAAGACATCCCGGATCAACGAAGATTTACCGCTTCCGGCAACTCCTGTCACAACTGTCATAACTCCCATCGGGATATCCACGTCCACGTTCTTCAGGTTATGGCTCGAGGCATTTCGGATCGGTAGAAACCCCTTCGGCTTTCTCGGATCAGCCTTCACCCGCAGCACCTGCTTCATTGCCTCTCCTGTCCTTGTTCCACTACAGAGCAGCTGCTCATAGCTCCCCTGAAAGAGAATCTGTCCGCCGTTTCTTCCCGCAAGAGGGCCGACATCGATCACCTCGTCTGCAATGCTGATGATATCCTTGTCATGCTCCACAACCAACACCGTATTTCCGCGATCTCTCAGACTTTTGAGCAGTCTGCTCATGCGGTCGAGCGTAGCAATCAGTGCATCCACAATAGACCTGCCTCTCGGGTCCTGGATCTCTGCCAGCACTTCGCGCAGCTTCGTAAACTCCATTTCGCACATTTCATGAATACTGTAACCCTGTATTTTACAGGACAATGCCTGCGGGCTCAATCTTCTTCCCTGACAGTCCGGGCAGGTTATCTCCTTCATGTAGGTGTTGATCTTCCGAAGCGTGTTATCCGACTGTTCCTCCGCACCCTTCATCAGACAAAGCCTCTCAAACTGGTTCTTCACGCCCTCAAAGCGTTTGTCAAGCCGTTCTCCCTTGACCGTCTCACTGCCATACAGCAGGATATTCTTCTCGCGCTCGGTAAAATCACGCCACTTTTTCTGAACATCAAAAAGATCCGGACGATTATAAACCCTCCAGTAATACTTGCCGGGGCCAAATGCCGGAAGCTGCAGCATCCCCTCCTCAAACGACTTGTCCGGATCGATCATTGCCTCTATGTTCAGATCCATGACCTTGCCGATGCCCGCGCAGGTCTTACACATACCATTCGGATTGTTAAATGAAAAGTAAGAAGCCGGCCCAATCTTCGGTTCCCCGATTCTGGAAAACAACAGCCGCAGCGACGAATACATTTCGCTGATCGTTCCGACCGTTGACCTCGCGTTGCCTCCGAGTCTGCTCTGATCCACAATGACGGACGGATTGAGATTATCAATAAATTCACATCTCGGTTTCTCGTATTTCGGAAGCCTCCCTCTTATCCATGCACTGTAGGTCTCGTTCATCTGTCTCTGGCTCTCCGCCGCAATCGTGTCAAAAACAATACTGGACTTTCCGGAGCCTGACACTCCGGTAAACACCACAATTTTATTCTTCGGTATGGAGAGAGAAACATTCTTTAAATTATTCTGGCAAAGTCCTCTGATAATAATGTTGTTGTCCATTCCGCTCCTATCTGCCCTCAGGCACACAAAACGTTATTGTAAAATTTTCTTACGAACCGGAATCTGAATCTCCGTCAGCCATTCCTTCTCCGAATCCTTATTCCACACGCCATCAATATAGCTCTCCCTGATACTGTCTATGATCTCATAATTGTTTTCCTCAATATAGCGAAGCACAACGGCATAAGTCTCCGGCAATGTGCGATAGGAGCCTTTGTGATAGATGCAGGCCGCCTCAGTCTCCGGGAACTCCCTGAAACAGATGACTCCTGAATCCTCCTTCTTTTCTGTCACAGCCTCACCGATCTCAACCAGAATCTGCTCCTCCCGGTAGCCTGCCTCAAGATAGCGGGTAAAGCAGTACTCCGGCAGCGCACATTCGCAGCCGAGCCTCTCCATCTCCGCTCCCATTCTCGGCATCAGGTCAAACAATGCGTCATAAGAAGCAATTCTCTCCTGCAAGGTCGATGCCACAAATGCCGGCAGGGTTCTTACCCTGACCGGCGCAGCAACCGTCATGCCGCTGCCTCCCATGTAGTCATCGAGTCTTGCAAGCCTCGCGGTCAGTTCGGCAATCTCCCCGAGAATCTCATTCCTCTTCTTCGCGAGTACACGATTCGTATCTGCCGCTGACCGGAGCTGCCGGATATCCTCCAGTGTGAACCCGGCTTCCTTCAATGCCAGAATCTGCTGTACATCTGCCATCTGGCTCATCGTATAATAGCGGTAGCCGTTCTCAGCCTCCACATAGGCAGGGGCAAGCAGCCCCTGCTCCTCATAAAACCGGAGCGCCTTGATGGTTATATGGTTCATCGCAGCAAACATGCCGATCCGGTATCGCTGGGAATCTGTCTTCGGTGTACATGCCATGTGTTCCTCATTCATCGTCATATTCATCCTGTTCTATTCCTTTCCTTCCCACCGGAATGTCTTAACCGCAATCCCGCTGCAAATCACAGTAATGCCAAGCAGGAGTGCAATGATCCAGCCAAAGCCCTTGAACTCCGTTCCCATGGATGCCGCCTTCATCAGACGGATGCCCTGCGTCAGCGGCAGAACGTTTGCTACCGCCTGCACGCTCTTCGGAAACAATTCAAACGGAATCGTTGCTCCCGACAGGAACAGCATGGGAAAGTATACCAGACTGGTCACGGCATTCACGGACTTCGCCGTCTTACAGAGACTTGCCATCAATAAGCCGATCGAGAACATCGACGCAAGTGTCAGAAGCCACGCTCCGATGAAACAGAATACATTACCCTGCATTCTGTAACCGAAAACCAGTACGGCTATCACTGTAATTGACAGTGCGGACAAAGCCGCCGTAACGAAACTGCAAAGCACATCCGCGCCGAGTAAAAGCGCCGGACTGCAAGGACTTGCATAAAAGTGTTTCAAAATCTTCTTATCCCGGTAGTCCACGATCACAAGCGGAATACTCATGAATCCGGCACAGCAGATCCCGACACACACGAGCGACGCATAGGCGCTCTGCAGATAAGTCATCCCACTCTCGCCCGCCATCTTTCCGCCCGCGATTGCTGCGATGAGGAACATAACTCCCAACGGCATCAACACTCCGAATACAATGACATCAGGTGTTCTCAACACCAGCTTCTCTTCAATCGAAAAAAGTTTAAAAAATCTCTTCACAGCGCTACCTCCTCATCCATATACCACAGATATGCATTCTCCAGATTGTCATACGGTGACTTTTCCACAATTTCCTGTACCGTTCCCTCGGCAACCTTCCTGCCGTTTTTCATCAGGCAGAGGTGGTCGCAGAGATTCTCTGCTTCTTCCATATAATGTGTGGTGAGGAAGATCGTCAACCCCTTTTCCTTTAACCCCTTCAGCGTTCTCCAGACCTCATGTCTCGCTGCCACATCGAGGCCGGTCGTCAGTTCATCCAGAAAGACAATCTCCGGCTTGCCGACCAACGCAAGAACCACTGACAGCTTCTGCTTTTCTCCGCCGGAGAGCTTGTTGACCGGAGACTTTTCCAGATGTTCGATTCCAAACTGCTTCAATAATTCCCTGTAATCCGCCGAGTGCGCATAGAGCAGCGCCCTTTCCTGACACGCCTCGTCCACCCGGATATTGCACTGATAGTTCGACGACTGGAACTGAATGCCCACTCTCTCAAACAATTTCTTTCTGTTTGTCGCTGGCTCCATTCCCAGAATAGTCGCCTTTCCCTGCTCCTGCTTCTTCAAGCCCAGCAACAGCTCGATCGTCGTACTTTTCCCGGCGCCATTGTGTCCCAGAAGTCCGAACACCTCTCCCTGCTGCACAGCGAAGGACAGATGATCCACCACTGTCCGGCCGGCATACGACTTTGTCAATCCATCAACCGTTATACATGTACTCATAGGTTTCCTCCGTTCTCTTTTTCTTTATCACAGGAGAATCCTAACCCCTCCCCTATAGAGGAGAGTCAAGCACTTTCGGCAAAAATATTTTTATAGCCTACACTTTGAATTTTAATATGTCAAGTGGCGACTGAAAATAAATTTCTTTGTCAGCATGAACTTGAGAAAATTGTAAATGAGGCATATACTATGTTCATCAGATACAGGAAGAGAGAATACAAAATGAGAGTAATTATCGTTGGTGCCAGCAAGGTAGGTCATGCACTGGCAAAACAGGTGTGTGCAGAGGGATATGATCTGGTCGTCATCGACCGGAATGCAGAAAAAGTAGATGCAATGACAGATTCCTTTGATTGCAATGGTTATGTTGGAAACGGAAGCAGTCCCGAGACACTAAAAAAGGCCGGCATTGCCTCCGCGGCGGTGCTGGTTGCCGTCACAAAGCAGGATGAAACAAATATTCTGTGCTGTCACATCGCACGGGAAATGGGCGTACCAAAAACCATAGCTGCTGTCAGAGGTTCCGAATATTCAGCAGATCATGATTTCCTGTGCAATCAGTTAGGAATTGATCTAATCATTAATCCGGATAAATCTGCCGCCTCAGAAATAAATAAACTGATCCGCTATGCAGGCGCAGTAGAAATGGAACGTTTCGGAGACGGCACAGTCAATGTAGCCACGGTAGACATTTCAGATAGCAGCATACTGGCGAATATCAGCATGCCCGAGATTCAGGGCCGGCTTGGTGCCCAGATTCTTGTGTGTGCCATTGAGCGCGGTGGAAAGATTGTTACTCCCAAGGGAAAACATAAAATCATACCGGGAGATAAAATAACCTTTGCCGCCATTGGCGACGAAATGGACAAGGCATTGAAACAGCTTAACATCCTCAAAAAGGTAATCCGCAAGACGGTCATTGTCGGCGGAAGCAGAGTCGGGTGTTATCTCGCGGATATGCTATTGAACCATGGCGTAAAAGTGACGCTTATTGAAAAAGATCGCGAGAAATGCCAGAAGCTTCTGGAGACTTTCCCAAAGGTCAATGTAATTACCGGGAACGGAACAGATACCGATCTGATGGAAAAGGAGTTAAAAGGAACCGATGCCTGTGTTGCAGTTACAGGTAATGACGAAGAGAATCTGATTATCTCCATGTTTTGTAAATCCTGCGGTCTGGATCGTATAGCTGCAGAAATCGATAACATCAATTATGAAAACATGCTGGCAAAAAGTGGAATCAATCATATTTTTTCCACACAGAATGTATCGCTTGGCAGCATCATCAAGAGTTTAAGAAGCCTTGTTACCACAGGACCTTCCGCCGATGAAAATGTGTTGAAATGGTTATATCCCTTTAATAATGGAAAAATCGAAGCGGAAGAATTTGAGGTGGGAGGCGAATTTGCCCTATCCGGCCTCGCTTTTAAGGACCCGAAATTCACACTGAAACGTGGTGTTCTGATCGCTGTTATCATCAGGGGCGCAGAGACCATGATTCCAGATGGCAATTCCTGCATCATGAGGGGCGACCGGATTGTAGTCGTCTCTGCCGAGCACAAAATCACAAAACTGACCGACATCATTGCATAGGTATATAGGATAAAAAAAATGGAACAGATTTTATTAGGTTTATTATTTATTTTATTTTTGGTAGTATTGTTTAGCATCATAAATGAAAAAACACTCCGAATTTCCAACGATATTGCTCTGGTTATGTTTTCCTTTCTGCTTGCAGCCATTGTAAAGCTGCTGGGAGCCGCCGGTCTTGTCGATTTTGAGGGCACAATTATCAGCAATATCGCAGGCATCAACCTTCAGGAGTTCCTGATGGACGGTATTCTGTGCTTTATGCTGTTCTCCGGTGCCAGTGGAGTAAATTTCGGAAGATTTGTCAAAAACATTAAGTCCATCAGTCTGCTCGCACTCCTGTCAACGGTGATATCGTCCTTTATCTATGGCGGTCTTTTCTATATTATTGCACTGGCACTGCGATTGGATTTTTCCATCTGGCTCTGCATTTTACTGGGATGCATTGTATCTCCCACCGATCCCATTGCCGCTACGAGCATTTTGAAAAAAGCCGGACTGTCAAAAAATGTTTCAACAGTGATAGAAGGAGAATCTCTATTCAACGATGGTACAGGCGTAGCTGTATTCGTCTGTATTAAAAATATTGTAAATGATACTTCAGACCTCAGCTTCCCCATGCTCATGGCAAAGGAACTGTTAGGCGCTATTGCCATCGGCTTCATTGTATCCTTCCTAATGTTCAAGCTGCTCAGAGCCACCAACAATCCTATGCTTCATATCTTTATCAGCATGTTTGACGTGATGGCTGCCTACCTGATTTGCGAAAAGCTTGGCTGCTCGGGAGTCATTGCCGCTGTTGTATGTGGAATTTACTTTTCGAGAAATATGGCAAAAAATGAAGAGTGGCACAAGGTTGTGGATCCCAAAGACTGGTATGAGGATTTCTGGCATATCGCAGATACCTTGATGAACAGTGTTCTTTTCATCCTGATCGGCTTTGCAGCGGTGAACATTCCCTCGCACTCCTGGCTGGCGGTTCTGATCATTACCGCCGTGATCATCAACTTCATTGCACGTTTTCTGGGTGTTGGCGCTTCTGCCCTGATTATCGGGAAAAAGAAAATCCCGAACAGATACAGTGCTTTTGAATTTACAACCCTGATGACCTGGAGCGCCTTAAAGGGCGGACTATCGCTGGCACTTGCCTTCAGCACGAAGGACTTTCTGCCGCTTGAAACCTATAACGTGATATTTATCATGACCTGTGTCACCATGTACTTTACCATTGTCGTTCAGGGGCTGACCACCGGAAAGGTCTTTTCCATTGTAGAGCGTTGGAAGGCAAAACGAATCCGTTCCAGGTAAACACGCTTCTGCATCCCCTCGTTTTCCGCACGTACTCTTGCCCGGATTGTACATGCGGTTTCCGCATCTCCTCGCTTTCCGCAGGTACTCTTGCCCGGGTTGTACCTGCGTTTTCTGCATCTCCTCACTTTCCGCAGGTACTCTTGCCCGGATTGTACGTGCGGTTTCCGCTCTTCGCCACTCTGACGCTCACGTTTTATTCAGTTCCCGGCATTCCACTCTCAAATTTTATATTGCATACATGTATAATCTGTGCTATTCTGGTTTTGTCGTCAATAAAATACGGCAAACAGGTTTACTCTGGAGAGTCTTCCGTCAGGAAGCGCCGAAGGTGTACAGCAGTTATTACAACTGCCTATCTCTCAGGCAAAAGGACAGAGCACCGAAAAGTGCATGTTCCCATTCTCTTCGGAAGAAATCAATCTACTACACAGCCACAGTAAGCGGCAGAATGAGAGGGAATATGTTAGATACTATCAGCAACTTCTTAGGCAAGGTGGATGATTTCGTCTGGGGACTTCCCCTGATCATCCTAATTCTGGCAACAGGAATTTTCCTGACCGTCCGTCTGAAATTTCTTCAGATTACCAAGCTTCCGCACGGAATCAAGCATATGCTTGCCAACGAAAAGTCTGGCAAAGACGGTGAGGTTTCCAGCTTTGCTGCACTTTGTACCGCTCTTTCCGCAACCATCGGAACCGGTAACATCGTCGGCGTTGCGACAGCGTTGGTTGCAGGCGGTCCCGGCGCACTTTTCTGGATGTGGATCGCAGCTTTGGTCGGAACCGCAACCAAATACTCCGAGTGTCTCCTCGCAGTGAAATTCCGTGTCAAGGCGGAGGACGGACACATTATCGGCGGACCGTTCTATTATATTGAAAACGGAATGGGAAAGAACTGGAAATGGCTTGCAAAGATCTTTGCATTCTTAGGCGTATGCGTAGGTCTGTTCGGCATCGGAACCTTCACGCAGATTAACGGTATCACCAGCGCCGTACATAACTTCTTCGACCCGCAGAATGCACATACAATCCAGCTGTTCGGCATGGATTACTCCTGGAGTATTGTCATCTCCGGTATTATACTGACAATCTGCGTTGCACTCGTCATTATCGGCGGTCTGAAGAGAATCTCGAGCGTTGCACAGGTAATCGTTCCTTTCATGGCAATCACTTATGTTCTTTCCTGCCTGCTGATCCTGATCTTCAACTTCCGCGCCATTCCTTCTGCCATTGTAACCATCGTACAGAGTGCATTCGGCATGCGCGCTGTCGCAGGCGGTGCTCTCGGCGCTGTCATGGTCGCTGCCCAGAAGGGAATCGCCCGCGGTATCTTCTCCAACGAGGCAGGTATCGGAAGCGCCCCGATCGCTGCAGCTGCTGCTCAGATCGAATCCCCCGCACAGCAGGGACTTATCTCCATGCTGGGTACTGTCATCGACACGCTCATCATCTGTACGATGACCGGTCTTACAATCGTCATTACCGGTACATGGAACATCGGTCTGGATGGTGTGGATGTCACAACGAAGGCATTTCAGGAGGGACTTCCCTTCTCCCCCAGCGTTGCTTCCTTTATCCTAATGATCTGTCTGGTATTCTTTGCATTTACCACCATTCTCGGCTGGGACTACTACAGCGAGAGATGTCTTGAATACCTTGTAGGTCAGAAGCCGAAGGTGCTCAAGGCTTACCGCTGGCTCTACATCTTCTGCGTATTTATCGGACCCTACATGACCGTGAAGGCTGTATGGACAATCGCAGATATTTTCAACGGACTCATGGCAATCCCGAACCTGATTGCGCTGCTCGCCCTGAATGGTGTTGTCGTTGCCGAGACAAAGAAGTATCTTGATGCAAGAGCAAAGAAATTCTAAGTGAATCCGCAAAGAACCCCGCGAGGCATTTGCTCCGCGGGGTTTTGTATGTCTATATCAATTCTGGGTTCTGTAATCAGCCCTCCACCTTGGGAAGTCCTGCAAAGCCTACCGCAAGGTCGGCATCTGTAGGAATGTAATCCGTCATTTCGCCATTGTTGTACTTCTCGTAAGCAACCATATCGAAGTAGCCTGTTCCGGTCAGTCCGAAGAGGATTGTCTTCTCCTCGCCTGTCTCCTTGCACTTCAATGCCTCGTCGATTGCAACGCGGATTGCATGGCTGCTCTCAGGCGCGGGAAGAATACCCTCGATCCTCGCAAACTGCTCGGCTGCCTCGAACACACTTGTCTGTTCCACAGCAACCGCCTCCATCAGCCCGTCGGCATACAGCTGGGAAAGTACGGAGCTCATGCCATGGTATCTCAGTCCGCCGGCATGGTTAGGGGAAGGAATGAAGCCGCTGCCCAGCGTGTACATCTTCGCCAGCGGGCAGACCATTCCGGTATCGCAGAAATCGTATGCGAACTTTCCTCTGGTAAAGCTCGGGCAGGATGCCGGTTCCACGGCGATAAAGCGGTAATCCTTCTCTCCTCTGAGCTTTTCGCCCATGAACGGTGAGATCAGACCGCCAAGGTTGGAGCCGCCTCCGGCGCAGCCGATGATGATGTCCGGCTTCACGCCATACTTGTCAAGGGCTATCTTGCTCTCCAGTCCGATCACCGACTGATGCAGCAACACCTGATTCAGCACGCTTCCGAGCACATAGCGATAGCCCTCTGTATGGGTTGCGACCTCCACCGCCTCGGAGATTGCGCAGCCAAGGCTGCCTGTCGTTCCCGGATGCTCAGCAAGAATCTTCCTGCCAACCTCTGTTGTCGTGGACGGGGACGGTGTCACCTCCGCTCCATAGGTTCTCATGACCTCTCTTCTGAATGGCTTCTGCTCATAGGAGACCTTTACCATATAGACCTTGCAGTCCAGTCCCAGATAAGCGCATGCCATGGACAACGCGGTTCCCCACTGACCTGCTCCGGTTTCCGTTGTGACACCCTTAAGTCCCTGCTTCTTCGCGTAATACGCCTGTGCGATCGCCGAATTAAGCTTATGGCTGCCGCTTGTATTGTTTCCCTCAAACTTATAATAAATCTTCGCGGGTGTTCCCAGCGCCTTCTCCAGACAGTACGCACGCACCAGTGGAGACGGACGATACATCTTGTAAAAATCAAGAATCTCTGCCGGGATGTCAATGTAAGGAGTGTCATTGTCCAGCTCCTGCTTGATCAGCTCGTCACAGAACACCGGCCGCAGGTCTTCATAGCCCATCGGCTGTAAGGTTCCGGGATTCAGAAGCGGTGCTGGCTTGTTTTTCATATCCGCGCGGACATTATACCACTGCTTCGGCATCTCGTTCTCATCCAGATAAATCTTGTAGGGGATCTTCTTTTCTTCGCTCATACTGTTTTCCTTTCTGCGCTCTCGCAATGAAATCTGATCACGGGATAAGGATTTTGATATCAAAAAAGACTCCTATCCCAACAACTACTGCCGGGACAAGAGTCTGATATGCTCCTGCGGTGCCACCCTGCTTGATACCTGTACAGGTATCCTCTCACGCATACTATCATATGCCGATTCTTGATAACGGAGTATCTTCTCCGGCTTGCTTACTGCTTTCAGCTCGCCCTCTGGAGCCCATTCATTTCTGCTTCCGTGCTGCAATTCCACCTGCTGCAGCTCTCTGTAACGGTCCGGCTGGAAACTACTTACTCTCCATCACTGGTTTACTTATATTTACCACATTTAGTTTAGCGCTGTCAAGTGGTAAATTTATCTTTTTTCCACCTTAATTTCGCCCCATGCTTCCAGCAGCCTTTCCATCCGGAATGCCGCATTGGCGGGACTGGTGGAGGGCAGCTTACAGATTTCCATGCCCGTCTTCGGGTAAGAGTACTTCTGATACAGTTCATACGCCTTCGTCCCGTTGGCAAAGATCCGGCGGACGGGCGCATGCTCCAGAATGATTGACAGGTCTGTCGGCACAACGTTCCTGATCGAGCTGTCGCTGGAGCCCTCAATGTCACACTCCGCGATAACATCCCACAGCGCAATGTGATGCGCCAGCAAAAGCGCCTTCTTCTCCTCAATCGTCTCCGGGCGCCTCTCACCGTAAAGTCCGGCGATCACCTCCCAGAAACGGTTGCACGGATGCCCGTAATAGAATTTCTGCTCTCGAGACTTTACCGAAGGCAGCGTCCCGAGGATCAGAACCTCCGACTGCCCGTCAAAGACCGGATCAAATTCATGCTTCACATGTGTCAGCACAGGCTCTCTCCCCTGCATATTTACTCTCCTCCTGTCACTATCTAACGGCTGATTTATACCCATTATACCATCAGCCATAGCCAGACAGAAGTATCAACAAAGCACTGTTTCTCAAAAGACACAAATTTTCTCGTGGCATAGTATGTATCCAGCCTGAAAGAGCCGCCTTCATTCGCATGAAGACGGCTCTTAAAAACTTAGTTTCCTGAATAGTATTCTTTTCTTTCTGCAATTACTGTCTGCACACCTGCATCCTCAAGGGCTGCCATATATTCGCTATAGGTTGCCTCAAAGTCTGCTTCCGGACAGGTAATACATTTAACCTGATACTCATCCTTTACCAGATTCAAATCTGTAATTAATTCAGAGGTAGAGGGTGAAGTATAAGTAGAATCATGACACAGGGTGCCAATCATGGCATTCTCATAATTTCGGATTACATGATCCTCGTAGCCCGGCGCCTCCAAAGCTGTACATGCATTGAAGTCATCTACTGTTGCAAAATATCCCTGATTTCCGGTAAGGAAAATGTCAGCACGAATCCAGTCCTTATCCTGAGCATTGTATTCAGCATCCTTTACAACAGGAACCTTATTCTGGTCATATTCAAAATGCTCACCTTCAAATCCATGATAGAAAACAAATCCGCCATCCTTAGAACACATCCAGTCAAGATATGTCATACATGCTTCCACTTTTTCCGCATCCGCTGTCTTGGGACAGAATGCAATCAGACCTCCAGCTGCATACGTTGCACTATACTGCTTGCCATCATGAATGTTTTTCAGCGGCTCCAGTGCCACAAAATCTGCATCGGGTACATTTTCCTGTAATGTCTTCAGCAGGGAACCTCTCATAACGTCAACGCTGCCGTTTACAGCATATTCCATGAATGCATTGGTTCCTGTAACAATATAGCTCTTGAACTGATCCTCGGACATGGTGTAGTATTCCGGATTCAACAGACCGTTATTATACATCTTATTCATGAATCTGTAATAATCGCGCATACCCTCATCATAGTACTCGGAAATGGCATCCTCGCTTCCGGCAATCGCAAACTCTACAGGATCGCTTACCGTCTTAGAGAACGCAGTCTTCATATTCCATGCATTCCAAACCATTGCACCAATGACATCCTTCTTACCATCGGGATTTTCGTACACCATCTTGTACAGAGTGTCATATAATTCATCCGGTGTGGTAGGCTCCTTCAGATTCAGCTTATCCAGCCAGTCTTTCCTGATAAACAGATTCGATTTTGCTGTTGTTGCACGCTTAGCTACAATACCATATAAATTGCCATTTCTGTTTCTTCCGATATCAATGACATCAGTACCCAGATATGCTTTCATGTTCTGTGCCTGATCGCTGCCATCAATAAACTCGGACAGATCCCATGTACCGCCATTATTGAAATAGTCCTCGGCATACGCATATGTATAGGTAATGGTGATGTCCGGCGCTGTCTGGGATGCAACCATAGTCTGCATCTTTGTCACCTCATCCCATCTTCCAACCGGAACGAACTCAACATGGATACCAACCTTCTCCATCTGCTCATTCGCATATCTCGTCCAACGGTTGTCTGTGATAGTAGAGCCTTCCGGAGCATTGCTTCTGTCAAACAGCTCGACGGTGATGGTAACATCATCGAACATTTTGGAACCGTACGTGGTCTGATACTTGCTTTCCTCTGCAGAGCTGGCTCCGCTGTTTCCCTGTGTACTTTCAACATTTCCAGACGACCCCGGTTCCTTTCCGCAGCCTGTGAAGCACGTACACATCATGGACATTGCCAGCAGACAGGTTAATAATTTTTTCTTCATTCTACGTCTCCTCCCTTTTACTTTTCAATTCGTTTTTTTATGTTAAACCTTTTCGGTTCCAACATCATCCTTTTACCGAGCCAATCATAACACCCTTTACAAAATACTTCTGCAGCCATGGATAAACGATCAGAATCGGTATGGTAGATACCGCTACCGTTGCCATTTTTAATGACTGCGTCATTACCTGGGTGCCAATGCCTTCCAGATTTGCCCCTGAGTTATTCAGTTCTTCTCCGAAGAGCAGACCTCTCAGCCGCAGCTGCAGGGTATACTTTTCCGGACTCTGGATGTAAAGCAGTGCATCGAAATACGAATTCCAATATCCCACTGCATAGAACAATCCGATTGTTGCCAAAATAGGCAGCGACAGCGGAAGAATAATTTTTACCAGTGACTGCATATGGGAAGCTCCATCAATTCTCGCTGCCTCCTCCAGACTTTCCGGCAGATTTCTGAAGAATGTCCGCATGACAATGAAATTGAATACATTGATGGACTGGGGAATAAACAATGCTCCAAGCATGTCATAAAGCCCCACACCCTTTACCACAAGGAAGGTCGGGATCATGCCACCTCCAAAATACATGGTGAATAATATAATGACTGTAAACACCTTCCTGCCAGGCAGATCCTGCCGCGACAGGGCATATGCGGCGAATACCGTCAATACCAGACTGAGCAGTGTACCCACGAGCGTAATCAGCACAGTTGTACGCATCGCCATCCAAATCTGTGTTCTTCCAAGTATCTGCCTGTAGGCTTCCAGCGTAAAGTCAATTGGATAAACCGTCACCCTGTTTGACAGTACCGCATTATATCCGCTCACCGAGTAAGCCAGCACATTTAAAAACGGATAGAGACATACAAATGCCAAAAGAGCAAGTAAAAGATAATTCACAATAGTTCCTAATTTAATTTTTCTTTTCTTTTTCAAACCCATTTCTCTTGCTCTCCTTCTTTATATAATTCCGTCTTCGCCTATGGCCTTGGCAAATTTGTCCGCAAGAAACAGAATAAGAATATTAATTACCGACTGGAACAGACCGATGGCCGTTGAATCACTGTATTTTGCCCTCTCGATACCAATCCTGTAGGTATAGGTACTGATAACCTCGGAAACCCCCATAACCTTGCTATTGCCCAACAGAAGCGGTGCATCCAGTCCAATCGTCATCATTTTGGAAATCTGGAGAATCAGCATTGTGACAATGACCGATTTGATAGACGGCAGGGTAATGTAAATCAATCGCTGGAACTTCGTCGCTCCATCAAGATATGCCGCTTCATAGAGGCTTTCATCTACACCGGTCAGCGCAGCGAGGTAAATTATGGTTCCCCAGCCGATCTCTTTCCAGACATTACAGATAATATATGTAAATATCCACCATCCATTGTCACTGAGAAACGGAATCCGGTTCAGTCCCATTCCCGCCAGAATATTATTGATAGTGCCACTCTGCTGCTGAAACATATTATTGGCAATGCCGACAACAACAACCCATGACACAAAGTGCGGCAGATACAGAACCGACTGTGTAACCTTTTTGAATTTCACGCTGAAGACCTCATTCAGCATAAGCGAAACAATAATGGTCAGCGGAAAACTTACCGCCAGAGTCGCAAAATTTAAAATTAAGGTATTCCGGATTGCATGCCAGAAATTTTTATTGGAAAAAATTTTTTCGAAGACCTTGAAGCCACACCACGGACTTTTCAGTACTCCCTCAAAGACGTTGTAATCCTTAAACGCAATGGTAATACCATACATCGGAATATATTTGAACACAATGTAATACAGCATAACCGGAACAAGCATCAGGTAGACCCATTTATAATTCCACACCTTGTTCCATGTACGGCTGAAATTTCTAGGTGTTTTGTGTTGTTTATTACTATTTTGTTTCTTCATAACCAACCCCCTGTTTTGAAAACATATTTCTCATCCACTCATTCATCATAGCACCAAAGTATACGCAGCAAAAACGCATATATTGATATTCTTTTTGCATATATTGACAAATAGTTCGGCATATTGTTAATATATTCTAAATTATTTAATTGAAATTTAGTAAAATTATCCAACGTCAAGTCCAGATTTTTATAATAAAATAAAAACATATCCTACGAAGGGAGATTACAATGGAACGACTCTATAAGAAATTGTTTTCGGCAATAGAAGCCGATATTTCCTGTGCAATAAAAAACGGCTGTGAAAATATGTGCGTAGGCTCCACCTCTTTTTTTCATAATCATGATGGGTATGAACTGACATTGATTCTGAATGGTCAATTAAACATTCTTATGGATAACCAAAGCTACCTCTTATCGCGTGGCGACCTGATTCTCATCCCGCCATATATCTTTCACGGTTCCTTTGCGCTCCTTCCTGATGAATATCAAAGAATTGTCATCAGTGTAAGGGAACCTGTTATGAAAGAGTTATCCACAAACATGACTGATTTATCGGTATGCTTTTTCCGAACCCCTGCCCTGATGGCCAACATTATCCATCTCAGCGAACGGGAAATAATAAAATACTGCGAGTATGCCAATTCTTTACACAACTCACTCTCCTCTAATGAATTTGGTTCGGATGTGCTGTCAAGCAGTTTAATGTGTCAGCTTCTGGTATATGCAAACCGCCTGGTCTCCTCCACGGCAACGCCTAAATACCGGAATCATCTGTCAAAGCTGATGACAGATACCTTTCAATATATTAACACTCACCTTACGGGGGAAATATCCCTGCAAAGTATCTCCGAGCATGTCCACCATAATGCAACCTACGTCAACCGCCTTTTTAAGAAGGAAACCGGAACCACGCTCCAGCAATACATCATTGCAAAAAAAATAGCTCTGGCACAAAAATATCTGCGCGAGAGCTATTCTCCCTGTGATGCCTGCTTTATGAGCGGCTTTAACAATTATTCACATTTTTCCAGAACCTTCACAAGACAGATTGGCCAATCCCCGAGGAACTATCAGGCACAGTTTTCAAGTAAAAAATAGTTTTTTCTTCTGTGCCGCATTCCCTACCGGTAATACTGTGCCTGCGCCTCGAACATTTTAGCATAGATTCCGCCCGGAACAGCCGCAAGCTCGTCATGGCTTCCGTACTCCGCAATTTTTCCGTCCGAGAATACGGCTATCCGGTCGCAGAAACGGCAGCTCGACAGACGGTGCGAGATATAGAATGCCGTCTTGTCACCGACGAGCGTGTGGAACTGTCTGTAGATCTCGTACTCCGCAATCGGGTCAAGTGCCGCCGTCGGCTCGTCGAGGATGATGACCGGCGCGTTTTTGTAAAGGGCTCGTGCGATCGCCAGCTTCTGCTGCTCCCCGCCGGAGGGTTCGACACCGTCCTCCTCAAACATCTTAAAGAGCGTGGTATCGGCTCCCTTGGACAGTCTGCCGACCATCCCGTCCAGCTCCACCTGCTTTAACAGTGCATCCAGCTTCTGCCGTTCCGCCGGTGTCTGAAACTCCGTTTCCTTCAGCAACACATTCTCTCCCATCGTGAAGCCAAACAGCTTAAAGTCCTGAAATACCGGCGCGAACTGCTCCATGTATTCCGCGTAATCATAGTCCTTGATATTCTTCCCATCCAACAGGATTTCCCCCGAAGTGGGATCGTAAAGCCTGCACAGCAGCTTGATAAAGGTCGTCTTTCCCGCTCCGTTCAAGCCTACGATGGAGAGATGCTCTCCCGGCTCCACCGTGATATTGATGCCGTCCAGCACTTTCTTATCCGTTCCGGGGTAGGAAAAGGTCACATTGCGGAATTCAATGCGGTGCTGCTTCTTCTCCACCTGCGCCGTGCCCTTCGGGATCGCCTCCGGGTACTCCATGAACAGCACATATTCATAGGCATAATTGCAGCGTTTGATCAGTTCGGTGATATTCCATGTCAGCCCGCCCAGCGTCGCGTCAAGCGCCCCCGCCGTCTCGATCATCTGCGTAAAAATACCGATGGAGAAGACCTTTCGTATCGCCAATATGCCGACATAGGCGTAAGTGATGAGCTGCCGCACAACATCGGCAGCGCTGCGGATCATCTGATGGGGATAAGTGGAATCCCCCTGCTGCCTCCACACGCCGATGCTCGCGTCGGTGTTCGTCTTCCACTTGTGCAGCATCAGCTCCCGCGCCTGATACAGCCGGATGTCCTTTCCGTACCGGAAATCCACAATCTCCCATCCGAAATAGCTGAACAGTCTGTTTAATTTTGACAGGCTGCCGTAGGCAGCCAGTTCAATTTTGTTGCACTTGTTCGTGATGAACAGGCCTATCAGGGCATAGACAAGAATCACAGCCAGCAGCACCGGTGCATTTACAACGATCAGCGTGACAAAGCCGCCAATCTTGAAACAGTTGCCGAAGAACATAAAGACCTGCTCCGCGATCCCGTAAACGCCGCCGGAGTACCATGCCATGCCTGTTTTCGCCTTCTCGAGCTGATCCAGCGCCTTCTTGTCCTCCGTCAGCTGAAAGTCCAGCCCCATGGAATGCATTCCCAGCTGCATGGCAAAATAATTGTCAAGCCGCTGCTGGTACTTCTGCAATACCGTATCCAGCCAGGACGCTGCCGTCTGCAGAAGGCATTCCCCTACAACGATAATGGCGACATACTGCACGATCCGCTCCACACTGCGCGCATTGCACAATTCATCCACCAGAAGCGGTGTCACCAGAATGCCAAGGAACGGCTGCAAAATGCTGATTAATGTCTTCAGGCCTTCCATGACAAAGAACATCGGATACCTGCGCGCCGCCGTCGGAAACAGGGTGCGGATCACAGCGATTATTTTCTTAAGCATCGGCTTCCACCTCCTGTTCTTCCCGGTAATATTGTGCCTGTACCTCAAACATATGGGCATACTCTCCGCCCTGTGCCATCAGCTCCTCATGACTGCCAAGCTCGATCATATGACCGTCCTGAAACATGGCAATGCGGTCACAGAATCTGGTGGAAGCGAGCCTATGGGATATGTAAACCGCGGATTTCTTCCCGATCATATGGTCAAACCGCTCATAAAGCTGCTGCTCCGCCAGCGCATCCAGCGCCGAAGTCGGCTCGTCCAGAACAACGATGGGCGCCGCCTTATAGAGTGCCCTCGCCAGCGCCAGCTTCTGCTTCTCGCCGCCGGACAGATCCACGCCCTCCTCATCCACAATCTTCAACAGCTCCGTCTCTATCCCCTTTGGCAATGCTTCGAGCTTCTCGCCAAGCCCCGCCTCCCGGAGTGCGTTCATTGCCTGTCTAAAATCCGTCTCCTCCCTGGCTTTCATGGACACATTCTCCGCGACGGGGAACGCCATGACCTCAACATTCTGAAATACCGGCGAGAATAGGCGGTAGTAATCCTCGCGCCGGTAGCGTCTGATGTCCACGCCATTTAACGTAATATAGCCCTCCGTCGGGTCATACAGCCGCAGAAGCAGCTTTATCATGGTGCTCTTTCCCGCGCCGTTGATGCCGACAACCGCCAGCTTCTCTCCCGCGTGAAGGGTTAGATTCAGATGCTCCAGCGCATTTTTCTCAGCCTTCAGATAACGGTAGCCCACGTCATGAAACTCAATGACATAATCCTCTGCCTCCGGCAGCGGCAGCGCATCCTTTCCATCTCCCAGCTCCAGTTCCATAAAGGTTCGGAAATCATCCACCTCCAGCGATGCTTTTCCATACTCGCCGAGAGACTGTAAAAACGAGCTGAGGCTCCCGGAAAAGGACATTGCAAGCGTCAGATACAGAGTAAAATTACCAATCGACATGCCCTTCCGCAGAACAGAATACACGAGTACACCATAGATCAATGCACTGCCGACCAGATACACGCCCCGCACGAGCAGTGCATGGCGGAACCACTGATTATAGTGATAATCCATGCGCTCTTCCTTTTTCTCAAAGACCTTCCTCTGTTTTCCGAGCAGGAAATCCGCCAGACGGAACAGTCTGATGTCCTTCGCATAGTCAAAATCCTGCGTCACACGGTTCATGTAATACTCCTGTCGCCAGACCGGAGCCAGCTTATCCCACACCTCCCGTTTGCAGAGCTTGACGACGTAATTGTAGTGAAGTCCCTGTAAAATTCCCAGTACAATCAGGACAAGGATCAGCCGGAAGTCAAGAACGCAGACCGCGCCGAACGTGACGAGCACCGTGAACAGACTCGTCGCCATACCCGCCATCAGATGCATCATTCCCTCGACACCGTTGTTGTTTCCTCCGGTCGCCTGCTCCGCCCTCTGTTGGACGTCGAGAATCTCCGGCTTTTCCAGCATCTCATAATCCAGCCGCAGCGCCTTATCCACCCGCTCTGTTATCATCCGCATACGGACGAAGATATAACGATACCATGTCTTACAGCCGGAATAGGTATTGCCGAACAACAGAGCTGCTGCCACAGCACCTCCCACGGCGAGAATACGCAGCAGGGCCCTGACACTCTCCTCTTCCGATACGCCTGACTGTATCAGATCAATCACGTATTTTCCGAAAATCCCCCAGAAATACCCCAGCACCGACCCGCAGACCACTCCTAAGATTGCGATCGGGATAACTGACGGACAGTATTGCCTACACTTTGCCAGAACATAGCGCGTATTGCTCCATATGCCAAACTTCCGATGTAACGGATTATCCGTTCTTTCCTTAAACTCCGCCATTTTCTTCCATCGCCTTTCTCTTGATCCAGCTTTTCGATCTGTTGCTAATCTGCATATAATAGCCACAGGGCGTGTCTACATAAGAATCTGCCACTGCAAACAGTCCAAACAGCAATCCACCGATTGTCATATTGACTCCGTATGCCGTTTCCGTCTTTCCATCCTTGTCCACAAGTCGTATCATATCGCACGGTTGATTTCCACCGTTCGATGACGCCAGCTCCGTCTGCCAAAAATCCAAGGCTTTCGCTACTTTCTCCAAGCGGATTCCCAGCGCTTTTGAGATTGTTTCCCTGCTTGCATATTCCCCATAGCCAAGAGAATAAAGATAGGTCAGAATTTTCACATTTTCCTCTTCCGCAAGAAAGCCGAACAGTTTTCTCACCTTCGGTTTGTTCTCCAACCATGCCCGTAATCCGGTTCCATTCTCCGGCTCCGTAAAGAATATATGAAAATTTTGATTTTTACTCAGGCTCTGATAGGAAAAGCCCTTATCATTAAACAAAACTGCCGCTGTTTTGGGATCGCCTTCCTCCAGATAAGCTCTGTCTGAATACACTTTATTATTCGCCCATGCCCCGATCTGGAACGCCCAGATCAATCTGTCTACCAACGCAAAATAATCGTCACCTTTCGTCTTTTGCAGCGCATCCAGCACCTGCTGCTCGATCGTGACATTCCTATGCTCCCTGCCATAGAGGTAATCCGTCGAAACCTCAAAGAAATCTGCTATTTTCGGAATCAGATCACCCTCCGGGTAGCTCCCGTTCTCCCATTTGGAGACCGCCTGGCCGCTGACTCCAAGCTGTGAAGCCAGCTGCTCCTGCGTAATCTTCCTCTCCTTCCGCAGCTGCTGTAAGGTACTTGCAAATGTCATATTCCGTCCCTCCTGTTTTCACCTGTCGGTTGATTTGTACTCATTATAGCATCAAGTATAGTTGAGAAGAAGCGCTGATTTCATGTGCAGTTGTTTTTTCAAGGGAAAATATCGAGAAATTCTACTCAAAGTTGAATTCGTGGGATTTATCGGTAATACTTTATAATCTCTCCTGCCATTTCCCGGCAATACTTTTCGGTCGTGCTGTGAATCTGCCTGTATACCGCCGGAGAGCCGACATAGCCCATCGGAAAGGCATCCTGTCCTCTCCGAACAGGATGCCTTCCAGCGATACATCAAACAGGGTACACAGGGCAACCAGATTGTCAATGCTCGGCAAGGACTCTCCACGCTGCCATTTTCCCACTGCCTGGGGAGAAACCGAAAGTGCGTCACACACCTCCTGAATGGTAAAGCTGCGCCTTACCCGTTCCTCCCTGATTCTGCCGCCAATCGCCTCACAGTCTAAAACCGGATACTCAAACTCTCTCATAAGCATACCTCCTATTCCTAATATCATTTCAAGAACGTCGATATTCATAGCAGGCCATAAGAGCGGCGGCATCCTCACATACCAATTACAGTATAGGTAAAAGAAAACGTGCTGTCAACTTACAGCACGCCCTCTTTCCTCTGCTTTTTTCAAGCTCTGTAGCTGCTTCTCCCGGCGGAAGCTTTCCATGTCGAAATTCCTGCCGTTGACCGGCCGCTCTCCCCTTCTGAAAATCCAGTTGGTTTCAACCGGCATGTACAGGATCTCCGACAGCGGCATGTCACACCGCCTCGCAACACTCTCCGCAGTGTTGACATCGTTGCCGCCCAGGTAAACATAGGTGTCGCAGTTTCCGATTATGGTCGAGCTGTCCCTTCCGTAGCCCTCCTCCAGCTGGGACTCCGCCTGAATCATCAGCATGGTCGATATTCCTCTCGACCTGACACCCGAAATCATCCTCGGAAATTCGTTAATCCTGCAGTTTGTGGCAAAGTCATCCATGATGAACCTCACATCCAGCGGGAGCCGGTGTCCGCGGCAGTGGTGATCCGCCTCGTAACACAGCTCATTCATCGCCTGCGTGAAAAAGATGTTGGCAAGGTCATCCATCGACCGGTCGGTATCACTCACCGTGACAAAGATTGCCGTCCTTTTATGTCCTATGGAGGCAATGTCAAGCTCATCGTAGGCAAGCATCTGGCTGATTTCCCGGCAGTCATACTTGCCCAGCTTTGTCGTCAGTGTGATAAGGATCGACTTCATCGTCCTCACCGCGCCCACCCGGAACTTCAGGTACTGCTTATAGGTGAAGGACTGCGGTTCCTTTGCACCGACCGATTCCATGATACGGTCAAACGGCGTCTTTTCCTGATCATTGCCCTCATCCAGCCTGCAGCAGCCGATCAGCTTGTAAACCGATTCCAGCGTCTGCTCTTCCCTTGGGCGGTACTTCCACAGGAAGCTGATGATACAGGTGAGAAGAACCTCTGCCGCCCTGTCCCAGAAGGGATCCTGTCCGGTACATCCCTCGTCCACATAGGCAAGCATGTGCGCCAGCTTGATGATGTCCTTCTCGCTGCGGATGTAGCGGAAGAAGTTGTAATGCGCGGACTTTGCAGGGTTATCCAGATTCAGGCGCTTCACAATGTAACCCTTTCCCCGGAGATACGCCCCATATCCCGCATACAGGTCGCCTTTGGGGTCCGAAATGATGTAGCTGCCATACGCCTGAAGCAGATTCGGGATCACAATGCTTCGGGTCTTTCCGGTTCCGGCTGCTCCGACCACAAGAACATTGTTGTTGCGTCTGGTCTGGTAGCAATCCATGCTGTAATATCTTCCGGCTGCAAGAATCAGGTCATTCTGATGTATCGTTTCCATCGCGTTGCCCTCCTTATGAATTTGTCAAAACGGTGTTGTGACGATTCGGTCGCAGATTCCGAATGCCACGGTTTCTTCTGCGTTCATGTAATGGTCATACGAGATCTCTTTCGCCATCTCTTCCGGCGTGTGGTGCGTATGCTTGCAGAGCACCCCGTTTAAAAGCTCCCGCGTCTGAAGGATGGAATCGGAAATATTCTTGATGGAGCTTGCCGAACCGCCGACTCCCTGTGAAATCATCGGTTCGTGTATCATCGTCCGGGAATGCGGCAGGATGAACCTGTGTCCCTGCTGCCCTCCCGCGAGGATGATTGCCGCCATGCTCGCCGCGATGCCGACGCAGTAAATGTTCACCTCCATGTCCATGCTCTGGAGCATGTCGTAGATTGCCATGCCCGCATTCACCGAACCGCCTCCGCTGTTGATGTAGAGGTTGACCGGCTCGCTCCCCTGCCTCTTCAGGTATAGCATCTGAAGGAGAAATTCGTTCGCTGTCTCCTCCGTGATCTCTCCCTGTAAAAAGATCGTTCTGTCGGTAAGCAGCTGCGACCGTATCGCGATCTCCCCGCCGCCCTTGTAGGACTCTTTCAAAAAAGATGGAACCCAGCTCTGACTCATGCCCCTGCCCTCCTTTTGCTTTTCTTGCTTAAGCATAAAAGAAAAACGGGCCGCTGAAAAGCAACCCGTAGTTTATTGTCCTCTTTATAATTGGTAGACCCCCAAAAGCTTTTCCTGATAGCCCGCGACCCTACACTCCTGCAGCAGACGCACCACAGGAAGAAGTCTTTCATCCCTGATGTTCTGTAGGCTTTTTAATCTCCTGTCCGAAATTCCCTCATTTGACCGGCAGCTTTCATAATCCTCAGCCCCCATGTGCCAGAATTCAAATTCTCCCTGATAATATTCCGAAATTTTCTGGGCAATAAGCAGCCCCTCCGGGTCAAAATCTCCTGCATAAAATATTTTTACCCCCGCCGCTGCCAGCAGATCAAGCACCAGTAGTGCCGCCATCTTCGGTTGTCCGTTCATGCACATACAGGCAGCCTTTCCCTGCATTTTTCCACACAATACCGCAAACACAGACGGATTTTCCACAATATAGGCTGTTCTGTCCGGACAGCTCACTTCCTTCCAGCGGGCAATTACTGCCATCGGAACCTGCAGCATATCTCCTTCCTCCGCGAAGCCCTCCATTCCCGGATGTATGCCCCCGTCCGCTTTCACCGCATGCATCCCAAAGAGCAGGGCATAATTTGAAAGGTCATCCAGAAGGATCCCGGTTTTCAGGAAATAGCGCTGTCTTGTAAATGTCGGAAAAATCTTCTGCTCAGGAATCACAATGTTGCGCGCCCTGCAATCCATCTGAATCAGCCTGAACAGCAATTCGCCATCCTCACTGCCCCTGTCAAACGCATGTGGATTTCCTGTGACTTCCGTCGCAAAGACAGCCAGATACAGCAGTCTGTCCTGCCGATAGGGTAACGCATTCATAATGTCAGCTGAAAGGAAAAGCTGTCTTGCCCATTCTGTAATATTTCTTGTCCTGCCGCCCCATAACATCTCTGAAAGGAGCGGCAGCCAGTCTGCGGCAGCAGTTGCCGCGTAACGCACAGCCGCCTGCTCCAGAATCTCCCGGCGTCGCCTTTCCCCTGCCTCTATTTCTTCTCTCCTGCCGACCATCCTTTCGCCAAAAAACAGTTCTAACAGCTGCACCGGTTCCACCGCCCCGAATCGGCTGTCTCCCAACGCCTTCCCAAATTTCTCTGCAGAGATTGTAATACTCTTCTGACCATGAAAACTCTTTCCGAAAAAGCCCTCCAGTGTCTCAAGCTCTTCCTGTGACACGCTGCGCAGCACAACATTTCCGGTAAACTTCCCATAAGAAACATATTTTTCCCGAAACCCGCCAAACACCCTGTCCCAGACCGGGCTCTGCCTGAAATACCGGATACACTCAATTTCTTCCTGTCTGCCCAATTTCCGCCCCTCGCAATTCCACTGCCTGCTCACTCTCCAACAGCTCCTTTGCATGACCATTCCAGAGGTAGGGCATCACCGTGACAAATTTTGCATTTTGCGGACGCAGCAGCTGGTAAATCGCCAATGCATCCAGCGTGTCACAGTCTCCCCACAGCACCTGGGAATTCATAATAAAGTCAAAGCCGAACTCCGTCATCAGACGGAACATATCACGAATATTCTTGTTATCCACACCGGCAAATGCCTCATCCAGAGAAATCAGGCGGGGCGCATCCTCCCTTCCGCCCTGATACTTTGCCACTACCGCAGAAAACAGCGGCACATACATGGACATCGCTTTTTCACCGCCGCTGAAGGTTCCAAATACACTGTTTGTCAACTCCTTAATACGCTCTCCGCTCTTCTGGGAAAAGAGCTGAAATTCAAACCACTTCCGGTAGTCAAGTGTGTCCTTCATCACCTGATAAAAGGAAATCATTCCTCCGCTGTCCTTCGCATGCCTTCTCGCCTCTTCAACCTTCGACCGGAAATGTCTTGACAGCTTTGCCGCTTCCTCCTCGCCCATCAGTCGGTAATCCTTCCTCAGAAGCTCTACCAGTTCCTTTGTGTCAAGCTGATCCTCTGTCTCCGCCGTCCTGCTTCTCCAACGCAGCGAAAGCTTAAGACCGCTGGAGGTATTCATTGACTCCATCAGGGCATTCATCTTGCCCACCCATGCATTAGAGCCGTTAATCTTTCCACGGATTTTCCGTCCGACGGTATTGGCAAGGATATCCTCAAACAGCTCTCTGTCCCCATCCTTAATCAGATTGAGCAGTTCTGCAATATCTTCCTCAAGATGTGAGAGCAGCTTCTTAAACGGAAGCTTCACTCCCTGATACCTTGCAGAAATATCCAGCCGTTTCGCGTCCTCCAATTCCTCAAATAACTCGCTCTGCATCAACTGATAATCGTTCAAAAAGCCTCTGTTTTCAAAGTATACCCGGTTCAGGTCGCGAATAATGTCCTCCTTCTTCCAGTCCTTACCCTCCTGTCCCAGAATCCGGCAAATCTCTGCCGGGCTCTCTCTGTCATCCTCCGACAGTTCCACATATCTCAGTGCACGTTCCGCTTCATAGCTCTTTTCCAGTTGAAGTCTCTTCTGCTCCGACTCCAGAAGTTCCACTGTTCCGGTCTCCTCCTGCTGCTCCAGCACCTTAATCCGCTCAGTATTCTGGGTCTTCTGCGTGACACACCGCTGCAGTCTTTCAGGATAATCCTTAAGCCACTGGATACAGGCATCCAGACGTCCTTTTATCTCTTCATAATCCGTAAGCTTCAGCTGTTCTGTAACCGACTCATACTCCGCTTTCTTCTTTTCCAGATCCTTCTGCAGCACCCTAATATCATATCGGATCTGTTCCATGTCTGCATCCAGATTATCCATATTCCCTGCAAGCTCTCCGACACGGCAGACACCAACCAGATAAATCTGATGCTTTGACTGTAATTCGATAAAATGCCGGTTGTAACAATCCGCCGCTTCTGCTGCCCGCTGAAACACCTCATAGCTGCAGTTGAGATACAACCGCTCTGCGATGGATAGCGCTTCCTTTTTCTTCTCACGGATCTGCGCCGTCAACACCTTAAGCTTTTCCTCCAGTCTTAAGCCCTCGCTCTGTATTCTCTCCGCTTCTCTTTCAGCAGCCTTCAGTTCCAGAAAAACATCTCTCAGTGCATGATCATCCGGCAGTTCATGATATTCCTTTTGCAGCAGCTCCTTTCGCTGACTCAGCCGCTCTATCTCCCCCTGAAGAGTCTGGCACTCCCTCTCCAGAAGCTCAAGTTTTTCCCGGCATTCCCGGATTTTATCAAGACGGTTTCTCTCTCTTGCCCTCGTCCCAAGGAATCCCGCATTGTGCTGACCCGTGACTGTACCCGCCAGAACTCCCATGCGATAGGTTCCGTCCTTTGACACGGATACCGCTCCTTCTCCGTCATAAGCAATGTTTTGCAGAATTGCCGTAATCCTCCCATTGGAAAAGATATCATTGACGTTGTCATTCAGTTCCAGCACATCCAGCAAGCTTTTGTCCGCCCGCGTTTTCTGCACAAACAGGTACCTGTCCTCGCAGCCCTCAGCCAGCCTGAGTACCTGCTCACGATATTGCTCATCCACAACAAGCGCATCAAGAATCCCCATCTGCATCAAAGCCTCTTCCAGTCTGCTGCACTCCGCATCTGTCAGCTTCTCCCCGAATTCAAGCACTTTATAGAATTCCTGATAGGGAATGTTTAATGCATCCAGACGTTCCCTGTTTTTCAACACTGCCTCTGTCCGCGGTGGCTGTGGCTCCCGGCTGTTCTCCCACTCAGCCAGTTCTGCCCTTGTTTCTTCTATTTCACCGGTCTTTACCGACAAGGTCTTTCGGTTTTCTGCAATTGCGGTCTCAAGCTCTGTCTCCCCAGCCAGCCATACATCCGCCACCTTCTGCCGCACGGTTGCAAAATCTGACGTCTCACTGTAATGCCCGACGAATTCTGCCAGTTCTCTCAACAGCTCCTGGGTCAGCTTGAGCTGCCGGTTTCTGCCGTTCCAGCTGTACAGTGCTTCCTTCCATTCGCCCTGTGCACGGAACATATCATTTTCCAGCCCGGAAACCTTCCTCTGCTGGCTGTCAAGCTCTCGCTGTTTTTCTCCCCTCTCCTTCAGCAGCTCATCTGCCTGCTGCTCCAGCGTTGTCGTTTCCCTGAGAATGTCCCTGCCCTGTCCGATTGCCTGACTACAGCCTTCAAACTGCTCCCTGTGGGTTTCAAACGAAAACTCCGCTTCCAGATTTTCAAGCAGCTCCTCCTTAAAGAAGGAATGCTCTTCAAATGCCATGTCGTCTGCTTCCGACTGCATCTCCTCCAGTATTTCACTGATTTCCTTCTTCCTGTGGTACTGCCTGTCCTCTTCTTCCTTCTGTCTGTTCCTTACGTCCTGATACTGCTCCTGCTTTGTCTGCAGAAATCCTTCTTTATCCTGCAGGTTCCTCCCTGTTACCGCGATTTCATCCCTTAATTCGGTCTCCCGCATTTTTAAATGGACTGCATCGCTCCTGTTTAGGGAGTCCTTCTCCTTTTCCATGGAATCCTTTTTGGCATCAAGCTCATTTCTCTCCTGCTCAAGCTGCCCGATTTTCTCCCTGCAGCCCTGCAGCTCCGCCTTGCGGTTTTCCGCCGCTGTTTTCAGCTGTCGGAGATGTTCATTCTCCCGCTCAAGCTTTGATGCCTTTTCTAACAGCACCAGACGATTATACCTGTCGTAGACACGGTCAATCTTCTCAGCCGCCTGTTTCGCCTCCTGCCTGCTCCTGAGATTCATGTTCATCGTATCCATGTTCTCTATTGCCTCAGACATCGGACGCAGATCATCATCAGACAGCGGCTGGAGCGAATCACTTAAAATATCATTGATCACGGATGGCTTAAAATCCTTCGACAGCTTCGGGGTTCTGAGCTGGATCAGCAGATCAATCATTTCCTTATATTCATCGACTGTATCAAAGCCGAAAATCTGTCTGTTTACATATTCCATGTAATCCGCCTGACGGTCAAATACCTGTCCGCCGCTCCCGATACGGTTTTCCAGCTCCCTGCGGGAAAGCGTTACCTTCTCATCCGTCTCCTTGTAAAGCAGGAAATCATGTCCGACCCTTCTCCCATCTGTCAGACCGAAGTACCACTTATCCAACGGTTTCCCCTTCCTTGCGCGCATTCCCATTCCGACCGTCAGATAAACCTCGCTCTCCTCCCGCCTGAACTCGAGATAAAGATACGCTGTCCTCTCCTCTCTGTTATCGTCCTCCTCCAGCAGATAACTGCTCATTTTACGATCCTTTGAACCAAAGGGATCAAGACGTTCCGGGCTCATGTTTCCATCCAGCAGAAGCGGGACAACACTCTGCATTGTAACTGACTTTCCGGAACCGTTCGAGCCGCGCAGGAGCATGCGTCCCCGGACGAACGGAAACTCCTGCTCATCGTAATACCAGAAATTGATCAGACCTATTTTATTTGCATGCCATCTACTGTTCATCTGTACTCTCTCCCACGTATTCCATCGGATAACACCCTTGCAGCTTACCGGCTGACGGATAGATTATGACCTGATGCTCCCTCTCCATTCTCCTTAAGAACATCCAACATTCCATCTCATCCACCACGCTCCTGACAAACTCACTCTCCGGCATTTCCTTGTAATTTTTTGAGAAAAATTCTGCGTTTTCCTGCCGCATATCCCTGATCAGACGCTCAAAGGCAAGCATATCCACCACGCACCTTTCATCGCCCAGAAGCTTCCACTCGCCCGCATCAATCTTCTCTCTGATCTTATGACAGCAGAGCAGAACAATATCCGACAGCACATTATTTCCGGGAAAAACTGTCCCCATCTGGCAGTTCTCTCCAAGCATCATGTAGGCACTTCCCCTGTGTATCTGCACGCTGCAGTCAAATACCTGTTCCAGATCCTCTGCAAGTCTTCTCCCATAATACTTCAGGTAGTCAAAATCCTCTTCCGCTCCATTCTCCTTAAACATTCCAGGCGCAAAAAGCAGTCGTTTGTATACCCGGTGTCTTCTGGCAATTCCCCGGTCTTCATCCATCTCAAACCAGTCGCTCTCCCTGAAATCCTCAGGGCTTGTATATGCCAGAATATCCTTGGTAAAGCTGCGCATAAAATATCTGGAGGCTCCGGTATTTTCATACAGCACCTCTCCGCCCGCGTCATCCATAAAGATATCATCACTTCCGTCCGTAATGCAGAGAAGCCCTTGTGCCACGGCATAGCGCAGCACTCTGATCATTCTCCGCCGGTTAGTATACAAGGTCCAGTCTATAGCTTCTCCGGGCATATTCGCCGCGACATATTCCGTCAGCTGGGACAGAATAAACTGCTCCTGTGCGTCCCTGTCCTCCAGAAACATCAGCAGAATACACAGCATGGCATATTCTTCTCTTGAACCGAACTCCCGTATCCCCATAAAGCTTTCCGGAACGACAGGTATTTTTTCCATCTTAACCAATATGGAATTTTCGGTAATCAGACAGCCCATTTTATCAGAGGCAAATTTGCGGATCTCCCCGATTTCATCCCTGATTTTATAATACAGTTCTTTATCCTGCGCCTTCAGAACCCAACGCCTGTTTAACAATACCTCCAGACCACTCATGCATTGTCCTCCTGAAAAACAATTGTGAGACACGGCATGGTAAATTTTCCGTCCTCGCAGTTCACGACACAGATTTCATCTGCTCGGCTCCGGTCAACCATAAAGCTCCTTCCTTCGTCTGTCCGTGCTGAAAAACCCGCATCCTCCATGGCATCAGACAGCCACTTCAGAAGGATTTCCCTCACTCTCGGCTCAATCACCGGAAGGCTGGCAAAGTCAATGCGTCCGTTCTTTTCGAGCAGCTTCATCTTCTGCACTTCCTGTCTCTGCTCCTCTATCATTTTGCGTCTTGTCTCTTCCTTTTCCTGCAGGGCATCCCGTATAGCACTTCTTGCTGTCTTTTCTTTATAAGTGCGTGTTCTCGATTTCAGTCTGATTTCAAGCGGTTTTTCTTCATACACGCCAGTATTCATACTATCCGTCTCACGCACCAGAGTGCCCTGCAGATGATAAGGCCGCTCCAGTCCAAATACCATTGCCGACATCTGATGCGCCTCATCCAGATTCCCACACCTGAGAAACAGCTCCGCTGTCTTACGGTATTCTTCCCGCCTGTTTGCCCCTAGCGCATTCTTCTCACTAAGCTGCGCCGCATATCGCGTGATGCGCCTTATAATTTCATTCGTTGCGTCGAACAGCTTACCTGCTTCATTCTCCTGAACATTTTCCGCAACAAACCAGCGGTAAATACTCTGGTAACGTCCCTGCGCCTTATCCTCCAGCATTTCCCGGGAAACCGCGGCATCCATTCTCGGGATGGAAAGCTCATAGGTAATCACCTTCTCAAAGACCCTCTCCCGGATCTCGTTGTCAATCATACGGAAATTCTCTTCGATCACTCCCACATTTTTCTGAAGCCCTTTGATAAAACTCCTCAGATATTCTATCAGACGATCCTTAAAAACCAGAAATTCCTTTGTGTGCATCATTTCTTCCGCCTTGACGCTGTTAAGATCGCGGATATAGTCCTGATAATTCTGGTTCAGACGCACGAAATCATTGTTCAGGTCATTCCACCATGTATATACAATGCCCGGCTCTTCCTCTGCCATCATTGGAAAACGCTCGACACTGCGCCTGATCCGCTCCAGAAGAGTCGGCTCCAGCGAAGCACCCTCGATGAACAGATTCTCCAGCCGAATAACAAGACGCTCAATCTCCACACTGTATTCTGACATCTGATAGCGGAATTTTTTATTCTTAAACTCCTCAATAGAGGAAACCTTCCTCGTGTCCTGTATTGTATTCAGATTTTTCCATTCTGTCAGCATCGTCAGATCCTGCTGACATTGTTCCGGGCGGTAATCTGCAAAATAAGGATCCTGCTGCATCTGCTCGTAGACGTCCTCCTGATACATCCAGTACCGCAGTTTTTCATAGTTTTCAAAAAAAATGCGCATAATGCACCGATATCGGTCTACATTATCCGCATTTAAGTATTTTACCTCCGTCAAAGGCTTTATCATCTTGTCTGTGACCTGCATATTTTCCTCGTTTCTGCGCGCGTTCATCTATTTTTCAATCTTTTCCCTCTGCGCTCCGATATTTGTGTTTCACACAATCAGCACATTATCTAAAGTATAGCAAAGCAAGCTCACAGGTGCAAGAAATTATTGTGGTACAGAAACCGTCTTTTCTCTTGCAATTCCTTCATCCGTAATCTCCACGTTGATGGAAATTTCTTCGAGGAAGTCAAAGATCCGCCGCTGTTCTTCTTCCTGTTCCGCATAAATTGTCCTACAGCCGCTCTGAACGGCAGGTATGATCTCCACCTCTATATTACTCCTGTCGGCATTCCCCGAAATACGCAGCTGTACCAGCATGGTATCCAGCGTCTTTTCGTTAAACCAGTAATTTCCCAGACTGTAGATAATCGGTTTTCCCTCATAGAATTCCATGCCCTGCAGACAATGGGAATGCGCACCGATCACGACATCCGCCCCGGCGTCCAGATATTCCTTTCCCGTGTCGAGCTGTACCTGTTCCAGATCGAAGCTGTACTCCGTTCCCCAGTGAACGAACGCAATGCAGAAATCTGCGTTTGCCTTCGCCTCAGCGATCGCTTCCTTATAAAGCGTTGTGTCATAGCAGCGCAGGATGCCCGGCTCCGTCTCAGTCGCCTGCGGTGTCATCCGGTTTTTCTCTGCTCTGGAGGCTCCGACCAGCGCGATCGTCTTTCCGCCTGCCTCCAGATAGAGCGGCGTCATCGCCTCCTCCAAGTCCTGCCCCGCCCCGAAGTAAGGGATTCCCGCCTCCTGCAGGACGGCAAAGGTATCTAAAAGTGCCTCTTTTCCGTAGTCGTAGACATGATTATTTGCCAGTGTCACGGCATCCACGCCAAGCTGGTGCAGAACCTCTACCCGCTCTGGCAATGCCCGGAAGGTATATGCCTTTCCAGCCAGCGGCGCGCCGCCGGTGCTGTAGGTAAACTCATTGTTCAGGCACATGATGTCCGCCGCATTCATGATGTCGGTCAGTTCCTCCGAGATGCAGTCGTAAATTCCGTTTTCCTGCTGATCCAGATAGACAGTCGTGCTCCAGCCCTCCGCCAGATTGATGTCTCCGGCAAAGCATACTGTGAAGTCGTAGTCCGCGGCCGGTTCCTCCGTGTCAGATGGAGCTTGTCCGGGCGTTTCCGCCTGTGACTGTTCTGTTGGCGGCTGCTCCGGCTGGGGCGGGGTGGCTGGCGGCTCTGTTGGCGATTGCTCTGTTTGAGGTGAGGCAGCTGGTGGGTGCTCTGTTGGCGAGTGTTCCGGCTGGGCTGGCAATTGCCCTACGGCGCTGCCGGCGGGTTGTTCCCCTCCGCAGCCGGACAGTAACATACATAAGGATAAGGTTAAAATAACAATTTTCTTTTTCATCCTATGATCTGGAAGCTCCGTCTACCGAAAGAATCTCACCGGTGACATAGCTTGCCATGTCACTTGCCAGATAGAGGAATGCGTCTGCAACCTCTTCCGGCTCGCCGGGTCTGCCCAGAGGAATTCTCGCGGAAATCATGGCTACCGTCTGCTCCGGCAGCGCTGCCACCATGTCAGTCTTTGTAACACCGGGCGCTACCGCGTTCACGCGGATGCCGTCCTTCGCAAGCTCACGCGCCAGCGAGATGGTAAGACCGTTTACGGCAAACTTGCTCGTCGGATAACCACACCCCGCAGGCTGTCCGGAAATGCTGACCATCGAGCTTGTGTTGATAATGCATCCGCCGCCCTGCTCCTTCATGATCTTCGCCGCCGGAAGAATCGCATAGAAGATCGCCTTGACATTCAGATCAATGATCTTGTCAAAGTCCTCTGTCTTGTACTGATATAGCGGCGTGCTCTGGGAGATACCCGCGTTGTTTACCAGAATGTCAACCCTTCCGAATTTCTCCTTCACCGCGTTTACTGCTGCCTCCACCGCTGCAGCGTCTGTCAGTGTCGGGCACATCCCCTCCACCTCCCATGCCGGGTTTTCCTTTTTCAGCTGCGACAGCGCTTTATCGACCGTTTCCTGTCTGGAACCCCAGAGAACCACCTTCGCCCCGTTCTGCAAATACTTGCGGACAATTTCGTACCCGATTCCTCTAGTCCCGCCTGTTACAATAGCAACCTTTCCCTTTAACATAACCCCTTCTCCTTTGATTTTTATTATGATTCAGATAAAACTGGATATCTGTATTTTAGCATACATACGCATAATATTCTATGCTTTTTCAAAATCGGATTCCGCGCATTCTATTGATACAGCACCATGCATCAATCGGTCTTATCTGGGAAAAAAATCTCTGCTCTGATTCATTCATGTGGAATCCATTCTTCTCATTTTCAAAACCGGTCGTCTGATTTGTATAGTCTATCATTTTTTGAAGCAGTTCCTCAGAATCCGCTTCCTTATCGGTAAGTATTTTCTCCATTACACGCATCACTGTATTAAGCCGCTCAGGCGTAATAAGTGCAGTCAGATTCGTTATATCAGAACTATACTCATCCAGAACTATTTTTTTCTCGTTCTCTGTTATTACCGAATGAAAATAGAGAAAGGGCTGCGTCGTCACTTTAGGTTTCAATCTTCTCGAAAATTTCCATACTGCCTTAGTTGGCTCCGAATTTCGAGTGATCTCGAAATCACTGACCAAATCCGTAATGTCACTGGGTTCAAAATTTTTCATAAGAATTACCGTATCTGCGTATGCAAGATACTCACTTGACCCTCCAATAACTAAGATAATGGAAACTCCGCAATCCCTGCTCAATTCTTCGATTCTGTCCGTAAAGGGAATTATCGGCTCATCGGGTACTATTTTTCGCATCAAACTGTCCCGGATCATAAAGTTTGTAGCACTTTTGTCTTCATCAATCAGAATCAGCCTTGAGTTACCGCCTATCGCTTCGACTATATTTGCAGCCTGGGAAACGCTGCCGCTTGCATGCGTCGTGCTGAAATGTTCCAGCGAAGTGTCAGTGCTTAGTCCCTTAAAAAAAGCTGCCAGATTAATATTTTCCACTGATCTTCCATCTTCAGCATTCGTTTTTAATGCCGAAGCCTCGGAAATAACATATTCTCTTCCGTCTCCCGGTATATGGTTGTAAATGCCAAGTTCAATAGCATCCAGCAGGGTCGTTTTCCCCGAATAGCCCCCTCCGGTTATCACTGTTATTCCCTCTTTGATTCCCATACCGGTTATTGTTTCATTCATTGCTGTTGTAATGCTTATACGTATACTTTCCGGCGATATAAAGGGTTGCGCCCCTATCATAGGTTTATCCGAGCCATCCCATCTCGGCAAAATACTGCCATCTGCCACAAAGGTACAAATTTTATTTTCTTTCATGTATGTCCGGATACTCTGTTGATTCATAAATGTTTTCTGCCAAAGGACAAGCTCCGCCATATCTATATTGCTCAGACAGCTATCAATATGTTCCATAATATCTTTAACAGCTCGAAATGCCGCTTTTGAATTTACCGAAATTGCATTCACTAATGGAACATTGAAATGTATTTTTAACACATATCTTTTCAGCTCTCTGTTATATAGGCAACCGCTCTTTCTATCCATACACGCATCGGGCGGCTGTGTACTGAACTGTGCCTTTTCCCTCGAATCCTTATTGTCATTCCGATATTCCTTTCGCAGTTCTGAAATAACAGGAAAAACAAGATGCAGGATGAAGTTTTCCGTGGGCACAGTCATGTCGAAAGAACTATAATCTCTGTTACACATATCAAAAAACTTTTCAGGAATTCCAATATTAAGAATCAATCTCTCTGTATTTCTAAAGCCGGTGCCATTAAACCAAAATATTAGTTCCTTGTATTCAAAGACTTTTTCATCTTCATCATAATCGGAATGCGTGTTATAAAGCCAGTGCAAAAGAGTTTTACTCTTGCCGTGGCAGCTCATAATCAGTGGCTTAAACTTATTCATTTTATCATCCTTCTTTCGGTCTATTTATGTAATCAAATCCGCAGAAGAACGATTCTATTGTAATAAAAAACGCACCCGATACTGTCGGATGCGCTCGCATGGTCACTTTACTTAATATATCAGCGTGATTAACATGCAATTAACTACAGTCGGTAATAAAATCGTCTTATCAAGTTTTGCCATATTAATCACCTCTTTCATTATTATTTGCTCATTGATTACATACATATCATAATATATGCCTACGCAATGCGTCAATAAGAATACTGAATTATACTGAAGTTTTGCCGAAACTAACCCCAGCGTTTACGTCATGTCAAATTTATGTCCCTGCAAATCTCTGTCACAATATCCGGAATTTCCTTTTCCGATGTAATAATTCTTTCCCTTAACACATCCGAAAAATCCTTTTCCCTCCACCAGCTGCGCATTGCTTCTTCTCCAAATTCGTTGCAGTTGGGTTTCGTCTGATGCCTCTTCAATGTTTCTTCAAAAGGAAGATCAAAATAATACGCATACACCTCCGTACCATATAACCGGATCGCTAATTCAAACAAAGGCTTGTACCAATCCGCATACATAATTCCCTCTAAAATAACAATATCACTATGTTTTATCCCATATGCTAAAAGTTCCTTCATCAGCGGTATCGCTTCGGTGCTTTCCCCATCCTTTACCCATAGCATATCCCTTCTGATGACATCCTGTGAAATCAACATCGTATTTCTGCCAAAGTGCTTTTGAAGCTCTTTTGCGATTGTTGTTTTTCCACTGCCGGAGTTTCCCCTTAGTATTATGAGTTTAGACATGTCTTCACCTCGCTTGCGTCATCTTTTTTATCTGAACTTCAAAATCAAAAATGTAATTCCGCCTGAAATCAACATGATCCCGAGCACGACAACTATCGCAAGATATTTCCCGTTTTTCTCCATAAATCTGATAGGGCGCCTATACTCCTCATCAATCGTTGCGTCTCTTCGCTCATTGCTGATATTTTGCTCCCACTCCAAATCTTTCAGCCTCATGTATTCGTCATAATGGCGTTTTTCCAGACGATCTTCCTCTTCACACACTAACAACTCCAAATTCGCTTCATACGAAGCGCCACAGTTGCTGCACCGCTTTCCGTCTGTACTTTTCCCGCGCAGCTTGTTATCACAATATTCACAGGTGAATTCATAGTCACTTGCAGGCTTATAAACAGGCGGCTCTCCGATTTCAAAATTGTACTTTTTATGACGTACCAGCTTAGATCGTTGAATTGCCTTCATCGTATTGCTGATATAGTCCAATTCCTTCTCAATCGCTTCCTCTTGATCTTTAAGATAACTTAAATACCTTTGGTGCATAGCTCGTTTCTTAGCCTGATACTCTTTATTTTTGCCAAAATCACCGGCACATGTTGGGCATTTTTCGCTTTTTGAAGATACCGTTGAACCGCAAAATTCACATACAAACTCAAAATCCTCATGAAAATAATTCTTTTTATACGAAATATAGCAGACCGGCTTAAGAGCCTTACGCGTTTTGACACCCATGAAAAAGTATATGTATATACACAGCAGCAGCGCAAAAATCATTACCGTAATGAAAAACACGGTAGGAAACAAACTAAAAAAATCCATAATAACGCCTAAGTCCTCTCATATCTGTCGTAAAATTCATGGTTTTCCCAACTGCCTGACTTATAATATTTCTTTCTCGATAAAATCCGCAATACCATCCTCATCATTTGAGCCAATTACAATATCCCCGCTCTCTTTTACCTCATCAATCGCATTTCCCATTGCAACACCTGTCCCACATAATTCCAACATTCCAATATCCGCATAGTCATCTCCGAATACAATCGCAGTCAGACAGCTTTTGAGCTAACTCATCTGCTTTATCCTGTTCAAAAATCTCAACACACATTTTCAAAGAACATTCTTTAAAGTTTGAGAAATCTGTATAGATGCTATCGCCCCAGCTTTTATCCAGCTTCTTAGGATCTACTTTATAATTCCAATAATGTGCATCTATTGTGTCTATCGTAATCTCGCAATTATTTCCGCAAATATTTCTTGCCACATCAATCATAGTCTGCGTTTCTTCTACGGAAAATTCTGCCTTATAAATATAGTCTGTTTTGTATTTTACTAATGCACCGCCACTCGATATTAGAATATCCGGCATCAATTCATTTAAATATACTAAGGAATTCTGTTCACTTCTGGAGGTCGAAACGCCTATTAAGATACCATTTTCCCTACATTTTTTAAGAACCGACCATGTCCTGCTTGATATTGTTTTGTCACTCTGTAACAGGGTGCCGTCTAAATCAAATAAAAGAAGTTTACATTTCTTCATGTCACTTTTTCCCATTTCCGCGCAGGTTCTTTCAATTTTTTCCTTCCCATTCTTCCATAAACTCATCAAGAAATTCCTTCATTACAGCCTGTCTATGTTCTGCCAGTTTCTTTCCCTCAGTTGTATTCATCATATCTTTCAGCAAAAGCAACTTCTCATAAAAATGATTGATGCTTGTAGAATCCTGATTATTCCGATACTCGTCTTTGTTCATATCTATTGGGGGTAAATCTTACTCTACAATTTTATCAATCACATCTTGCACCTTCTCTGACTGTATCAGCATTCTCATCTTCCCATCCCCATCTTCAACCTCAGGCTTACCACACCTAAGACTATCCGTATGCTTCGACACACAACAATCCTTATACCAACACTCACCCATAAACGAGCCCTTAACAGACCACTCTTCATTTTGTGTAAATTCGCCTACTAATGACTTCATCACACGTTCTGTGGAATATCTCTTAAAACCTGCTATGTACTGCAATGTTTTCTCATCATCGATCTTTGATAAATTGATTCTATGATTCTCAACTGCTGCCAAGATTTCTTCACGAATTTTGATTTTATCTGTCTTTCCAGTGCCTGTCCATTCCACCAGCTTATCAAAAGCAAGAATCAGGTATTCACAGCAAATCATATCCAGAATTATAATCTTTCCTTCTGACTTATCTGTTATTGATTTCAGCATACGATACTTGTTACGAATGTCCTGATTATCAACCACATAATCAAATGCAATATAATATTTCTCGTTATCTTTAATATTCAAGTCTGACACTGCGTCCAATAAGCCCTGATTGCTTCCTTTACTCTCAACTACAAGCTCATTGTCAAAGAGGAGTTGATTAACTAATTTCCAGAAGTGAAACCCTGCACCGGTATCCTCCGTCCATAAATATCTCATATCACAACTCCTCTTCCAGCGTTATCCTATTGTCATCAAACTTCAGTATTTTAAAACTTTTATTAGATACATTGAGTCCGTCACAATTTCGCAGGAAAAGCATATACTGATTTGATAGTTCAAAATTAATAAATCTTCTGACATCATCGTTAATCAGATAGTCTGCATTGTCTATCACTATAAAACTATCTCTGCATTGCTTAATTGCTTCCAAAAAGTTATCTGATTTATAGTTAAATAATTTGATAGCCTTATAATCATCAGTAAGTCTTATATCCTCCAACATTTCATAAAGTACTGTTTTACCAGTACCGCTGTCTCCGCCAACAAGCGTAATTCTATCATCAAATTCTAAATCGTATGAAAATGGATCTGCTTTAAATGTAATACTTTTATAAATCATCTGCTTCTCTCCTTTCATACTCCTTACTCCACCATGCATTATAACCCCTTCCACCAATAACTATATCAGAATCATTAAATCTGATTTTTGCATCATCTGGGATGTCAAAGAGCGTTGGTCTGGACATATAAACCTTTATATTATCCATAGTAAAAATGATTTTAAGCACATTCGGACCACATTCCTCAACATTTACCACCTTATCAGGGTGCTTCACAATATTTAGTAATGTTTTACAACCAGATGACAAATTACGGATTGTGCCTAATCCGTATTTGGTCTCAATGTGCTTGTCTGGAGTAAGTTTTGCCTCATCCACCTGCCGGATTAAATTTATCTCCCTTTGTGACATTTCTTCATTTCCTGTATTTAAGTTGAAATACAAGTCATTTTGAAGTATCCAGCCATTTGAATCTCTTTTTTCTGTATATATATCTATCATGCGATGAAACTCCTTTCTTTGTCACTTCAGTCTTTTCTAGTGTTCAAAGATAAGTGAGTTTTCTATTGATACTCACCTATATAAAGCATTTTAGTGGATTTCTGTCAAGTATCATAAAGGGGAGACACTTTGAGCTTTCATATCATCAGTTTTTAATGTTCCCGGGTAAATTACCGCGTCATCTAATTTTCGCCGTATCCTTAACTCTTCAAGTTGTTCTTCTGTCAATTTTTTTATTATAATGCACATATCATAATTTTTCCGTTCGCCTTTTCCTTGAACAATTCTTTTATTCTTTTCAAAATTTTGTTCTTCATTTATATAATACCATGTATAATTTTTCTCAATCTTCTTCATGGGTGCCTTTAATCCACCCTTTACCCCTTCTTTAACTATACTATTAACATTTCTGCTGTTGCAGAAATGTATTAATCCACTTTGCTTAATTTTATCAATCTCAGATTTATTCAATTTTTCTTTAGGTGTATGATAAAAAATACTTTTAAAAAAATATTGAACTGATTTTATTAATTCTCTACCCATTCCATATTCCTTTCTCAAGATTTTTTAAAGCATGACGAACTTCCATAACATAAGATACAACATCATCATCTGCATCTAATATGTTTATATTTTCCACCAAATTTCTAAGTTCTTCTCTCCATTTTACCACCATTTCGGATACACAACTCCGAAGTTCTACGCAATCCCGTGAGTATTTCCCATTATATGAATTATGGTCATCACAACACTTATTTGTTTTATCCTCCTCATCATTTTTTTTGTCATCTACATCAGCATCTCTTTTATCAACATTTATTATATAGATGCCTCTTTCCTTATTTATACATTTTCCAGCTAGCGTAAGTGTTCTAAAAGAATTTGAAAACACTCCCTCTGTAATGTCCATATCCGGATATTTCTTACGTATGACCGTCTTTATGTCTGATGTGTTATGCTCTTTCTTATCTTGCAAGATCTCCATTATTTGTTCTTTTACAATCGTGCTTTTATTCATTGTTTTCTTCCTTTCGTTTTGTTCTTTGTTTATTTGATTCTAACATTGTTTATCTCTTATTGCAAGCGTTTTATCAAACAACAAGCGCTAAAACAAACACCCCCAAGAATCGCCGTTCGCTTGAGCATATGGACAAAAAATTGGACTGTATAATGCTTGGTATGTTATGAGGTACACACAAGAACAAATATCGCCAGCACTCGTTTCGTTAAAAGCAAGAGGATCGCCTGATAAAGCAATACAAACCTTAGGCTATCCATCTGCATCGATACTTTATCATCGACGTAAAAAATATCCTGAATACGTAAGCAGGTAATCATCCGTACCTGTCATGCCCCCACTTTTTCTGATACAATCTTTTCAAAACCTGAGAGGAATTGAATAATCATGAAAAAGGACGAAAAACTTGCACTTTGGAAGGAACGTCTGCAGGCATTCCATGCCAGCGGACAGACCTGCAGGGAATGGTGCCAGAAACATCAGATTCCCGTTTCCCCCATGACATACTGGAATCGTCGGCTGCATGCCATAGAGACGGAAACACAGACAGAACTTATTTTTGCCAAACTGCCGACGGAAAAGGAACTGGAACTCTCCACGAGGAACCAGATGGATGGCCGTGCACCGCTCCATATTTTTATCACTGACAGCATCCGGATTGAAATTATGCCCGACTGCCCACCGGAGCTTCTGCATGTCCTTGTAAGAAGTCTGAATGAGCATGCTTGAGCTGTCCACAGGCACGACTGTATACCTTGCATGCGGGGTGACAGATCTCAGAAAAAGTTATAACGGTCTGGCAGCAATTATCAAATTGAAATTTCAGCTCGATCCCTATTCCCGCTGTATGTTTGCATTCTGCAACCGCAGGCGGACATCCATCAAAATTCTTCAATGGGATGGATCCGGTTTCTGGATCTTAATGAAACGATTGGATAAAGACTGCTTCCGCTGGCCGGATACCCCGGATGAACTCCGGAAGGTGACCTTAAAAGAAATGCACTGGCTGTGTGACGGGTTATCCCTGACACCTCAGGGTGCATTTGAAGAACGTCACCCCAAAATCATCGTATAAAGCCCAGACCTGTCAATTCGCAAAAGGACGAAAATAATGCAGATTTCCAGCATATTTCCTCTCTCTCCGGTTCGTGTTTTTTCTCGAAAAAAGGGATTTTGTATGGTATACTTTTCCTGGTAAAAGAACCGGGAGAATGCCAGATGGAACCGATGTTTACCGCAGAACAGCTCAACCGGATGAGCCGTGAAAACCTGATTGAGCTGATGCAGGTGATGCAGAAGCAACAGCAGAAAACAGAGACAAAGCTGCAGCTGATGGAAGAAAAACAGAAAGAGCTGGAGTTTATAAATGCGATGCTTTCCGAACGCCTGACACTTGCCCGGAGACGCCGGTTCGGGGCTTCCAGTGAAAAATATGCAGAGGGATATGAGCAGCTGAATCTGTTTAATGAGGCAGAAGCCGCTTTGGACGAGGAAGAAACAGCGGAAGAAAAAATAGAGGTTGCGTCCCACAAACGAAAAAAACATACCGGAAAGAAAGAAGAAGATCTCTCCGGATTTGAAGTAACAGAGCGCATCGAATATAAGCTTACTGGCGAAGACAGATATTGTCCGGACTGTGGGAAAAAATATAAAGTGGTCACAAAAGAAACGGTAAGGCGGCTGAAGTTCGTTCCGGCAAGTTTTGAAGTGGTGGAGGAAATATCCTACATATACAGCTGCCCGGAATGCGGTGCAATGAAGCGGATGGAAAAAGTTCCGGGACTGATAAAGGGAAGCATTGCTACCCCGTCCCTTGTGGCAGGCATTATGAATGCAAAGTATGTCAACGGCATGCCGCTGGCAAGGCAGGAACGGGAATTCGCAAGATATGGCCTGAAGCTGTCCACAAAAACCATGGCGAACTGGATCATCAGCTGTGCAGACCATTACCTGAAGCTGGTCTATGACCGGATGAAAGAAGAATTCTTAAAAAGCCGGTACATTCACTGCGATGAGACGCGGCTTCAGGTAATCGATGAACCGGGACAACAGGGCTGTACGCAAAACTGGATGTGGGTTTATCTGACAGACCGTTACAGCGAAGCCCCGCAGATGGTACTCTTTGATTATGAGAGAACCCGTTCAGGGTATCATCCGAAAAATTTCCTTGGGAATAAGTTTGAGGGTTATCTGACCTGTGACGGCTACCAGGCATACCACGGACTAAAGGATTCCGTTACGGTAACCGGATGCTTTACGCATGCGAGACGCCGGTTTGATGCAGCACTTACCGCACTGAAAAAGGATTTCACCAAAGACCAGCTTCAGAGCACAGTTGCATATCAGGCCATGAGCAGGATTGGAATTCTTTATAAGATAGAAGAACTGATTCAGGATAAATCCCCACAGGAGCGGTATCAGGAGCGCCAAAAGCAGTCCCGCCCTGTGGTGGACGCATTTTTTGAATGGCTGCATACGATGGAAGATTCGGTAGACCGGTCTTCCCTTATTGGTGATGCCATTTTATATGCGTTGAATCAGGAAGTATATCTGCGCCGTTATCTGGAAGACGGACATCTAAGCATTGACAATAACAGTGCGGAACGCGCAATAAAGAATTTCGCAGTAGGGCGCCGGAACTGGCTGTTTTCCAAAAGCATTCGGGGAGCGGATGCCAGCGCTGCCGTATACAGTATTACAGAGACAGCCCTGTTAAACGGATTGAAACCCTATTTTTACCTTACATATGTACTGGAACAGCTGCGCCGGATGGGACCATTTCCAAAAGTATAGTGGCTCAGTTGTCAAGACAAAAATCCGAGTTTTTTATAATGAACTGATAA
>OIZV01000090.1_pt1 | contig 61118 bp, 50 predicted proteins | sample 1588681 | NCBI WGS metagenome assembly OIZV01 (sample SAMN03283281) | human gut metagenome | biome: human-associated habitat; material: feces | host: Homo sapiens | place: Peru | collected 2012 | reverse complement strand
CGCTCACGAAAGCGGGGAACAAGCGCGTGAGGGCTTTGTTCTGTGAGTCAGCGAAAGCAATAAAACGGACGAATCCTTACGGGCAGAAATCCAAAAGGATTCTTGAAAGACAAAAGAATGCAAGCCCTGAAATTGTGGCGTATGCGGACAAGGCAACGAAACGAATCAGAACAAAAATGAAGCATCTTGAAGAACGTGGAAAAAATTACAACGTATCTTCAGCGGCAGGAGCAAGAGAGCTTGCATGTTTTGTCTGGGGAATGATGAACGGAAAAATAGCTTAGTTCATTATTCATATTTTAAGTTTTTGAAATAAAGAAAAGGTGGCGGAAACGAGGCAGATTTGAGTTATCTTCGTTCCTCCTATGGGCTAAACAGGGAGAAATCCTTGCGAATTCCCGCTTAATAGACAGAAAGAACTTTTGGCGGATCATTGACCTGTCGGTAATAGACTTGAGCTTTACGTCTTCAAGTTTTAAATCCACGAATATCAGGATGGTCTAGTGCCGAAAATCTTGATTTCTAAAGCCTTTTCTTTTTTATATTAAAGTTTGTTTTGTCATTGACAAATGGCACAACATATCAGGAGAAAAAAGTGTTTGAATTTGAAAATCCTCCGGCATTTTTTCTTTTGCTTTTGATTCCGGTGCTTTATATTTTGCGTTATATAAAAATTTTTTCACGGCTTTCTTTGCCTTTAAATTTAAGCGACTGGAACGGAAGCAATTTTAAGTGGAAGGGAAATGCAAGAAAATTTCTTTCTGTTTTTGGAAGAGTTGTTTGTGTCTTATTTTACATTTGCCTTGTCTTTGCCTATGCGGATCCTGTTTTTCATCTTCAGCAAAAAGTCTATTCTTCAAAAGGCGCGTCGATTGTTTTTGTTTTGGACGTGAGCCCTTCAATGGCTGCAAAAGATATTGGTTCGCAAAGTCGTCTTGAAGCTGCAAAAAATTCCATTGTTTCCATGGCGGAAATGAATAGCGGCTCGGAGCTTGGGCTTGTTGTGATGGCTGAAAATGCCGCTGTTTTAGTTTCTCCCACAATGGATAGAAAATTCTTTTTGAACCGATTGAAAACTGTAAGCGTTGGAGAGCTTGGAGATGGAACTGCGATTGGAACTGGACTTAGCAGCGCAATTTATCATCTTGAAAAATCAAAGTCGCCAAAAAAAAGCATCGTCCTTATTACTGATGGAGAAAATAATTCAGGCGCGGTTCATCCTCATACTGCGGCTCGTCTTGCCGTGAACAAAGATATTTCACTTTACATTCTTGGTGTGGGAACAAGAGGCGTTGTTCCGATTGATTATGTAGATCCAAAGTCAAATAAAATTTATTCAGGTTATCTTGAATCGAAATTTGATACGTCTTCAATTGCACGGATTGCATCAGAGGGAAATGGAAAATTTTTTGAGATTGAATCTATTTCCGCATTGTCGCAGGCTATTTCTTCAATTTCAAAAAGTGAAAATATTGCTCAAAGCTACTACATAAAAAATCAGGATATATTTTATTACAGATATTTTTTGATTGCCGCGGTTGTTTTTGCTTGCATTGCATGGATTGTGCGCAGATTTCTTCTGCAGGAGACTTTATGAATTTTTCTGTTGAAAATCTATTTTCATTTTATCTTTTTATTCCTTTAGTTTTTGCGCTTTTGTTTGTTGTGGCACGGTATATTCGTTTAAGAAAAAATATCTGCGGAAAAGTTTTTGAATTTAAAAACGGCTCTTTTAGAATTTCAGCTTGCTTCTGGAGCAGAACTTTTTTTAGATTCATTTGTGGAATTTGCGTTGTTCTTGCACTCGCAGGAATTTCATTTGGAACAGATTCTGTGCCTGTACAAAAAAACGGAAAAGCCGTCTCTTTTGTGTTTGACATTTCTTATAGCATGGAAGCAAAAGATGCGCCCGGAGGAATTTCAAGACTTCAGGCAGTTTCCAGTTATGCAAGTGAGCTTTTGGACAGAATGAACGGGTGCGCGGTTTCCGCTGTTCTTGCGAAGGGCGATGGAATTATTGCTGTTCCGCTTACAGAAGATTTTCAGAGTGTAAGAAGTTTAATAGAAAATCTTTCGCCTTTGCTTATGACTTCCGAGGGAACAAGCCTTGGCAATGGAATAAAATCCGCGCTTTCTTCGTTTCCAGAGCAATCTTCCGCAGCTTCATTTATCTGGCTTTTCACCGATTGCGAAGAAACAGACAACAGCCTTCAGTCTTCTCTTTCTGAATGTTTAAAAGCCGGAATTCCTGTTGTTATTATCGGATTTGGCTCTGAGCGTGAAAGTGAAATTTTTGCGGGCGATGGAATTACAAAAGTAAAAACAGCTTTAAGATCCGGCAGCGTTGAAAAAATGATTTTATCTCTAAAGGAAAAATTTGTTTCGTCCAAAAGAAATAACTCTGCGCCTTCTGTTGTTTACATTGATGCCTCGGAAATGGGCTCTGCCGCCGCTATTTTAAAAATGCTTGATCTTAATGGTTCGTTGCCGTCGGTTTCTTATGAAATTCAGAGCACTCAGCGTTATGGACTTTTTATTTCTTTTGCAATTTTATTTTTCCTTGCCTCGATTTTTTTTGGCGAGCTTGATATTGCAGGCGGAAAGAAAAAATTGATTTCATCTGTTTCCATGGCTTCGCTTGTTTTTTTGTTTACAGGATGTTCGCCACGTTTTAATGACGGCATAAAAATTCTTGAAGGAAAACTTGACTGGTCTAAGCAGGATTATCAAAATGCAGTCGGAGATTTTTTTGAAACAGCTTCAAATGCACAAGCCCGTGGAGATTTTCTTGTTGAACAGTATGCGGTATTTGGACTTGGCTCGGCTTATCTTATGCAAGGCGAAACTGATGCAGCGTTAAAAAGATTTTCGAAAATATACGAAAATTCTTCAGATAAAATTAAATTTGCAATCCTTTATAATTCTGGAATAATTGCGCATCGTAACGGAGATTATAATGCGGCAACTGATTTTTTCAAAAAAGCTATTTTAATAGACAGCACCAGCATAAATGCAAAAATTAATCTTGAACTTTCGTTAAGGGAAAATTCAGAACGCTCAAGAGAATCTGCGCAGGAACTTGTGCCTTTGTCAGAAAATAAAGAAGAACAGAATATTCAAAATGCTCTTTATTCTATAATTCGGGAGGATGAAAGACAGCAATGGAAAAATATGCAGAAAGATTCAGAACGGACTTCCCGCGATTATTAATTTTTGTCTTGCTTGTTGCTTATGCATTTCCTGTTTTCGCAAAGCCAGTTTCATGGAATTATCTATGGAGCTTGCGTTTCAGGCAAAGTCAGGAAACTTTATTTACAGAAACCGACAATTCATTTTATGTTGAAATTGAAGGAGTTACTCCAGACAGCATTCAGCTTGCCGTGAATTCTCTTCCGCATAATGTAAGTTTTATTTCGTCAAAAAAAGAAACCGTTATGATAAAAAGCGGAAACGGACAGAACGAAAAATATTCAGCAGGAACAAGAATTACAATCTGGATGAAATTTTTAAAAACCGGATTTTACAAAATCAGTCCGATTGATCTTGTTATAAACGGAAGTTTTTATCAGATTCCGTTTAATCCTGTTGAAGTTTTTGAAAATCCAAAATTTATAAATCCGCAGGTTTCAGTTTCTTTTAACAATCTGAATATTTCTTCAAAAAGAAAAACCGCTGAAGCTTATGAGGGGCAGCACATTGTTTTTACAGTGAATGTGAAATACGCGAATTCTGTAAAAAATGTTTCTTGGAATATTCCGGAAGATTCTGTATTTAAAAAACTTCGGGAGTTTAATTCTTCTGATGAAGATTTTTTTTCCACGGAATTCAAACCTATTGCTGTATTTGACTGGCAGCCTTTAAAATCCGGAAATTGGAATCTTCCTGAAATCTTTGTTACGGCGGTTTCGTACAATGGAACAATCAATGATATAAAATGTCCGCCTATTTCTTTCAAGGTTCATGAAAAAAAATCAGTGGTCAATGAACCAAAACAGGAAAGTCCTTTTGCCTACGCTTTTATAGAACCTTCAAGTTATGATAAAAATGTTTCCAGACCGGAAGCGAAAAATTATGATATTTTGAATTTGATTGAGCTTCATAAAAAGGAACGCCATTCAATTCCATTTTTTAATTCGGCATTTAAAGAAAGAAGACAAATTGAGCTTTCGGTTGGACTTTCTCCTTCTGGAGTTGAGCCGAGCGTTGTTTTTTTTACCATAATGTTTTGTGCTGTTTTTATTTTGCTTGCTGTTTCAGTTTTGCTTTTTATTTTCAAGCGAAAAAAAACTTGCGCAATTTTTGTTTCTATGTTTGTTACGTTTGCAGTTTTCTTGTCGATTTACGGATACCATTTGTTTACTTCCCGCGGAATTTATGCAGGAGGAACAATGAGTCCGATTCCAGAAAAAACTGCTCCAACAGGTGTAACCATTCAGGCTGGAAGCGTTGTTTCTATAATAAGAACTGCAGGGGGCTGGATGTACATAAGGCATAATGATACTTACGGTTGGGTTTCGGCGGAAAATGTTTATATAATAAAATAGCAAGGAATTTAAAAATGGATTTTGGTGATATTTTGTCGCAGTGGGATTCTATTCAGAAGAATCATGTTCCAAAAAATAAAGGTCCTCAAATTTGCCGTAAAAAAGCAAATGCTCCTACAAAAGAAGAAAAAGAAGCCGCACGTCAAGGTTATTCTTACGAGCAGATTATGGATCAGAACAGCCAGAAGCGCATAAATCCGATGGAACTTTGGCTTAGGCGATACGGTACGGTAGACAAAGACAAGGCTTTTGAAGAAAATGCGCGTCAGGAAAAACTTAATGATATAAATTATTTAAAGACGCTTGCTCCAGAAGCTACAATAGATTTGCATCAGCTTACAAGAGAAGAAGCGTGGGACAAACTTAAGATTTTTGTTGACAGCTGCTACATCCGGAAACTCAAGAAAATTCTTATCATCCACGGAAAAGGAAATCACAGCCATGGAACAGATCCAGTTCTTGGGCAACTTGTGCGGCTTTTTATTGAGCAGGACAAGCGTCTTGGAACTTCCGGCCATCCAGACAGAAATCACGGCGGCTCTGGAGCAACTTGGGTGATAATAAAAAATTAGATTTTTTCAATTGATTTATTCAATGGATTTTAGTAAGTTTAGTTTTAAGAGTTTTTGCTGATATGGAAGATTTGTATAAAATTTTGAATGTTGAAAAAAATGCCTCTGCGGAAGAAATCAAAAAAGCCTATAGAAATTTAGCATTTAAATTTCATCCAGACAGAAATCCAGGCGATAAATCCGCGGAAGAAAATTTCAAAAAGATAAACGAAGCTTATTCAGTTTTAGGAGATGAAATAAAACGCCGCCAGTACGACCAGTACAACATGAATGGCTTTTCTGAAAATTTTCAGCAGAACGGCGGATTTTATCAAGGCGACCCTTTTGCAGATTTTTTTAACAACAGAAATTATCAGTACACTTACACTTATTCTTCAAAAAATTCAGAGAGCAAAAAAGGCTTTTCTTTAATAGGATTTTTCTTAAGCATAGTTCAGATTTTGTTCTGCTTCTTGGGATTTACCACAGTCGGCAGATGGAGTTTTTTGCTTGGCATTTTATTTTTTATTGGACTAGTCAATGGAATAAAATCAGCGGCAGGAAATTTAAAATGGATTCTTGCTGAATAAAAAAGTGAAAGGAAAATTTTATATGGAAAATAATTCAGGCATTGTTGTTTACACAGATGGCGGTTGCCGCGGAAATCCTGGCTGCGGAGGTTGGGGTTGCGTTATAATTGACGGCGAAAAAGAATACAAATTTTCCGGCGGAGAAAAACTTACAACAAACAACCGCATGGAACTTATGGCTGCAATTAGCGCGCTAAATTCAATTGCCGAAAATACGCTTTGGAAAAATCAGCATATTTCAGTTTATTCAGACAGTCAGTATGTAAAAAACGGAATAACTTCTTGGATTCAAAACTGGAAAAAAAACGGCTGGAAAACTTCTGCAAAGAAACCTGTTCTTAATAAAGATTTGTGGGTTCAGCTTGATTCTGTTTACAATCTTCTTGACATCGAATGGAAATGGGTCAAAGGTCATGCGGGCGTAAAGTACAACGAAATTTGCGATGAACTTTGCAATATGGAAATGGACAAGCAAGGGTAAAATTTGTTCGCAAGAAATATTTTGTTGTAAAGAGAATATTTTTTACTCTATAAAGATATAATCATTGAAATAAACCGCTCGGATTTGTCCCATTACAAGATTTTCGTTTATTTTTTGAAGCAGTTCTTCTTTTATTAAATTTTCTCCTTTTGCCCGGATTTGGCTGAAAGTGAGCGCAGAAAAATAGTTTGTAAAAATCGATTTTATCTGCCGTTCCTTTAGTGAAAGTTCTTCAAATAAAGCCTTGTCTTTCGCAGGGTACGAAAACCATGGGGAAACAACGATTACAACTTGCTCGTCTTTTTCTGAAATTTGTTTTGTGAAAATCCTAAGCTGCCCTATGTCCGTAAACGCATTCATGCTTTTTTCTTTTCCTGTGTTCATGTTTGTGATTTTTTTTGGACTTGGATCTGATTTTCTGTATGCGCTCGCAGGATTTTCTTTTGTGAATATATAAAATGCAATTGTAACAATTATTATTGTAAGAAGAATTGCGGCTGCCAGTGCAAAAAGAAATCTATTCAATTTATTCAGATTCATACAATAAATTCCTTTAGCAAAGAAAGCGTTCTTGTTGTCGCATTTCCGGTTTCATCGAATGTTCCAGGAATTCTTGCGGTCAGCTCGATGAAATTTTCAAGCCATTCTTCTTTTTCAATTGTTCCGTTTTTTCTTGCAAGCTCAACCAAGTCGGCTTTTTCCATTGGGATTTTGAATTTCCGTTTTGTGCCAAGAAGATTTTCTGTAAGCACCGAAATTATTTCTTCAAATCCGAGTTCTGTTTTTGCGCTTGCATGAATTGCGTTTGGAAATGCCTTGTTCAGCTGGGAAACCGTGATGAACTTTTCTTTTACAAGATCGAATTTGTTCAAGACAACAGTCTGCGGAATTTTTTCAGCGTGAATTTCCTTTAGAACTTTCTGCACTTGCTGATATTGTTTTTCGCAGTCAGGGTCAGAAGCGTCAACCACAATCAAAAGAAAATCAGAAAGCGAGGTTTCTTCCAGTGTGGATTTGAATGCGTCGATTAAAGTATGCGGAAGATTTGAAATAAATCCGACTGTGTCCGTCATTAAAACAGACGAGGCTTCCGAAAGCGCGAATTTTCTTGTGGTTGGATCTAGCGTTGCAAAAAGCTTGTTTTCTACAAGAACATCCGCCCCTGTGAGCGCATTTAGCAGGCTTGACTTTCCGGCATTTGTGTATCCAACCAAAGAACAAGTTGCGGTTGCGGTTCGTTCCCTTTGCTTACGCTGAATGTTCCTGTTTATTGCGACTTGTGCAAGTTCTTTTTTTATCTGAACGATTTTATCTTCTATTTGACGGCGGTCAAGTTCCAGCTGAGTTTCGCCGCTTCCTTTGTTTCCGAATGAGCCGCCTCTTTGTCGCGCCATGTCTCCGTAAGTGTGGCTTAATCTTGGAAGTGAATACTGAAGTTTTGCAAGTTCTACCTGAAGGCTTGCTTCTTTTGTCTGCGCGCGTGAATCAAAAATTCTTATTATTACTTCGTTTCTGTCAAAAACCGGCATATTGGCAAGTTTTTCCCAGTTGCGCTGCTTGGACGGATCTATTTCCCAGTCAAAAACTATGCAGTCCGCAAAAACTTCCTTTGCCTTATCTACTATTTCCTGTGCTTTTCCTGTTCCCATTCCGTAGGCGGGAGTTGGCTCTATGCGTGTAAGTACAATTGTGCCGGCAATTTCCATGTCCAGCGTCTGCACTAGACTTTGTAGTTCCTTTGGCTCTGGATTTCCGTTTTTCTTGTCTGGCGCGCCGACTAAAAGACATTTTACTTTGCGTTCTTGCTCTTGCTGAATTTCAATCATAAAATTTATTATACATTTTAAAATAAACAAATGAAAGTGCGCCTTAATTTTTGCATTATGCTAACTTTTCGCTTGATTTTTCTTTTGAATTTTCGGAAAATAAATGTGCTAAACTTTTTTATCCTTATGTCGAAAATTTATAAGTTCAGGACTCTAAAAGAAAATGCCGGAATTTGAAAAAGAACAAAAAATCTGTAAATCTTCCTCTTCTTCCTCGGAGCATGGACTTATGAAAAAAGCTCTTGAAATAACAAAGCAAAACAATGCTTGTGCTTCGGGACTTCTTTCAAAAATTACAAAATCATCATTAAGGGCAAAAAATATGACTAAGGCAATTGTTGAGCAGAACGGAATCTTTACAATAAAAGAAAATCTTGAAACTTCATCAGTAAAGCAAGATCCGGGCTTAAAGGCTTTAGTTGAGTCTGTTTTAAAATAAATTTACGGTCGAAGTCCGTCTACAATAAATTCTTTTGGAAGGCGGGCAGGCGCATTTTTCTTTACAGAAGCCCAAGTTACATCAGCTTCCGCGCAAATGTGTCCGTCTTCTTTTTTTATAGTCTGATGAAAAGTTCCGCTTACAGCTCCAAGTTTTACAGGAGTTGTTTCGATTATAAGGTTGTCATCAAGAAACGCTGAATTCTTGTAGAAAATATCAATGTGCGTTACGTAAAGATAATAGCCGGCTTCTACAATTCCCTTGTAGTTGAATCCAATCTGGTGCAGATAATCCATGCGCGCTGTTTCAAGATAATTTAAATAAACCGCGTTGTTTACGTGGCTGTAGCTGTCGCATTCGTAAGAGCGGACTGTAAGATTTGTTGTGTAAGTCATGTATGCTCCGTGATTTTTAAGCGTCTTCGTTTACTTCAATGTGGAAATTCTGCATAAGGGAAACAAAAGAAAAAAATTCCTTGTATACGCTGATGCACATTTGCTTGAGTTTTCCTTCTGCAAAGTGGTCTATGTCTTTCCAGTTTCTTATTAAAGTCGGATGCGGCTTTATGCAGTCTTCAAGAACCATTTTAAGGTTTTTTCCATAAGTAATGAAAAGATTTACAGAGCCAAGAATGATTTTTGCTGCGGATGTGTTTACAAAATTCAATGTTGAATGAATTATGTTTCTTGATTCCTTGTCTCGTTCGGTTCGCGGAAGATGAGTTTTCATTTTTAAGCCGAGATCAACACTGTCGTCAAGGCTGTTGTCCAAAGCTATGATTTTGTCTGCGTTTTCAACAAGCTGATGGAAAGCCTCGCTCATTGGAGCTGCCAACTCCTGGTTTGCCCATTCACCGCGGACAAGAAGAATGTCAGAAAGTTCCTTTACATCTTTTTTTACATAGTCGAGAATAAATTTCTTTAAATATGAAAGCGGTTCACAGTATTCAAACTTTCCTATTTCCTTGCGTTCAAAAGGCGCGCTTCCTGCTTCTGTATAAAATTTGAGTTTTTCTATCTGGTTTGTTCCAAAAATTTGGTTCAGCAAAACTTCAATTTTTCCTTCTGTCTGCTTTTCTTTTAGAGCAGTCAAAGTGTTTTCCGCCTGCTTTTTTACTTCCGTGATAAAATCGTCAACAATGTACAAATCTTTTGCTGCGTAAACTTCGTTGTAAGACGGATCTTCGGAAATGAGCTGAATGAGCATTTCCACAATTCTGTTTTCCTTTAAATAGCGGATTCGTGCAAGAATTTTTTTCCAAACACCCGGCGATACCGGATCCACGCCTTTTACTTTCTTTATCAGCTTAAAAACTTCATCCCAAGAAGAATCAAACGGAAGCGACCAGGCGACATCCATGAAATTTTTCAAGTCTTCAAGAACATAAGTTCCGCTTATTGGTATGAATCTCGGCGGATTAGAAAAGTTGTGTTCTTTAAGCGAACTGTCAAATTTTTTGAGCATAAAGAAATAATCGAACTGCACAAAATTTACAAAGCCCATGAGTTTTGTGTAAACGCCGTCAATGGCAGAAATTTTGTTGCTGTCGAATTCTGAGGAAAAGGCGTCCATATAAAGTTTTGTCTGCTCGAAAACTTCTTTTAGCGGCTTTTTCTTTGCAGCGTCTATAATTGCAAGCTCCGAGATGTTTCCCAGTGATTCCAGTTGTTTATCCGAAAGGGAATTGTCGATTACAATCCGCTTAAATGCTTTCGGATTTATAGATTGAATCATTGCCTGTGCCGGCGAAATTGCTTTATATATTTCATAGAAGAATTTTGCAAAGCTTGGATCTATTTCATTAGAAGAAGTCTTGTAAAAATGATACTTAGTTTTAGAAAGATTTTTTGCAATGTTTTTTAAGGCGCGTTTTTTTGCGGCCTCTGGACTGTTTCCTCCAAAGAATGAATTGAGCAAGTCCTTAAAAAAGTTTCGATTCCCCATGCGGAAAATATACCTAAATAAACGAGCTTATTCAAGGCTGTTGACTTGCAATGACAAACTTAAAGAAAACTTGTATACTGAAAAAATGACAGAATTATTAGCTCCTGCGGGAAATATTGAAGCGCTTGATGCTGCTATAGGCGAAGGCGCGGATGCAGTTTATATGGGTTTGAAGAGTTTTAATGCAAGACTTAGGTCTTCAAATTTTGCCTGGAATCAGTTTGAGGCTGCTGTTCAAAGCGTGCATCGGCTTGGCAAGAAAATTTATGTAACTGTAAATACTGTTTGTGAAGAAAACGAAACAGAACGTCTTTATAGATTTCTTTCATATTTAAATAAAATCGGGCCGGATGGAATAATTGTTCAGGATTTTGGTGTAATAAGAATGTGCCAGGAATTTTTTCCGGACTTGGAGCTTCATGCATCAACCCAGATGAATGTGGAAAGCGCGGCGGCTGCAAATCTTTTGTGCAAGCAGGGGGTAAAGCGTGTTGTTGTTGCCCGTGAGCTTGGCCTTGAGGAAATCCGAGCGATAAAATCAAAGACAAATGCCGAAATTGAAATGTTTGTTCACGGCGCGCTTTGTGTAAGTGAGTCAGGGCTTTGCCTTTTTTCAAGCTATCTTGGCGGAAAATCAGCTAACCGCGGAGTTTGCACTCAAGCTTGCCGCAGAATTTATTCAGCTGAAATTCCCGGAACTGTTGCGAACGGTTATTATTTTTCACCTTGCGACTTGGAGCTTATTTCCCATGTTCCAGAATTGATGGAAGCCGGAGTTGACAGCTTTAAAATTGAAGGCAGAATGAAAAGCGCAGAATATGTTGGAGCTGTTACCGCTGCCTACCGTTATGTAATGGATCATTGGCACGAAGATAAAAAAGGCTCTATTGCGGAAGGAAAGCGAATTTTAAGCACAGATTTTGCGCGCTCAAAAACCGATTATTGGTACGGCTTTAAATCTGTGGAAGAAGGAGTTGATTCAGCTGGCGAAAAAATTTTGAATCCAAAGCAAGCTGGAGGAACTGGAATTTTCCTTGGAAAAATAAATCAGACAAGACCAGCTTCTGCTTCTGAAAAAGAGCAATATGCATCTTCTTTGGAACGAAAACAAGAGTTTTCTATTCAAATGGCGACAATTTCTGGCGGCGACTACAATCCTGATCCGGGAGACAGCATCCGGCTTCATAAAAAAGATGACACAGGCCGCGAAAGCCACAAAATCCGCGTTCTTTCCGAAGATGAAAAAGGCTCAAGATGGATTGATATCCCTTCTGGATTTTCCAAGGGAGACAGCGTCTATCTTTTGCAGACAAAATCCATGTCCAAGCGTTATAAAAGAGTTCTTCCGTCCGACCTTTCAAAGTTTAGAAAACAGCCCGGTCCGGAACGTCTTCCTGTTTTGGATCTTACTCCGCTTGCAAAAAATGAGCTTAACTGGTTTCCAGAAGGTCTTTATATTCAGGTTTCGACTGTGGCGGACGCGCATATTGTTTCTTCGCTTCATCCTGTGCGGCTTATAATTGAGCTTAATTCTGAAACAAGTTACGACCTTTTAAACAAAGATTCGCCTGCAAAACCATTGCTTCCGTACAGCAAAAAAATGCTTGTGATTTCGCTTGATCCGTTTTTTGCTGAAGGAAAATCAGAGGAATTTGAAAATGTTGTTTCAGTTCTTGTGGAAAAAGGATATTCAACTTTTATTGTAAACAATATTGCGCATATAAATATCCTGAAAAAATACAAGGTGAAGTTGATTGCCGGTCCTTACCTTTATACTTTTAACCGCTGGGCTGTAAGTTTCCTTGAAAACAGCAATATTATGGCATTGCAGTCTCCTGCGGAAAATTCTGAAAAAAATCTTGAAGCCATTTTTGAAAATTCTGCGGAACGATCGCGCGTTCTAGTTAGCGTTTTCTCTTATCCTGTTTTGTTCCGAATGAGATTCAAGCTTCCGGGCGATTATGATTTTACTTATTTCAGCGACAAGGAAGGCATGGGATTTAAAGTGAATTCAACGCCGGACGGTTCGTTTGTAATGCCGGAATATCCGTTCAGTCTTTTAGACAAAATGGAAACCTTGAAAAGCAAAGGATGGACGCATCAGCTCATAGATTTTTCAAAGACAAAAATTTTAAAGAGTGACATAAGAAACCTTGTTTCGATTATCCAAAAGCATGAATTTATAGAAGGAGCTTCCCGCTTTAACTGGAAAAATGGATTTTATAATCCTGAAAAAATGGAAGCTTATCAGGCAGCTCAGGCTAGAAATGCCCAGGCTTCAAAAGACAATAAAAAGCGGAAATAGTTTTTGAAAGAAATGTCATTGGGGCTGTCCAAAAAGAAATGGGCAGCCCTTTTTGAAGTCTGTTAATAACTTCTAGAACAGCCTCTAGATGGCTAACTGTCAGGAGAAACAGAGAAATGTCAGATGATTCAAAACTAAGGGCTATGAATTTAAATTGATGACTTTTTGTTTTTTTCTTGCAATGCCCGGGCTGGACCCGCCCGGTAAGAGTTTTAAAAAAAACTATTCGTTCCTTACGATTTTTGCGGCGGCAACAAGGTTTTTAAGGCTGGCTACTGTTTCTTTTTCGCCGCGGGTCTTGAGTCCGCAGTCCGGATTTATCCAGAGCTTCTGTTTCGGAACGTAATTTTCCATTTTTTTAACGGCAGAAACGATTTCTTCTACGGTTGGAACGCGAGGGCTGTGGATGTCGTAAACACCCGGGCCAACCTGCGTGCGGAAATTGTTTTCCTTAAGAGCGGAAAGAATTGTAAGGTCTCCGCGGCTTGCTTCAAATGTGATTATGTCCGCGTCCATGTTGTCAATGTCTTTGATAATGTCGTTGAATTCGCTGTAGCACATGTGTGTATGAATCTGGGTTTCTGGTCTTACGCCGGAATGTACAAGGCGGAACGCCGGGATTGCCCAGTCAAGGTATTCTGTGTGCCAGTCTGAATGTCGCAGCGGAAGTTTTTCGCGCAATGCGGCTTCATCAATCTGGATGATTTTGATTCCGTTCTTTTCAAGGTCAAGAACTTCTTCCCGGATTGCAAGCGCAATCTGCAGAACTTGTGTCTTTAGGCTGATGTCCTCGCGCGGGAATGACCAGTTCAAGATTGTTACCGGTCCTGTCAACATTCCTTTTACCGGAGCGCTTGTGCAGCTCTGCGCAAAAGTCGACCATTCAATTGTGATGGCTGATTTTCTTGAAACGTCGCCCCATACTACCGGCGGTTTTACGCAGCGTGTTCCGTAAGACTGAACCCACGCTTTTTCTGTAAAGAGGAATCCTTCAAGGTTTTCGCCGAAGTATTCAACCATGTCGTTTCGTTCGTATTCGCCGTGAACAAGAACGTCAAGGCCAAGCTCTTCCTGAAGCTTAATGCATTCCGCAATCTTGTTTTTGTTGAATTCCTTGTACTGCCCGGCTGTAATCTGGCCTTTTTTGAATGCGCTGCGGTTTGCGCGAACATCTTTTGTCTGCGGAAATGAGCCGATTGTTGTTGTAGGGAACAGCGGCAGGTTCAGGGCATTTTTCTGGATTTCCTCGCGTTCTTCAAATGCAGGAAGACGAGTGTAGTCCTTTTCGCCAAGTCCGTTGATTTTTGAGGCAAGCGCAGAATTTTCCTGAACGCGTTCATTCTTGAACAAATCCTGGTTTCTGTTGAAAAGATTTGAATTAGGGTCTTTTCCGTCGATAATCCGGGAAAGATCTGTAAGCTCAAAGAGTTTTTCGCGCGCAAAAGAAAAGTGCTTTAAAATATCGCTTGAAAGTTTGATTTCGTTTCTGATTGTGTAAGGAACGTGGAGCAGCGAGCATGAGGTTGAAAGAACTACTTCCGCTTCTGTGGCCGCCTTGATTTTGTTCACAAGTTCAATTGTTTTTGCGTAGTTGTTTTTCCAGATGTTTTTTCCGTTTACAACACCGGCAAAAAGAATTTTGTCCTTAGGGAAACCTTCTTTCTGAAGAAGATTCAAAGTTTCTTTTCCTTCTATAAAATCAAGTCCTATGGCATCGAACGGAAGTTCTGTGACAGTCTTGTAGCTGTCGCGGATGTCGCCGAAATATGTCTCAAGAAGTACGCTCAGTTTTTTTCCGTCAAGCACGATTTTGTAGAGTTTTTCAAAAAGAACTCTGTCGTCGGCTGTTGTGTCATGAACAAGGGCAGGCTCTTCAATCTGAACCCATTTTGCGCCGGCTTCCGCAGCTTTCGCCAGAAGCTCCTTGTAAAGATTTGCGGCTTTTTCCGCATAGGAGCTTAAATTTTTTGTTCCCTTATAGTGCGCAAGCTTAAGGAATGTGTATGGACCGATTACGTTTATTTTTGTCTCTGTGCCTGTTTCTTTTGCCTCGTTGAATTCTTCAAGAATTTTTGTTGCGTCCAAAGCAAGTTCAGTGCTGTCGTCAAATTCCGGCACAATGTAGTGGTAGTTTGTATTGAACCATTTTTTCATTGGAAGAGCCGTAACGTCGTTTCCGCCTTCCTGATAGCCGCGCGCCATCGCAAAGAACGTGTCGAGTTTTGAAAGCCCGAGTTTTTTGTATCTTTCCGGAATCGCTCCAAGCATAAAGGCAGTGTCAAGCATTCCGTCATAAAAAGAAAAGTCGTTTGAAGAAATAAAATCAATTCCGTCGTTTTTCTGAGTATGCCAGTTTGAAAGCTTAAGCTCATGGGCGACTTTGTTCAATTCTTCCTGCGAAATTTCTTTTGCAAAATATTTTTCAGAGGCGAATTTAAGTTCGCGCAAAGAACCAATTCTAGGATAACCAATTACAGATATACGTGTTTTACTCATAGCCAAAATATAATTGAATTAAAAAAAAATGAAAAATATAAGTTTTTTACAGTTTAATATAGGTTTAAACTATGGCAAGTACAGAATAGCAGCATGACTTTACAGCAATTAAAATATGTAGTGACAGTTTCAGAAGAAGGCAGTGTTTCAGCAACTGCATAACACCTGTTTATTTCTCAGCCAAGTCTTACACAGGCAATCCATCAGCTAGAAAATAAAAATTTTTTCACATACGAACAAAGGTGTTGAAACAACAAATGAGGGCAAAATATTTATTAGATATGCACAGAAGGTTATAGAACAGGCAGACCTTCTTGAAGAAACTTATACAACCGAGCCATTTCGAGCAAAAACAGGGGATAATGAATATAATTTTTTATAAAAAAAAAGCCGTTTTTTTCCAAAAATTATTTATTCAATGATAAAAATCTGTTACTATCCGCATTAACGCTGAAAAAAACAGGGTTCTCTGTGCAGCACGCGGCCAAAAAAGGCTGTTATCTGACATTACAGGAGATGTGTAATGTTTAACCGCAAAGACTACGTTAGCGACAAAGACTGGTCCCGTTTTTTGGAGTTCTCAAAGGATTTAGAAACTCCGAATATCGTAATTAACCTTAACAAAGTTAAAAAGAATTTTTTAACCCTTAAGGACTCTTTTCCTTATGCAAGAATTTTCTATGCAATAAAGGCAAATCCCGGAGAACCTGTCCTCGAGCTTCTTTCGGATTTGGGCTCAAGCTTCGATATAGCCTCAAGATACGAACTTGACTTGATTTCAAAATTTAACGTTTCGCCCGACAGACTTTCCTACGGAAACACAATCAAAAAAGCAAAAGACATAAAATATTTTTACGACAAAGGCGTCCGAATGTTCGCAACCGACAGCCGCGACGATTTAAAGAACATTGCAGAATTCGCGCCGGGAAGCAAAATCTATGTGCGCATCCTCGTTGAAAATTCCGCCACAGCAGACTGGCCTCTTTCCAGAAAATTCGGCTGCCACCCGGACATGGCTTACGACCTGATTGTAATGGCCCGCAACCTTGGGCTTGTTCCTTACGGAATCAGTTTTCATGTCGGAAGCCAGCAGCGCGATATTGGACAATGGAACGACGCAATCGCAAAGGCAAAATATCTTTTTAATTCGCTTGAAGAAGAAGAATCCATCAAACTTTCAATGATAAACATGGGAGGCGGATTTCCAGCGTCATACATCGATCCAACGAACGACCTTAGCGTTTACGCTTCAGAAATCTCACGCTACCTTCACGATGACTTTGGAGATGAAATTCCACAGATAATCCTCGAGCCGGGACGCTCACTCGTAGGCGACAGCGGAATCCTCACAAGCGAAGTTATTCTTACTTCACGCAAAAACAACACCGCCCTTGCACGCTGGGTTTACCTTGACTCAGGAAAATTCAACGGACTTATAGAAACTCTCGACGAATCCATAAAATACCCGGTAATAACAAGCCAGGACGCTCCCGAAAAAAAAGAAGGCGAAGTAATAATTGCCGGCCCAACCTGCGACAGCATGGACATAATGTACGAAAACGCAAAGTACAAGCTCCCAGTTTCGCTAAAAGCAGGAGACAAAGTTTACTGGCTTTCAACAGGAGCCTACACCTCCACTTATGCCTCGGTCGCATTCAATGGATTTCCTCCGATAAAAACCTATTTTATGTAAAAAATGCCTGCAAAAGGCAGTTTTTAAATTTTTGGGCGTTACCCGTAAAAACGGGTCGCGCTTTCCATGGCTACGACGCCTTACGCGTCTTCGGTGCCATGCACTTGCTTCGCAACCATTCCAATCGCTAACGCATAAATCCTAAAAACAAATTTCAACCCATTGCAACAACGAAAGTAAAAATTTATAATGTTTTCATGTCAGAAAATCTTATAGAAAAATTTGTGGATAATGATTCGCTCAAGGCATTGAAAAATCTTATCGAATCAACTTCGGATAATGCGGCTCTTTCTTCTTCTGTACAGCTTGCAGATATTTTTGACGCAGGACAGGCATTCAAAGAAATCGCTGATAAAAATTCAGATGCGGAATCAAAACTCGTTTCCAGCTTTAACAATAACCTTGTGCTTTTGATTCAGAAAACCTGGGTTGAAAAATCTGACGAAGAACTTAAGGCGCAAATTCTTTATCAGCTTGAAGAATTCCGCATTCAGCTGAATTCAAAAGATTATATCAAGGCTTATCCTCAGTTTTTTTCTATATTAGACAATGTTGTTTACCTTATGTTCGGAAATCAGGCAAAGGCAAAAGATTTTCCAGAATACGCGCTTAGAATCGATCCGGAATTTGGAATTTTCTGGTGGTATGTAAAAAGCCTTCCGCGGGATGCGCAATGGTCAAGTGAACGCTCAAGAATTGCCATTTTGCTTGGAATTTATTTTTTGGCAAACTATTAGAGGGAATTCATGGAGCTTGATTTAATTTGCGCTGAATTAAAAAAAGGGGCGGCACAACTTGCGCTTCATACAGAGCTTCAGAAAAACAATGCGTTAAAATGTGTTTCCGAGGCAATTTTAAAAAATAAGCAGGAAATTCTAAACGCAAACCAAATTGACGTGGAAAACGCACGTGCAAAAGAAACTTCGGAATCCCTTGTTGAACGCCTGGCTCTAAATGAAAAAAAGTTCAATGATATTCTGGACGGAATCAAAATTGTAATTCAGCAAAAAGATCCTGTTGGCAAAATTGTTGACGGATGGAAAGCTCCGAACGGGATGGAAATCCGTCAAATAAGAGTTCCGCTTGGAGTTGCAGCAATTATTTACGAAAGCCGCCCGAACGTTACAGCGGATGCGTTTGCACTTGCCTACAAAAGTGGAAATTCTATTCTTTTGCGCGGTTCTTCTTCTGCGCTGAATTCAAACAAAGCCATAGTAAAGGCAATCAAAGACGGACTAAAACATGCTGGAAAAGATGGTGTTGAGTCTGCGTTGTATTTGTGTGAATCCGGCAATCATTCCGAAGTAAACGAAATTCTCAATGCAGTCGGAAAAATCGATGTAGTTCTTCCGCGCGGTTCTGCAAAACTCATAAATCTTGTTGTTGAAAATGCGAAAGTTCCGGTAATTCAGACTGGAGCCGGAGTCTGCCACCTTTATGTTGACGAAAGCGCAAATCTTGAGAATGCGGCTAAAATTGCACAGAATTCCAAAATGCAGCGTCCGGGAGCTTGCAACGCAATTGAAACAGTTCTTGTAAATAAAAAAATTTTAAAAGAATTTCTTGTGCTTCTTGCAAAGGAATTTGATGAAAAAGTTCAAATCCGCGCAGACAAGGAATGTTATTCTGTTCTGCAAAATGCCGGCTACAAAAATTTAAAGGAAGCAACTGATTCTGACTTTGGCTTTGAATTCCTTGACTTTATTGTTGCCGTCCGCCAAGTTGAATCCACAGAGCAGGCAATTGAATTTATAAACGCCCACAACACCAAGCACAGCGAATGCATCGCCACAAACGACAGAAGCCACGCGCTTATGTTCCAGCAGCAAATTGACGCAGCCTGCATCTACGTGAATGCAAGCACAAGATTTACAGACGGCGGAGTTTTCGGTTTTGGAGCAGAGCTTGGAATCAGCACGCAAAAACTTCATGCCAGAGGTCCTATGGGAGCCGAAGCCTTGACCACAACAAAATTCCTAATCGATGGAAACGGCCAGATTAGATAAAAACAACTGAAAATTCTCGGCGAGAATTTATTAAAAACACGCCGTACTTTTTAAATTTCACGCCGAGAATTTTAGAAAACCCGGTGTGTGTTTTTTTTAGATTACCACGCTTATTTTAAATGACCTTTTTTCTTTTATACAAAAAGACCGCCTTTTCAGACGGTCTTCTGTTTTTTGTCATTACCGTAATTGATACTGCGATGTTTCTGGAAGAAACTCAGTCAACAATCCAGCTTGTTTTAAACTATTCAATATCTGCGTTGACTGTTTTTTCCATCACAATCGGTTTTCCGGCGGCAACAAGATTTTTTCCGGCGGCTTGTGCCATTTTGTTTACAATCTTGTATTCAACTTTGCAGAACTTGTCCATGTCGATTTTTGCAGGCTTTTCTGAAGGCTCAAAACCTTCAAGAACAACTTGAGTTCCAGGAGCAGCCCAAGGAGCTGTCAAAAGCTCAACTTTTTCAACGCCGTCTTCCACATAGTCAGAGGCAAGCAGCATTCCGCGGCTTTCAACGCCCTTCATTTTTCTTGGAGCAAGGTTGGCGGCAATAATAACGTGTTTTCCCAAAAGTTCCTCTTCCTTTAAATAAGGACGCAATCCAGACTGAATAATGCGCTCTGTTCCGCTTCCGTCGTCAAGATGCTCAATGTAAAGCTTGTCGCCCTGCGGATTTGTTTCCACGCTCAAAATTTTTGCAACTTTAAGCTCAATGTGCTTGTTAAAATATTCAACCGGGTCAATTTTCGGCGCGGCAGATTCAGGCTTGGGCTCTTCTTTTGACTGAACGTTCTGGCTGTGCTCTTTAGGTTCTGTCGCCATAAGATATTCAAGGTCAATTTCTCCGGCAACACAAGGAACTCCAACCTGCCAGTTTTCAAGAATCTGCGGATGAATTTCTCCAAAAATTCCAGCCTGCTTTCCGTTTACCATAATTCCAGCCTGACGCCCCGGAATAAAGCGCGGATCATTTGTTTCATGAACTTCATATTTATGGTCTAGGTAATAAAGGATTGTGCTTACTTCGCTTGCAGCCTCGTTGAAGTTTGCATTGTTGGAAGCAGTAAGAAATCCAAGGCTCTGAATTGTCTTTGTGCCGGTATTTTCAGTTTCATCGATGAATGCGATTTTTCCGACTTCAAAAATTTTGTGAGGATAAACTGCGTTTCCGCTCTGGGCTTCGGCTTCAAAAAGAGAAGCGATAATCGACGGACGGATAAACTGATAATTTTCACTCATCGGATTTGCAATTTCAATTACATTTTTTCCATCGATTCCCATATTGTCGATATAAGTTTTCTTTGAGCCAAGGTAATTGAAAATCATTTCCTGATAGCCGATTCCAGCCATTATGTTTTTTACTTTGCGGCTATAAACGGTAATTGGCAAAAGACGTCCGATTGTAAAGTCGTTCGGCTTTTCAGGCTTAAAGAAATCAAGTCCTTTTCCAATCATAACATCTTCAATAACATCAACTTCGTGCAAAAAGTCGTTGCGGTAAGGAGCTGGATGCACAACAAAAACAGTTTCGCCGTTTTCATTTAAAACATCAACTTTGCTTCCCATGCGCACAAGAGCATCTTTCACTTCATCTTCGGAAAGAGAACTGCCAAGCTTTTTGTTTATTGCGGAAAGGCGGGCTTTTGTTGTCTGCTGGAAATAATAAGGAATGACGACATCGTTTCCAAATCCAGTGTCATATTCGTGGTGAACTTTTACAGGAAGAATTTCATAGCCTGCATCTGCAAAATCACAGGCAACAATGTTCGCTGCAAGCATCAAGTCTTTCATGTCAATGCCGGTAAGCTCAACCATCAAGTCCTTGTCGCCAACTTCAATCTGTCCCAAAGTCGCACTATTGATTATAGGGCTCATGCTCATAATTTCGCCGGAATCGTCCTGCAAAACCGGATATTTTTCAAAGTCTTTTAAAATCCAACCGTATTCTTTTCCTTTTGGATGATTTTCAAGAATTTCACGGCAAGTCTGTTTTTCTTCACCCTGAAGCGGAACAAAGCTCACCTTGTCTGGATCTGCCGCAATAAAATGAACCGGCCACTTTAAATTTTCGGCGCGGTAAACGCCCATTGAAATTGTTTTTCTTTTGCGTCCAAAGTTCCAGGCAAGTTTTTCCTGAGTCTGCATAATGTCAATAAGCATTGCGTTGTCTATAGGTTTTCCGCTTATAACAAAAGAAACCATAAACGGCCTGATATGCCTTAAAGCCGGATCAACAACAGCAAGACGGTTTCCTGTGTCTTTTAGATTGCCTTCATCCGACATGAATTTGCTGTAGTCTGAATGACCTTTTCCTTCATGCTCGCGAAGACACCTTGCAACTCCTCCGGCAGACCACAAGTCAGGACGATTTGTGTCGTTCAGCTCAATTTTTATAACACGCTCATTTTCCGGAGCAGATTCATCAGGCTTTTCATCAAGTTCGGCTTTTGCAAATGTAAGCTTCTTTTCAAAAGTATCCCAGTCGTATTTAGTTCCAAGCAAATTAAAAAAAAGTTTTTCGTTGACTTCAATCTTAGGCATGGTTTCCTCTATTAAATAGTGTGCATAGATTATATTACAACAATGGCAAAACTGCAATTAGGGGAACGAAGACATGTAATTTTCAAATTACAGCTTCAAAAAAACATACCGGTAGAATGTCTGTACTATCTGCTTATCATAGTAACCATCTCGAATTTCATAGACACTCAAAGACATATCGTGATATCCGAGCAAATCATTATAAAATATTGTTAGATGGAATTTCACTACTGTCCAAAATAAATTAAGTACTTTTTAAAGTCTGTAATCCGTGATAAGATTTTATCACCAAACAAAAATTTATTCTAAAAAAAATTTCATTAAAATGTTTAAAAATTTAGAAAACATCTCAAAGAATAAGTTGATAGTCAATGTGGAGGAGTTTGGCCCTGAATACAATTATATCGAGCAGAAAAATTTCACGGACTATGGCTACATAATGTATCTGGCGGGAAAATACGGAAAGACAGTCTACTGCCACGGAAACACTGTCCATGTAAAGACAGAGATAACGCCGACAGACAGGACGCAAAATCATAGATAAGAGCAGCCTCATCAGGCAGCGGAAATCAGACAGAAACGCAGAACGACACAGACAGCCAGAAGGAGATACAGGAGAAAGGCTATACCCTGCCGGAATCTGAGTTCACTGTAGAATGCGACGGCATTGAGAGCGAGGAAAGCGGACAGCTGGGATGTAAGAGATTGTTCACTATTACTAAATTTCCCATAAATGAATTTCGTTTTCCCCAAACACTTGTAACATACTGAGCATCATTCCAAGTTTTGCCAACTGGAGTTGCTATACCATAGCTAACTTCTGCCAAATCATTATCGACTTCGATTCCTTCGTGCGCTATCTCTATTCTTTCAACCGCAAAGTCGCTTCTAAGATTTGTCATCAGCTTTGGTCCTATCCAGCGGCAGGGAAAGGCACGGTAGAAATTCCATCTTTTCACCTCGTTTCCCCTCTGTGTTTTTTCGCACCACCGACCCGTTCTTTCTTTCCAGCTTCTTGTTCTCAAGGCACGTCTTCTTGAACCAGTTTTAAAAAGCGACTCGTTCTCTGTTATTCCCTTCTCAAGGATTAGGTTTGGGAACCGCGTTCTTCCCTTGAATTTTCTTGTGGTGTGGTTCAGACCGCCCTTTTTGAAGTCTGTTAATAACTTCTAGGACAGCCCCCCATCTGCTATGATTTGCACACGAATTGTCAGATTATCGGGTCAAGCCCGATAATGACAGCAAAGTGTAAAACTCAGCATTCGGCTTAAATGCTAAAATTCCAAATCTTCTTCTGGAGGCTCACAAAATTCATTAGGCGCGGCTTCAGGAGATTCTTCTTTTGCTTTTTTTCCAGATGATTTTTTTGGAGCGGGAAGGGCTTTTCCTTCTTCAGCTTTTTTTTGAATCGGCTTAAAGTCAACGTGCTCGGCGATTATTTCTATGATGCTTCTCTTTTTGCCGTCTTCAGTTTGCATTGTTGTCTGTTTGAGCCTTCCGACTACGCGGATTCCTCTTCCTTTTGGACACCATTTTTCGCAAAGTTCAGCGGTTTGTCCGAATGTTGCAACGTCAAAGTACGAAACCTCATCAACGTAGTTTCCGTCACTGGCTTTGTACTTTCTGTTCACGGCGATTGGAATCCGGCAGAACGAAGCTCCGTTTTTGCAGCTTTTTCTTTCTGGCTGACGGACAACATTTCCTTCCAGAATAATTTGATTCAAGGCATTCATAAAATCCTCCATAAAAATAGAATAATTTTTCCGAAGCTTTTTGCTTTCGTGATTTCAGTTAAATTTATTTCCGATTTTTTACAAAAAATGCTTGTATGCAAAAATAAAATTCAGAATTTCAGAAATTTCCTTTGAATAAAAACACCTGATACATTTGTGTTATTTGTTTACTCTTGTTGTTTTTCTATATATAATATGTGGCATGGCTACGACCTCGAATATTTTGACACTTTTAAAATTCAATTGTTCCAAGCAAAAAACAGATATGCTTGAATACGGACAGTTCGCAGACTACGTTCACAGATATGCCCAGCATCATATTGAAGAAAATTCAGCGCTTGAAAGCTACTGCACCAGCGATTATAAAGCTGTGCTTGAGGCTGAAATAAATGGTCTTGTGGCTGACCGTCAGGTTGTAATCAGTTCTATAAGAAACAAAGATTATATTTTTGTTGTTCCATATTTTATTGAAAAATACAACGACTTGTTTAATCAGATTGAAGCGAATATTTCGATTCCGTTTCCAAGCATAAATGATATGCCGAAAATTGTTCCGCTTGATGTTGTTACAAAAAAGCAGGCTGACGAAATTATTTACGGACGCTTGGACAAGGAAGAACTTAATGACAGAATTCTTTACTGTATTGTTTTTTCAAAGACAGTTCCTTCGCTGATTTATCCGTCTTCTTTTCCTATTGAAAATCTTATAAATCTTGCGCTGAAAAAAATTCAGGAGCTTATGCACAAGGAAGAGTCGCATGATTATTTTTTGAAAAAACTCTCAATTTCAAATCCCGGAAAAGAACTTTCTATAAAAACTTTTTTCAATAAGTTTTGCGCAAATCCGTCAACTGTTCTTGATATTTTAAAAAACACAGGCGACAACTTTTATTACTGGAGCCAGCTCTGCTATTTTATAAAGCAGGATTATACAAAACTCAAGGATTTTGCACCGGAAGACATTACGATTTTGCAGTCTGTTGCCGTAATTGAAATTGCGACTTCTTATTACAAATCCAAGGCGGCGGAAAAACTGCAGGCGCAGGCGGCATTTGAACAGTTGGATATTCTTATGAAAAATCCTCCGTATTATTACAATCTTAATGACATCAGAAAAATGAAGGATAAAACCGGAATTCCACTTTTGGGCCAGTACAAAGAAGATCAGCTGATGAATCATTTAAAAGCGAAAACTCAGGAATCGATTGGAAACCAGATGCCGGAGCTTTTGATTTTTAAAGTTAATGATGGAAACGGATATTATATTTTCAAGGAACGTGTTATTCCTCTTATAATCAGGCTCGCAAATGACGTGCGCATTTTAGTGCGTGAGGCTCTTATAAAAAGCTGGTACAACAATCTTAGGGAATACGAGCTTCTGCCGGAAATGAAAGAAAATGCGGCTTTTGAAAGGTGTCTTGAGCGCGAAGTCTCTTCCATTGAGCCTGTGCTTTCCGCTCTTTTGAACGCTTCATTCTTGCCGGTTGTCGCTTTTGAAGACCAGACTCCGGGGCATATAACTTTGTTTAGAAACGATTCCCTTATTTCTTACAGCGAGCTTCTTATGCTTAGTAGGCAGGAACTTCTTGCGGATGCAAAGCTGAGACTGCCTTTTTGGTACGCAATGCCGATTGTTTCTTTTATAATGAAGCTTTTGTTTAAAAAGCCGAAGCCAAAGACAAGAAAAGACGCTTCCGCAGCTTTAAAAATTCAAAATGAACTTAAAGATAAAGAAAGTGAAATATTAAAACGCCGGGACGAAGATGACAGCATAGATCCAAAAAACACAAGGCGCAGGGAATTAAGAAAACTTGCCATTGAAATCGAAAAGGAATTTGTTCCTGAAACCAGTACTTTGGACCGCGAGCTGAAAGGCTATATGCACGAATGGAACGATAGAATCGGAAAACAGAATTACGAAAATCTTGGCGAGGATGTCAATTCTTTAATCCGCGATTATTTTAGAAAAGTTCTGCGTACTTTAAAGGCAGACACTTTCAATGCGGAGCGAATCCGGCGTCTTGCAGAATCTTTGGTTGACACTCCAAGCATGATGAAAATTAAAAATCATCCGGCTTTAAAAAGATACGTTGAGCTTTACATCATAAAGATTGTAAAAAATTTGCCTTCAAACTAAAATAGAGTCGGTTATGGATAGCGGCAGTTGTTATCAACGTAGATTAGAAAAAATTACGGCAGTTTCAATTTTGCTTGCATAGAATTTTGGAAGCTGCCTTTTAGCGGGGATTTGCTATGATTACATATTGGCAGCAAGAAAACGGAAAACTTGTAAGCAAGGAAAAAGAAGAGCTTGTCCCGGAAATGAACACTTGGGTTGACGCAAGGTCTGTTACAAGGGACGACATACGCGAGCTTGAAGAAACTTACAGAATCGATTCTGAAAATATGCTTGATATTCTTGACCCGGATGAGCTTTCCCGAATCGAGCGGAATGACGACACTGGATATACTTTTACAATCATAAAGCTTCCTGTTTTTTCTCCGGGAGACGATGTAAGCTATTTTACGGCTCCATTGGGAATCATTACATTCGACAAATTTTTTATAACAATCTGCTGGACTGACTGCGAGGTTTTAAAAGATTTTGCCGCGAACAGAATCAAAGAACTTTCGCTTAACGATTTTCCGGCTTTTACAATTCGGTTTATGTCCCGCGCCGACCTTACGTTTTTGCGCTACCTGAAGGAGCTTAACCGACGCGCCACAACAATCCAAAACGAAATGCTGCGCTCTGTTCAGAACCATGAATTGATTCAGCTTTTGAACATTCAAAAATCGCTTGTGTTTTTTACAACATCTTTAAAAAGCAACCAGATGCTTTTGGAAAAACTCCGCAAGACAAAAATTATCAAGCTGGACGAAGAGGATCAGGATTGGATTGACGACGTTGAAATTGATAATAAACAGGCTTTGGACATGGCAGGAACTTACACAAATATTATGGCTGGAATGAACGATGCCTTTGCTTCAGTTTTGTCCAACAACTTGAATATCGTTATGAAAACAATGACCGCCTGGAATCTTGTGCTTATGCTTCCTACTTTGGTAACAAGCTATTTTGGAATAAATGTTCCGCTTCCTTGGGCGGATTCAAAATGGGTCGGTGCTGTTGCGATTGCGGGGCTTTGCGTTTTTACTTCTGTGCTTGGATATTTTATGTTTATGAAACGCCGTCTTACTCCGTCTGTTGAAGTAAGAAAAAGAGTTTCACTTAAAGCTCGGCGCGCGGAACGAAAACAAAGACGCTACATAAAAAAACAGGAAAAAATAGCGGAGAAAAGAAAATGAAAATCACAAAAATTTTTGCATTGATTTTTTTTGCGGCGGCACAGATTTTTGCTCAGGAATCTTCTGAGGATTCTTTTAATGATATTGATTTTGTTCAATTCGGTTCTTCAAGAAAAAAAACTGAATATGTAATTGGTGAAAATTCCCAGTCGGTAACTGCAAAAAGAAGAATTTTTCCGTTCAAGATTAACCGCTACGAAACGACTTACAATCTTTGGTATAAAGTGCGATTGTGGGCAGAAGAAAACGGATATGTTTTTGCGAATCCCGGACAGGAAGGCTCTTCTGGCGCAAGAGGCAAAGTACCGACTCAAATGAACTGCTATGAACCTGTTACAAATATAAACTGGTATGATGTCATTGTCTGGTGCAATGCGTTCAGCGAAATGTATGGAAAAGTTCCATGCTATTTTTACGACGGCCGGATTTTAAAAGACGCGACAGACACAGCTTCGTGCGACCTTGCGGAATGCAACTGGAAAAACAACGGCTACAGGCTTCCGACCGAAACTGAATGGGAATATGCGGCCAGAAAAACTCCGGGCGGACTTCAGTCCGGGGCTTTGGCTAGCGGACAAGTTGATTCAAACGGAAAAGACGATTCTTCTGTTCCAGTTGAAGAGGTCGCCTGGTATTTTGAAAATTCAAATGGAACAAAACGGGTTGGAACAGCCGGAACTCCATTTTCTACCAGTGCGCCTCCAAGTCCTTCAAGCGGAAATCCAAACGGAGCCGGAATTTTTGACATGAGCGGAAACGTGATTGAATTCTGCTGGGACTGGGAAGCACCTTATGAAGCCGGTGATTTGTCCAAAAGATATTCAGGACCAAAGTATGGCGCGGAACGTGTTATGCGCGGCGGAAGCTGGAATGAATACACGCTTTTTGTTTCGGCAGGAGACCGCTATTCTTACGATCCGAATGAAGCCTACAATTTTTTTGGATTCAGAATTGCAGCCAGTGTAAAATGAATTTTCAGAATTACAAAGAGCTTTTGATTTCTTCACTTTCACAGACTTACAAAATTGATTCTTTTTACCTTGGCGAAGAATACGATATTGCAGGAACGTTTTCTAAAAATGATGACGGCTTTGAGCAAAAAGAAGCGTGCTTGGTTTCCTTTTGCAATGATGAAAATTTTGTTTTGTCTGAGCTTCAAAAATTGCCTGAAATAACTCTTTCCGGTGCGGATGGCTTTTCAAGAAACAGGCGTTCTGTTGTTTTGCGCGTATTTGTAATGCAGGACGTTTCATTTGAGCTTGTAAAAAAAATACGTTCGTTCAATTTCAGCAGGGCAAAAAAAAGCCAGTTTTGGAGTTATGCGGAAAGTCAGGTTGTTCTTGTGGATTTAAAAAATCGATGCGCATATTCAAATCTGGCTGGAGAAGAAAAAAGAAAACTGTTCAAGTTCACGGAAAATTAATCCGAAAAAATCCGCGCAGAATCCGCAATTGAAAATTATTGCAAGATGAACTACAATATTTTTTCATGGAAACACGTAACATTTTTGAAAACATTTCTTGTATCGACCACAGATATTCGTTGTCAGAGGCCGAAGTCTTTAACGGTCTTTCTAAGTATATTTCAGAAGAAGCTTCAATCCGTTCATGCGCAAAATGCGAGGCTGCCCTTGTAAAAAGCCATTTGAAATTGCGCGGAAAACTCACGGATGAAATTGCGCAGAGTCTTGATAAAGTCGCTTCGAAAATTGATCCTGCCGAAGTTTATGCGGAAGAGGAAAAAACAAAGCATAATATCCGCGCGCTTGTAAACGTCATGAAGACAAAAGTTTCGGCGGAAATCGGACCTTTGGTTCACCTTGGAGCAACCAGCGTTGACATTCTTGATACAGCTCTTTCGTGCAGAATGAGAGATGTTACAAAAAATGTTGTTCTTCCTGAACTTAAAAAACTTGAAAAGCATCTTTGCGCTATTGCAGACCGCGATTCAGAAGTTCCGCAGGTTGGACGCACTCATGGACAGCACGCAGTTCCTATTACTTTTGGCTGGAGCATTGCAGAATTCGTAAGCCGTTTGGGAAAATCGATTTTGCGCATAGAAGAGCTTTCGAATCAGCTCGTAGGAAAACTTGCAGGACCTGTCGGCTCTTACAACGGACCTTCTATGATTGTAAAAGACCCGGAAGAACTTGAGCGCGTCTATGTTGAATTTCTTGGACTTTCTGCCAGTGAATATTCAAATCAGCTTGTTGAGCCTGAGTATCTTTTGCGCCTTCTCTTGGAAATGAATGTTGCGTTTGGAATTATTGCGAATCTTGCAGATGACCTTCGCAATCTTCAGCGTTCAGAAATCGGAGAAGTTTTTGAATACTTTGCTTCTACTCAAGTTGGCTCAAGCACAATGCCGCAGAAAAGAAATCCGTGGAACAGCGAGCACGTAAAGTCCCTTTGGAAAGCAATGTGTCCGCGTGTTATTACATTTTATATGGATCAGATTTCAGAACATCAGCGCGACCTTACAAATTCTGCAAGTCAGAGATTTATGGCGGATTACGTTGCAGGATTTACAATGGCGGTTGCAAGAATGAACAGCGTTGTTTCGGGGCTTCAGGCTGACAAAGAAACAATGGCACGCAATCTTGAAAATGCCGGCGGAAAAGTAAAAGGCGGAGTCCTTGCCGAGCCTGCTTACATTTTGCTTGGCGAAGCTGGAATCAATGACGGCCATGAAGTTATCCGCAAGATTACTTTGGAAGCTGAAAAATCTGGAAAAACATTCTTTGAAGTTCTAAAAACTCATAAAGAAGCATTTGAAAAAATAACTGCACAGCTTGAAAAACTAGGCGTGGAAAATCCAGAAAATTTCTTTGAGCATCCTGCGAACTATTGTGGACTCGCTGCAAAAAAATCCCGCAGACTTGCAAAGAAATACGAAAAGCTGATGGACTGATTTTAGCTTATGCAAAAATACACGGCGGCTTTGGTTGGTTTGGGCAGAATCGGTTACAGTCTTGGACTTGACAAAAAACGCGAGCAGCCCGCCAGCCACACAATGGCACTTTTGAACAATCCTCGGATAAATCTGATTGCCGGTTGCGACACTGATTCTATTGCGCTTTCAAAATGGCAGGACGCAAATAAAAAAGCCGTAGGATATTCAGACAGCGCGAATCTTTATGCAAGATGCCGCCCAGACATTGTTACGGTCGCCGTGAATGAAAATGCCCATTTAAAGGAAGCTGTTGAAGCAATCCACGCAAAACCGAAACTTGTGATTTTGGAAAAGCCGGTTGCGCTTAATCTTTCGGAAGCGGAAAAAATTCGGCAAGAAGCGGAAAAATTCCAAGTGCCGGTTCTTGTAAACCATGAACGGCGCTTTGCGGAAGATTTCAAGTTGGCAAAAAGCTACATAAAAAAAATCGGGGCTATTCAAAGCATTCGCGCGGAACTTTGCTCAAGTCTTTGTGTTTATAATCCAGCGGAAGAAAAAACTGGAGCCTACAGCCTTATCCACGATGGAACACATTTGGTTGACGCAGTTCTGTTTTTCCTTGAGGACGATTTGCCTTCAACGCTGAAAAAAATATCTTTGGAAAATCCTTCTGAAAAAAAAGGTGGACTTCTTAGCCGTGCTTCGGATTTAAACACTTGCGAAAAAAAAATCAAAACTGTAAATTCGCTTCTTAGATTTCCTATTGTAACCGGTGTTTTCCGTGATGAAGAAAAAAACATCCGGCAGTTCAGCGCGCATTATTCAACTTCAAAATGTCCAGATGTTACAATTGGAATTAGCGGACGCTCTCGTTTCTTTGGATTTGAAATTTCCATTACGGGAACTGAAGGCCGGGTTTGCATTGGAAATGGATATTTAAAATTGTATCACCGCGAAAAATCTTCTCTCTACAGCGGATTCTATTCACTTTTAAATGACCGTTCCGAAAGCCTGCCAAAAAAAACTTTTTACTTTTCAAATATGATTCAAAATGCGGTTGACTTTTTAGATGGAAAAGCAAACTTGCGCTCGACACTTCAGACCGGAATAAACGCGCTTTCAGTTCTTGAAGAAATAAAAGAAATCATCAAATAAATTTCCCCAAACTTTTTTCTGAATAAAAATCACTTTTGACATTTTTCGCGGTTTAAATATGCCTGTTGACGATAAAAGATTATTTTTCTACAATATATCAGTTTGGAGTACTTTAAATGAAAAACTTTTTGTGTGCCGCAGCTTTTGTGTGCGTTTTTTGCACGGCGGTTTTTTCACAGGAAATTACAACGGCGGGCGATTTCTTTAAATCTGTCAGCGACCGTTATGCGGAAATAAAAGACTATGAAGCCGACATCGACATAACAATCGGCAAAAGTGAAATGAAAGGAAAAGTCAGCTTTAAGCGTCCGGAAATGCTTAGAATAGATTTTTCAGATCCGGCGGAACAGGTTGTTGTCTTTAACGGTGATGACCTTACAATTTATTTGCCAAGCCCGACTTCCGCAATCCTTGAGCAGAACGTTACCGCTTCTGGTCCAAATGCGGCTACATCCCAGGGACTTTCTCTTTTGCGCCGTTATTACACAGTTGCCTACGAATCTGGGCAAAGCGCGGTTCCTTTGGATGAAAACAGCGATGAAATGGTTGTGAATCTTTTGCTTTCAAGAAGATCCGCGGCAGAAGCGTTCCGCACAATAAAACTTTCAGTAGATCCTTCGACAAAATTAATCCGCCGTGTTGCTGCGGTTTCTTCTCAGGATGTGGATTACATTTTTGATTTTCATAATTACAACTTGAATGTGAATATAAGCGATCAGCGTTTTATTTATGATCCGCCGTCATCCGCAAACAACTACAACAACTTTCTTCTTTCGGAGTAATAAATGGAAAGCTACGGAGAAATTTTGCGCAATGCCCGTGAAGAAAAAAAAGTTTCCATGGAAGCGATTGAGCGTGCAACTGCGATTACAAAAAATTATATAGATTCACTGGAAAACGAGTGCGTTGAAGATTTTCCGGGAGAATCTTATTTTATAGGATTTCTTTCAAATTATTGTGAATTTCTTGGGCTGGACAAAGATGAGATTTTGCGGCTTTATCATGCAAAAAAAATTCAGGAATCTCCAGTTCCAGTTGAACTTTTAAAAAATCAGAAGCCGGTTTTTCTTGTTCCTGTAATTGTCGCATCTGTTGTTTTAGTTTTGGCGATGCTTGGAATTTACATTTATTTCAGCGTGCTGAAAATTCCGCAGAAAAAAGAGCTCAAGGCAAGAGAGCAAGTTGAAAAAGAAAAAATCCATCAGTATCAGTTTACTGGCAAGCCTGAAACAAAGAGACTTTATAAAGGAGATCAAATTCTTGTTCCTGCAAAACAAGGCAAGGGAAATATTGTCTTGACAGTTGGCGGAACTTTGGGAAATCTTTCAATTCTTACGCCTTCTGGAAATCAGATTGTGGAGCTTAGCGAGGAACGTGATATAGACATTGACGGCGACGGATTTGCGGATTTGATTATTTATTTGAGCGATGTTTCAAATGACAATGAGGCTAACGGCGCGGAAGTCAGAATTCTTGAAAAACCCATTGAAAATTCTTTTGTCGCGATTTCAGATGGAAAATCCGGTACAGAACTTTCAGAAATTCCTGCGGCTTCGGCTGTAAAAAACAATGCGAACAGAACGGTAATCCACGAAGACACTCGCGCTTATCCGTTTACAATAAATGTTACATTCCGTGGTTCTTGTCTTTTCAGGTACAAAAGCGACCGTCAGGATTATGTTGAAGGCTATTACAAAAGCGGCGAGCTTGTTACAATTACTTCAAACAACGGAACTCGGCTTTGGATGAGCAACATTAACGCTTTGAAAATTCATGTTATCGCAGGACTTTCTTCTTATGATCTTGAAGTTGGGCGTGCAGGTGAAGTTCAGGCGGAAGACATAAAATGGGTTCGCGACAGTGACGGAAAATATCGTTTAGTGGTGCTTGAACTTGACTAGTAAAAAATTTTTTCTTGACCAGCATGGCTGTGCAAAAAATCAGGTTGACGGCGAGCTTATAATGAGCAGGCTTTTAAGACTTGGATTTGAGCAAGTTTTTGAGCCTGAAAAAGCCGACTTGATTATTGTAAATTCCTGTGGATTTATTGAGAGCGCAAAAAAGGAAAGTCTGGATTCCCTTATTGGAGCGCGCTCTGAATTTCCTAATGCGAAAATTCTTTTGGCGGGCTGTCTTGCCGAGCGTTATGCGGATGTCTTTAAAAAAGATTTGCCTGAAGCTGACGGAATTGTTGGAAACGGAAATTTAGAGTTGATTGATTCCGCTGTAAAAGATCTGTTTGAAGAAAAGCGTCCAGTTTTAAAAGCTGAACAAAAAGGAGTTTGCTGTGGCGAGCGGAATTCACTTTTGTCTTTTAAAGGAAGCGCGTTTGTAAAAATTACAGAAGGCTGTGATAACAAATGCTCATTCTGCGCAATTCCTGTTATACGTGGAAAACTTCGTTCAAGAAATTCAGATGAAATTGTTTCAGAAATAAAATCTCTTTTGGCTCGCGGAATTTTTGAAGTCAATTTGATTGGGCAGGATTTGGCGGCTTATGGTTGCGGCGAGGAAGACAAAGAGTTTTCTTCTGAAAAAAACTGGCATGAAATAATTTATAAGAATTTAAAAAATCCTGTTTATGCGGAAGAAAATTTTTATGAGAAAAATGGAGACTCTCCTTTGTGCCGTTTGATAAAAAAAATTTCTGCACTTGAAGGAAAATTTTGGATCCGGCTTTTGTATATTCACCCTGACCATTTTAACAAAGACATTCTTGAAGTTATGAAAAACGATTCAAGATTTCTTCCTTATTTTGATATTCCGTTTCAGTCTGGCGACGAGAAGATAATCCGTGCCATGAACCGCAAGGGTAGTTTTGAAAATTATACTTCGCTTATAAAAACAATCCGTTCTTATTTTCCTGAAAGCTGTATACGCACAACTTTTCTTACAGGCTTCCCTGGGGAAACAGACGAAAATGCTTTGCGCACAGAAGAATTTTTAAAATCAATAAAAAGCGACTGGTCTGGATGTTTTCCGTACAGCAGAGAAGAAGACACTGCCGCTTATAAAATGAAGTCTCAAGTTTCTTTAAAAAAAGCAAAGACTAGAGCTTTTAGGCTGGAAGAAATGCAGCATGAAATAACTTCTGAAAGTTTAAAAATGCGCTGCGGAAAAATTTATGATGTCCTTATTGAAGAAATAATTGAAAATAAAGACGGCACAGATGAAGGTCTTGCAATCGGTCGTGCCTGGTTTGATGCGCCGGAAGTTGACGGAGCCTTTGTTGTGCGCTATGACCTTGATAATGAAAAAGCTGTGAAAAAAATAATTCCGGGAGCTGTTGTAAAGGCAAAGGCTCTTGCCGCATCCGATGTCGATGTTGACGGAGAATTTCTTGAATGAACGCGGAAGATTATCTTTCAGTTTTAAATAAAGAGCAGCGGGAAGCAGTTGAGCATGAGGGAAGTCCGCTTTTAATTTTGGCTGGTGCAGGCTCTGGAAAAACCCGCGTAATCACAACGAAAATTGCGTATATGATTTCGGAACTTGGAATAAATCCGGCTTCGATTCTTGCTGTTACATTTACTAAAAAAGCCGCGGAAGAAATGAAAGAGCGTGCAATAAATCTTGAACCACGCGCGCAAAAATCCCATATAAGAACATTTCACTCATTTGGAACGTGGTTTCTTCGTCTTTATGCAAAAGAATTTGGATTAGAAGTTAACAATAATTTTATAATTTATGACGAAGATAACATGGAAAAACTGATTTCAAAAGCAGTTCCCTCGCTTACAAAAAAAGATGCGTCGCATTATGCAAAAAAAATTGCGCTGGCAAAAGACTATTGCCTTCTTCCCGGAGATTTGGAATTGAGCCGGATTTGCGACGAGCCGATTTTTCCAGAAGTCTATGAAAAATATCAGCAACGTCTTAAAAAAAACAAATGCTTAGATTTTGGCGATTTGATTTTGCTTCCGTATTTGATTTTAAAAGAAAACGATTTGATTAGAAAAAGTTTTCATGCGCGCTACAAAGTTATTTTGGTTGATGAATACCAGGATTCGAACGTTGCGCAGTTTAAGCTTTTGCAGGAACTTTCCGGCGTCAATGAAAATTCTGGAACTTATGTCTGCGTTGTTGGCGATGATGATCAGAGCATTTATAAATTCCGTGGAGCTGAAATTCAAAATATATTGAATTTTAAAGATGAATTTCCGGGAACAAAAATTATCCGCCTTGAAACAAATTACCGTTCTACTTCTGAAATTTTAAATTGCGCAGGAAATGTTGTAAAAAATAATTCCGGCCGCCTTGGAAAAGAACTTGTGTCTGCGCGCGGAAAAGGAAAAAAGCCGGCATTGGTTTTTCTTCCGTCGCAAGATGATGAAACTGAATTTTGCTACAGTCTTATTGAGCAGGCTTACGAGCATGGAATTCCTTACAGCGATTGGGCAATTCTTTACAGAACAAATGCGCAGTCGCTGGGTTTTGAAACAGAATTCCTGCATAAAAAAATTCCTTATGAAGTCGTAGGCTCTTTGAAATTCTATGAACGTGAAGAAGTAAAAGATATTATTTCGTGGCTTTCATTTATTGTGAATCAGCGCGACGAAATTTCTTTTAGGCGGATTGTAAACAAACCCGTGCGAGGAATTGGAAATACGACGCAAGATAAAATAATCGAAGCTTCCGATGGTAATTCAATTTTGAATGGTGCGGAATCCTTGAAGCTTTCAAAAAAGGCAAAAGAAGGATTTGATTTTTTTAAATCGCTTGTTGAAAAATTTTCCGATGAATTGCCGAATGTTCCTGTAACTTCAGAAGCGGCGTTGCTTGCAGGTCAGGCGATAAACGAAAATAATATTGTTTTCGCAGACGAAAAAAAACTTTCAGAGTTTGTTGAAAAAGTTGTAAAAGAAAGCGGGCTTGAAGAATTTCACAAGGACCAGGATGAAGAAATCGGCACGCAAAAAATTGAAAATCTTCAGGAACTTGTAAACAGCGCAGTTTTGTATCCGTGCACAAAGCAAGGACTTTTAGATTTTTTGGACCACATAAATCTTGACCGCACTTTAAAAACTGAATCCGAAGAAGAAAATCAAAAAGACAAAGTTACTTTGATTACACTTCATAACACAAAGGGACTTGAGTTCAAGCGCGTGATAATAACTGGGATGGAATCTGGAATTTTTCCGCGCGAAGGAAAAACAGAATCAGAACTTGAAGAAGAACGCCGGCTTTTTTATGTTGGAATTACGCGGGCAAAAGATGAGCTTTATTTTACTTCATGCGGAGTCCGCCGGCTTTTTGGAAGAACAAATTTTATGATTCCAAGTCCGTTTCTTGCTGAGCTTGGAAACGAAATCCGAATACTTGGACAAAAGCCAGATTCATTTTCAGCCATCCGCACAGAAAAAAGTCCGCTTGAAAAAAAATACTGCATGGGGGCTTGTGTTTTCCATGATGATTATGGACACGGACAGATTATAAGAAGCAGCTACAGCGATGAAGGCGAGTACGTTGTTACTGTAAGTTTTGAAACTGGCGGAATTAAAAAGTTTCTTCCAAAGTATCAAAAAAACTCCTTGCTTGTTGAAGATGATTTATGAAATTTGTTTCGCGGCTTTGTCTTGTTTTTGTTTTTTTATTCGCTTCATGTTCTGGAAAAATTGAGCCAAGAACGCAAACTGCAATGGACACGCTTTGCACGGTCAACGCTTTTGAAGACGGAACAAAAAAACTTTATGATGAAATTTTTGAACGCCTTGCACAGATTGAAAAAGAATTCAGTGCGACTTTGCCAGATTCTGAAATTTCACGGATAAATTCAATGGCAGGAATTTCCGCAGTAAAGATGAACGAAGAGGTTTTGAATGTTCTGGACTTTGCTTTGAAAACTGCCTGGATTTCTGACGGTGCGTTTACTCCTGTTGCAGGTCCGCTTGTTGACTTGTGGGGCATAAACACAGACCGCCAGAAAATTCCTTCGCAAACTGAAATAAACAACGCTCTTGAACTTGTTGATTTTGGCTGTGTTGGACTTTCCAGAGATTCAGTTTTTTTGCGGAAAGCCGGAATGAAAATTAATCTTGGCGGAATTGTAAAAGGTTTTGCCGCGGATGAAGTCTGCAAGATTTTAAAAATGCACGGTGTTAAAAAAGCTGTTGTAGATTTAGGCGGAAACATTTATGTTTATGGAAAAAAATCTGATGAAAGCAAATGGACTGTTGGAATAAAAAATCCAGAATCTCCGTCTTCTGTTCCTCTTCTGCGCCTTTGCATAAATGAAAATTCAGTTGTTACAAGCGGAAGCTACGAGCGTTATTTTGAATCCAACGGAAAAAGATACCATCACATTTTTGATCCTGCGACCGGATTTCCTGCGGATTCTGGAATTGTTTCCGCGACTGTAATTTCCCCATCGAGCATTGCGGCGGATGCGCTTTCAACTGCGACCTTTGTTCTTGGCGTGGAAAAATCTTTTAAGCTTCTTGATAAATTCAAAAAAGAATTCGGATCGGACATTTCATTTGTTTTTATCTGCAAATATGGTTCGGTTTTTGCTTCTGCGGATTTAAAAGGCTCTTTGGAATTTGTTCAGGACGATTCAAGAAAAATAGTTTTTGTTCCTTAAATTGTTTGCATTTTATTGCGATTTTTTACACACCGCCCTGAAATTCTGCTAAAATATTTTTATGGCTAGAGAAAGATTGAGCAGCAGGCTTGGATTTATTCTGCTGAGCGCAGGTTGCGCTATTGGGTGCGGAAACGTCTGGAAATTTCCGTGGATGGTCGGTCAGAACGGAGGCGGCGCGTTTGTTCTTGTTTATCTTGCTTTTCTTGTTGTGCTGGGGCTTCCGGCTTTGACAATGGAATTCGCGCTTGGAAGAGCTTCTCAGGCAAGCCCGGTTAGAATGTACCAGGAGCTTGAAAAGCCAGGCTCAAAATGGCACATTCACGGCTACGTCTGCCTGCTTGGTAACATTTTCTTGATGGCGTTCTACACGGTTGTTACAGGCTGGCTGATTTATTATTTTGTCTCGTTTGTAGCCGGAAAGTCAGGAGAGCTTAGCTTTGGCAAGATGATTTCAAGCCCGCGTATAAATGTAATGTACCTTTTTATCGCTGTTGCGGTGTGCTTTTTGATTCTCACCCGCAATCTTCAAAGCGGACTTGAGCGAATCACAAAATACATGATGGTTCTTCTTTTGGTCTTGATGACAGTGCTTGCAGTGAGGAGCATTTCTCTTCCGGGCGGCGCAAAAGGACTTTCGTTCTATCTCGTTCCCGACTTTAAGAAGCTCACAGTTCCGATTGTCGTTGGTGCTATGAATCAGGCGTTTTTTACACTTTCTCTTGGAATAGGCTCAATGTCAATTTTTGGAAGCTACATCGGAAAAGACAGAAGCCTTATGGGAGAATCCGTAAAAGTCATTATTCTTGACACTTTCGTTGCGGTTACAGCAGGCTTGATAATCTTTCCGGCATGCGCGTCGTTTGGAATCGCAGTTGACGCAGGGCCGTCTCTTCTTTTCAACACAATGACAACCGTCTTCAACAACATGGGAGGCGGCAGAGTATGGGGAAGTCTTTTCTTTCTTTTTATGGTATTTGCGGCATTCTCAACGGAACTTGCGGTATGCGAAAATATCCTTGCCTGCGTGCGCGAGATGACAGGCTGGTCACGCAAAAAAGGCTGCATAATCTGCGGAGCCGGCATTTTCTTAATCGCACTCACAACCGCTCTCGGCTACAGCGTGCTTCATTTTCACCCGTTCGGCGAAGGCTCGGCATGGCTTGACTTCTGGGATTTTATCGTAAGCAACAACCTTCTTCCGCTCGGCGCGCTGATTTTCGCGGTTTTCAGCTGCAGCAGCAAATTCGGCTTAGGCTGGGAAAAACTCGTGCAGGAAGCAAACGAGGGCGAAGGTCTCAAAGTCAAAAACTGGATGAAGCCAGTCTTCGCGTACTTTGTTCCGCTTTGCATAATCGCAATCTACATAATCGGGCTTGTGACGTTCAAGTGGAGATAACTGAAACAAGCTTTTTAAGTTTTCCGAAGATGAATTTTGATTTCAGGAAACTTTGGAACTTTCCCGAGAACAGATTTTGCGTCATAGAAGTCTCGGGATTTTCCCGAAAATCAATTTAAAAACTCAATTTTTAATATAAGATATTTTTCATTCAAATTTTACGGAGAATACAATGAAAGAAATTCCTGATTATCAGACTTTAATGCTTCCGGTTTTGAAAAGTGTAGCTGACGGCAAAGAACATAAATTCCGAGAGATTGCAGATTCCATTGCAAAGAACTTTGGTCTTACAGAAGAAGAACTGGGATGTCTTCTTCCGAGCGGAAATCAGAGCGTTTTTGACAACCGCGTTGGCTGGGCAAAAACATATCTCAAAAAAGCCTGCCTCATAGAATACAAGGGAAAAGGCGTTCTTAAAATCACAGAAAGAGGAAAACAGGTCTTAAAAGATTCTCCGCAGAAAATTGACAATAAATTTTTAAAGCAATACGACGAATTCAATGAATTTCAGAACAAGGTGAATCCGAAAGAAGAAAAGCAGGAAACTGAAACCGACTACAAAAATCAGACTCCAGAGGAACTTATTGAAACAGCCTTTCACGATTTTCAAAAATCACTTGCAGAGGAACTTTTGGATAAAATCAGAAATGTGTCGCCGTCATTTTTTGAAAAACTCGTTGTCGCCCTGCTCGTAAAAATGGGCTATGGAGGCTCGATAAAAGACGCTGGGCAGGCAATCGGCAGAACTGGAGACGAAGGCATTGACGGAATCATAAAAGAAGACAAGCTCGGTCTTGACGTGATTTATATTCAGGCAAAACGCTGGAAAGAGAACAACGTTATTGGTCGCCCGGAAATTCAGAAATTTGTCGGTGCACTTGCCGGTCAAGGTGCAAAAAAAGGAGTTTTCATAACCGCGTCATCATTCACAAAAGAGGCGTTGGACTACAAGCCAATGAACGACACTAAAGTTATCCTTATTGACGGCATGAAGCTTGCAAACTTGATGATTGAATATAATCTTGGCGTCGCACAGCTGCATTGCTACGAGCTTAAAAAACTGGATAACGATTACTTTGATGAGGAATAATTTTTACAAAAGAATCGAGTTGCTTTTTCTTTTGCCGAATAAACGCAATTGAATGGCTTATGGGAAACTGAACAGAAACGCCTGATTCTGCGCAGATGGCGGAAATACATTATGAACAAGCGGCTAAAATCAAGAAAACAAAGTAACTGTATTTTCAAATTTAGTTACTTTATTTTTAAATATAGTTACTATATTTGCCTAACGGACTGGATATATTTTCACTTGCCTCTTATCCCTATGCAAAAGTTAATCAGACATCATTGACAGTTGCATAGACTGTTTTTGACCTGCCGTTCAACACAAAAAGTTATCCTGGCTGGAAGCGGAATGGAGGCAGGATTGGAAGCGGAAGAGATATCCTTTTAAACGAAGCAGAATTTTACGATGCAAAAATTCCAATAGTATAGTAAAATTAAGGCTGGATAAAGCACGGAAAATGATAGGTAACACTTTAATAGACAATTCAGAAAATCTAAAGCTTGCAGATACAATAAAAGAAATTTTAAGAAATCCAAAAATCAATCATATTGACATTGCCACGGGCTATTGGGATATTCCGGGAACTGCCGTTCTTGCATATGAGTTCAATGCCTTTTTGGCAAGAGACAATACTAAGCTCCGGCTTTTAATAGGCAAAGACCCATATCTTTTTGCGCAGTACAACAAGAATCCGAAATACAAAGATATAAAGAACTGGCCGGAAGAATTTATCCGCACAGACATAAACGAAATTGAAGTAAAACCTGAATATGAAAACGCAGTTTCGTTCCTTTTAAAATATCTCGGCAAAACAGACAAAATAGAGATTCATATCTTCAAAAAAAATGAAAATGAAGAAAAGCAGTTTCTACATTCAAAGTGCTATATTTTTTACGGAAAAGGAATTTCATACGGAATCATAGGAAGCAGCAATTTTACAGAGAAAGGCTTAAAAGAAAACTCAGAATTGAATTATCTTGAAACACTTTCTCAAATTATTACCGCAGAACCAAACGGTATAAATGTCTCAAAAGGACATATTTTCTGGTTCAATGAAAAGTGGGCTTTGTCGGAGGACTGGTCAAAGGAATTTCTTGAGCAGATTCTCCGTCCTTCATCAATCGCAAAGAAAGTGCTGGATGACAAAAAACAAAAAAACACAGCAATTTTAAATTATACGGTGCTTTCTCCTTTCGAAACCTACATAAAATTTCTTATAGACCAGTTTGATGAAATAATCAGCTTTAATGGAAAAATCACACCCGATGACTATATGCCGAAGGATCCGAATTTCAAGCGTCTTACCTATCAGGCGGAGGCTGTAAACCAGGGATTTTCAATAATGAAGCAGCACCACGGCTTTATTCTTGCAGATGTTGTAGGTCTTGGAAAAACATTTACAGCTCTTATGGTGGCAAAACGACACCTGCTTGAGACAGGCCTTAAGAATCCAGTTCTTATTATTACTCCGCCAGCAATCACGCAAAGCTGGATAGATTCAATCGAATATTTTGACAAAGGTGAAGTTTCAGAAAAAAAGATTCATCCTTTTATAACTCTTACAACAATCGGCTGCATTGATGATGTCAATGAAACAGGCGAATATATCGCCGAAAATGATTTTGATTCCGCATTTAAGAAAAAAGAATACGGAATGATTATTGTAGATGAAAGCCACCGCTTTAGAAATGACAGCACAATAATGTACCAGAAGCTAGATGACCTTATCGGCTCAATAAATCCGCAGCCATACATTGTGCTTCTTTCCGCAACACCGCAGAACAACGAGCCTTACGATTTGAGAAATCAGATTTATTTATTTCAGCGTGAGCACAACCGCTCCACTTTGCAGAATCTCGGAAAATTCAGAAACAAATTGGAAAACTATTTTGCAGAAAAACACAATAACTACAAGGAATATATAAAGAAAGAAAAGACTGTTGACGGCAAAAAAATTCCTAAAACAAAAGAAGAGCTGGCACATGACAAGGATGCTCTTATTGCAGACAGCGAGGACATCAGAAAAAGAATAGTAGAGCCTCTTGTAATACGCCGCACAAGAACAGACATCGAACGTTTTTATCAGGAAGACATGAAAAATCAGAGATTAAGTTTTCCTAAAATTCAAAAACCGGTAGCAATTCCTTACGAAATGAACGGAGAACTTGGAAATCTTTTCAATAACACAATAAATATAATCGCGCCTCAGGTAAGCCATGTTGATTCAGACGAGAATGGAGAGCCAGTTCTTGACTTTGGAGCAACGGCTGGAGAAGACGGGCTTGGCTATTACCGCTACAGAGCGATTGAATTTCTAAAATCAGAAGAAAACCGCAGACGGCACGAAATAAACAACCTGAGCGTTACAGGAACTTCCCAGCGTCTTGCGCAGATTATGGAACTGCTTTTGGTAAAGCGTCTTGAAAGCTCGCAGGCGGCTTTTAAGGAATCCCTGCACAACCTGCACCGCTACACAGAAAATATGATAAAAATGTGGAATGCAGACAGGATTTTTATTTGCCCTGACCTAAATGTAAACAAAGAGCTAAACGATGAGAATATCTCGAAAAATGGAACTTTTGAGCAGACACTCTGTGTTCTGGCTGAAAAAGCAAAGAAGGCGAACAAGAAAAATTCAGGCGACGGAAACGAAGGTCCAAATCAGGAATACAAACGGGCAGATTTTTTTGACAGTTATATAGAGAATCTGAACAATGATTTGCGCCTTATTGACGAGCTTTGCACAAAATGGGACGTTCAGACTTCAGATCCAAAAATGAGCACCTTTATATTTGAAACCGCAAGGCAATTTCTTGATCCGAAAAGGAACAAGAATAACAAGCTTATCATTTTTACAGAATGTATCGCAACCCAAAAAGCTCTTGTGCAAAAGCTGAACGAAATGCCTATTCCAAACTGCAATGTACTTTCTATCACTGCAAAAAACCGTGATGATATGAAAGAAATAATCGCCGCAAACTTTGACGCAAACTATAAAGGAACAAAAAAAGACGATTATCAGATTCTTATCACCACCGATGTCCTTGCGGAAGGCGTAAACCTGCACCGCTCAAATTCAATTTTGAACTACGACTCTCCTTGGAACGCAACGCGGCTTATGCAGCGTTTAGGAAGAATCAACCGTATCGGCACGGATGCAAAGAAAATATGGAACTACAATTTTTATCCGTCAACTTTGGGCGACAGCCAGATAAACCTCAAAAACAGAACTTATGTAAAACTTCAGGCATTTCACGAGCTTTTTGGAGAGGACAGCCAGATTTATTCAAGCGAAGAGGAAGTTAAGCACTTTGACAAAGTAATCCGCGATGAAGCTCAGGATTCAGAGACACCTATAATGCCGTTTATCGCAGAACTGAGAGAATTCAAGAAAAACAATGAAAGCAATTATTTAAAACTTTCTTCCATTGGCAACACTATAGTCTCAACAACACAATCGGAAAACAAGAAAGCATTTTCTGAGCTTAAAGAGACAGATAAAAACAGCAAAGCATTACGTTCCTCGCTTTATATTTCAAATGAAGACGGAAGCGCGACAAAAGTCAGCCAGCTGGAATTTTTTGAAACATTGAAACCGCTTTCAACTCTTAAAGAAACAGAAACAGACAACACACTTATAGAAAAATACAGAAAGTCAGTCATTAACTGCTATGCCGCAGACAAGCAGAATGCAGAGCTTTCCATGAAAAGCAAACTCCGAAAAGGTGACAAGGAAATTTCGGCTGCAATCAAGAAAATAAAATCACTTTATAATTTTAATTTGCCTGAAATCTATGAGGAAAAACTTGATGAAATTTCAAATTCAATAAGAGACAAAAATTTCAGCCTGATAAACAAACTTCTGGAAATGACTTTTAAGAACGAAGGACTTGGAACAATTCAGATAGAAGCCGATATTGATTATCTGCACAAATATACACATGCTCATTCTTCAGAATCCGAAGCAAACATTGCAATTGAATTTATAGTTAAATAATTTGGGGAAAATATTATGGAAAACTTGAGGGCATTATTTGAAAATGAATATCCAGGAAAAAAAGTTTTATTTGAAAGCCTTATAAAACCGATTTTTGTAAAAGCAAATGACACAACTCTAACAGATGAACAGGAACTTTCTGATTCAGACAAAAAGCAGATAAAGTCATTCAGTATTATCGCACAAGTCAGAGGCAGTTTTCCAATAACATTTGCAGATGTTGAGCTGCAGGACAACGTTGCATTAAAAAGAAGCAGAGTCAATATCCAGAACTGTGTCCGCAAGGTCATGGAAAACGATTCAAATGCGCTCATCTTTTTTCATTTTACGGACAATGCAAAAGAATGGCGTGTAAGCTATGTAAACAAAGCCGACTCCCTGAAAAACAGCACAAGCGCAAAACGCTACACATATCTTTGCGGACCGGAACATTCCTGCAGGACTATCGCAGAAAGATTTTCTACACTTGAAGGTCTTTCAACAATCAAAGATGAGAATATGCTTGAAGCGTTCGCTGTTGCCCCATTGAGCGATGATTTCTTTAACGAATACCGTAAGCACTATGCTGACCTTGTTGAATACATAAGCGGAAAGCGTTTTATAAAAAAGGGCGGAAAATTTGTAGAAGAAAAGACAAAGAAGGTTGCCTCAGAATTTGCAAATGTTTTTAACGGAGACGACAAAGCTGTCCGCGATTTTGTAAAAAAGATGCTGGGACGGCTTGTGTTCCTTCAGTTTTTGCAGAAAAAAGGATGGCTCGGAGTTCCAAAAAACGCAAAATGGGGAACCGGCGACAAGAACTTTATCTACAATCTTTTTACGAATGCGGATGACTCTGTAAAAAATGATTTTCTTGAGCAGGCACTTGAGCCTCTGTTCTTTAAAAGCCTGAACTGCGACCGCGGAGAAGAAGCAATTGCGCCAAAAGCTGTATGCAATATCTACAGAAGCGAAATCAGGATTCCGTATCTGAACGGCGGACTTTTTGAGGAAGATGAGCTTGACAAGAAAAGGGTTAAATTTAAGAAAGAACATTTTGAATCTATTTTTGAATTCTTCAATCAGTACAACTTCACAATCGACGAGACTGACACGGACGATGTTGAAATCGGCGTAGATCCGGAAATGCTTGGCAAGATTTTTGAAAATCTTCTGGAAGACAACAAGGACAAAGGAGCGTTCTATACCCCTAAAGAAATCGTCCAGTATATGTGCCGCGAAAGTTTAATCGCATATCTGGAAACAGAAACTGTCAAACATGAAGAAACAGCCTCAAAAGACAAGATAAGGAATTTTGTTCTGAATCATGAAGCCTCATCATTCTCGGAAAAAGAAAAGGCGGATATTCTTAAAGCCTTGATTGACGTTAAAATCTGCGATCCGGCTGTAGGAAGCGGAGCGTTTCCTATGGGAATGTTGAACGAGCTTTTGCCATGCGTTCAGATTCTTACCGGAGAAGCAAAAACAAGAGTTGAGCTTAAAAAGCACATCGTAAAAAACAACATTTACGGCGTAGACATTGAAAAAGGCGCAGTTGACATTGCACGCCTGCGTTTCTGGCTTGCGATTATTGTTGACGAAGAAGAGCCGCTACCATTGCCGAACCTTGACTACAAGATTATGCAGGGAAACAGCCTGCTTGAAAGTTTTGAAGGCGAAGACCTAAGCAATATGACAAAGCAGGAATCAGGAAACCTTTTTGACAACGGAGAAACAATTGCAAAACTAACACAAGCAATAAACGGATTCTATATTCCTCACGACCATGTGGCAAAAGCAAAAATCCGAGCACAGATAAAGGAAAATATAATTCAGCTTTTAAAGGAACGCCAGCTCCCACCAAAAGTAATAGAAGACTTGTCAAAACTTGACCTGCACGAAAACAGCCAGTTTTTCCTGTGGCACACTTGGTTCTACGATGTTTTCAACCGACCGAATGACTGCAACGGCAGGAACGGCTTTGACATTGTGATTGGTAACCCGCCGTATATAAGTGCGCCCACTCAGCTTGCAAATAAATTTCTTGCAGAGCAGCGTGAGAAAATAATTAAAAGCAATAACTATAAATCGCTTTACCAAAAATGGGATTTGTATATTCCTTTCATAGAACTTGGGCTTAATTTAAATTGCCAAAATGGAATAACAACAATGATTGTGCCGTTTCCGCTGACAAACCAGCTTTATGCAAAAATTTTAAGAAAAATGATTGTCAAAGAAAACAATATGTTTGAACTCGTGGACTTGAACGGAACAAAAATATTTGACAACGCAACAGTTTCAAATTGCATTCCTTTTATAAAAAAGTCTGCGCCAAAAGATAAAACTTGGATTTCTCATATAAACGAAAATCTTGAAATAATAAAAAGTTTTGAACAGCCTTTTTCGGCATTTGTCCAAGACGAAAAAACTCAGGTCTGGAATGTAACTCAGCAAAAACGCGAGGCAAACAAATATTCCGATTTTAATGTTCTAGGCGATTTTTGCTATGTAAGCTATGGTTTGCGTCCTAATTCTGATGAGAAAACTGCGAAAGGTGAATTCAAAAAAGAGGATTTGATAAGCAATGTGAAGGATAATATTCCTCGCAGAAAATATATTGAAGCAAAGGATATTGAAAAATACAAAATCAATAGAATTCGTTATCTTGAATACGGAACTGAAAGAAGCCCTGAAAAATTTACTCGACCAACTTTTGATGAATTATATAATCACAATAAAATTATGTTTAATGTTTTGGGAGATTTGACAGGTACTTTTGATGATAAAAAATTGATTCACAATCATTCGTTGATTGCTTGTGTTCTTTGGAAATCTTTAAAAGGCATAGAAAACAAAAGCATTGCTTCAAGCATAAAAAAATTCTCAAAATATTCACGCTCGAAAATGGAAAAACTTTCTGAAACCGTAGACTTAAAATATCTGCTTGGAATAATGAATTCAAAATACGCTTCAGTTTTGCTCACAAATCTTCGTGGCGGCGACTACCACATTTACCCTGAACATATAAGAAACATTCCCATCCCCGTCGCAACTCCTGCCCGGCAACAACAAATTATCGCATTGGTAGACAAAATCCTTGCAATGAAAAAACGGGATTCTTCCGTAGACACAACCGTGCCAGAAGAAAAAATCGATGAACTTGTTTATAAACTCTATGAAGTTAATAACATATAAGGCAATTGTTAGTAAAAATAAATAATTATATTCTTGTCTTACATGCAAAAAACTGTTATATTGGTATTATGTAATACCGATAAATTTTAGGGATGTGTTTTGAACAATATCATTGCCGCTCAATTATTTATACAAAGATTGAAGCCTCTTCTCGAACAAAATAAAGTTGTTTTTGATCCAAGAAATCAAAAAACAATGAGATTTTTGCTTGAAGAGGATATGGATGAGAATGATGTATTTGAATATCTCCGTAAACTTGATTCGTCAAATTATTATGATGGACCAAAAGCTGACAGAAATGGAGAAGCAGGCGATATAATGATGTTCTTGTATCCGTACGAGAAAACCAGAATTTATATAAAACTAAAGATTTGGACTGATAAAAATGGCGATTTTGGAGCTGTAATATCTTTTCATGAGGAAGGTGACTATGATTAAACATTCTTGTCCATACTGCGAAACAATCCGTGATGTAAAAGAAGTAAAGCGGAATGAAACTATTGAAATAAAAGGTAAAAAAGTCTCGTATGAAGCCGTTCATTATGAATGTACTGAATGCCATAATCTTTTTGACACTAAAGAGCAAATGGGAAAGAACCTTCTTGCGGCTAGAGAAGCCTATGATTTGCAATATAATTCTATAACTTCTGACAAAATAATTAAAATTCGCGAAAAATATAACGCCAGTCAAAAAGCTTTTAGTCTTATTCTTGGCATGGGAGAATTAACTATTAATTCTTATGAACAGAATAAATCTGTTCCAAATTCATCTAATCGACTTCTTTTGCAACTTGCAGAAAACCCTCTTATTTTTTTCGAAATGTATGAAAAAAATAAAAGCAAAATAGGTGCTATTCAGCGAGAACATATAGAATCTTCACAAGTGTATAAAGATTGCCAACGTTGGGGAGGATTAGAGAATCTTTACCAACATCTTTCATCTACAGAAAGAGAAGTTATAGAAAATAAAACTTATATTGTTGGCTCTTCTGTTGTCCAAATTGTATCAGATATGGTAAAAGCAGAAATGAGTAAAACTAGTTTTGAAATATATGCGGATGCGCATGAAGTAGAAGAAGGTACAATTCCTTCTTCTACAGATATAAACAGAGAGTTTTCTATAGGAGTTGCATGATGAATAATGAAGACTTTCAGAACTTTATAAAATCCATTTCCATTGATTATATTCAGCCTACAAGCATTTCTTTTGAAAGATTTGATAGTTTTCCTCAAGAAAACACCGATATTCAAATAAACTGGAAAATGTCTTATCCAGAAAAACCTTATACATTTATAGATGACAAGTTTTCAATGCTACCTATGTTTGAAATAGCTTTTGTTTATGATAACAAAGTCATCTTTTCAAATAAATCAATTTTTATTGTTATGCTTTCAATAAAAAATAAAGATGAATTTGAGAGATACTGGTCTATGGAAGAAATTCGGAAAACCTTTAAAGACAAGCAAATAAGAAATACACTTTGGCCTATTGTAAGACAACAAGTTCTTGATGGATTATCAAGATTGTCATTGCCACCAGTTGCTCTTCCATGGTTACTGTAATTTATTTTTTTGTTAATTTAAATTTTTCAGTAATAGCAGTTAGTTAGAAAACTTCTTTCTCATTTTTCAAAATCGGTGCATTTCATCTGGAATCCGTCTTCCAAGTCATTCCAATCGTTATTTTGACATACAGCAGAAAATATTCCTTTAGTGAATATAACATAAAAATCGAAAATTCTCTATGCTGTTTACCTTATTGGGAACAAAATAGTTTTTTACCGTAAAAAAATTACGGCATATATTGAATTTTAGAAGATTTTAACCGATAATATATTATCCTATTTTGGAGCATGATATGTTAGCAAAATTTGCAGTAACCAATTTTCGCGGTTTTGAAAAACGGATAGAACTGGATTTGACACAACCAAGAGACTACGCTTTTAATTCTTTTGCAGTCAAAAACGGAATAATCAAAAATGGTATTATTTACGGTCCGAACGGCTGCGGAAAAAGCAATTTCGGACTTGCAATTTTTGATATTGTCTATCATCTTACCCAAAAATTCAAAAATCCTAATTATCTACTTAATTATGCTTTTGCAGGTGCCCAGTCAAAACTTGTAACATTTGAATATACATTTAATTTTAACGGTCAGATTGTTGAGTACGTTTACTCAAAGGATTCACGAGCTGTTTTAAGAGAAGAGAAACTGACAGTTGATTCAAAATTGGTTTTTGAAAAAAGAATCGGAACAATTGAAATTGACGATTCTATCTTCCCTATGGAAAAAAATATTCGGAATAATCTTGCCCATAATGCGAACAATGTTTCTATAATAAATTTCTTGATAACCACGTACCCGCTTGATGAATCAAACTGTCTGATAAAGCTTCAGGATTTTGTAAACTCCATGCTTTGGTTCAGAAGTCTTGAGGAAAAAGAATTTATTGGACTTGAAACCGGAATATATATTCTTGATGAGTATATTATCAGACATAATTACATAAAAGAATTTTCAGCATTTTTGGAGAAAGTAAGCGGCCAGCATTTTGAATTTGTAAAGCCTGTACAAGGCGAAAAACTGCTTCGTGTCTATATAAAAGGCTTTCCTCAAATTTTCAATACAATAGCTTCGACAGGCACCCATGCGCTGACGCTTTTATTCTTTTGGTTCAAGCATTTGGAGAATGCAAGTTTTGTATTCATTGATGAATTTGACGCTTTCTATCACTTTAAACTTTCCTTCGATGTCTGTGATGAACTGTTCAAAAAAAATTGCCAGCTTTTTGTGTCTTCCCACAATACATTTTTAATGACAAATGATCTGCTTCGTCCAGATTGTAATTTCGTCTTAAAGGATAATAAAATCACTTCACTTTGCAATGCAACTGACAAGGAACTTAGGGAAGGTCATAACATTGAAAAACTTTACCGTGGCGGTGCGTTTGACTTATGATATTGTTTGTGTTTGAAGGCGAAAACAGGGAACCAACTCTTTTTAAAACCTTGGAATATCTGTATTTTTCCAAAAACAAACAAATAAGAATTTGCTCTTACAAAAACAATATCTATGACTTATACAAGAGGATGAACGAGACAGATGAGCCTGAAGACATTGTTTCAATCCTTAAAAACAAGCTTGTTGCAGACAAAGATAATCCATTGAAAGAAATCCGTCGGCGTTCTGACTTCTCACAAATTTATCTTTTTTTTGATTATGACAGCCACAACAATAAAGATCAGAATATTTCAGATTCTCAGATTCAGAAAATGCTTGATTTCTTTAATGATGAGTCTTCTGACTATGGAAAACTATTTATCAATTATCCTATGGTAGAGTCTATTCGTTATGCCAAAAATCCTCTTCCGGACAACGACTATTTTAGCTATACAACTCAAATAAATTTGGGCAAAAAATTTAAAGAAAAAGCGAATTCAGAATCTTTTTATAAGAATCTTGATTTTATTACTTTTAGAATAAACCTTAAAACCTTGTCTCTAAAGATTCCTGAGGAAAAAGAACGGATTGAGAAGATAAGACAGAACTGGGAACTTCTCCTGAAGATGAACGTTCAAAAAGCAAATTTTATCTGCACAGACAAAAATGATTTTCCTGAAAATGAAGAAGACATATCACAAGATAAAATTTTCAAGAACCAGCTTGAAAAGTACATTGCACCGAAAAGAGAAGTTGCAATTTTAAATTCTTTTCCCTTGTTTCTGTTCGAATATAAAGACAAACTGAAATAATTCAAAGCATTTCCCATTTTTGCGATTTTAGGTTTGTTCTATGATTTTTATTTCCTCATCCGTTAAGCCGTACAGTTTGTAAACTAGTGCGTCAATTTGCATTTCCAATGTGCTTGTGTCAGCAAGTTCACTGTCACTGCCGTGCTCGACACGGCAATCTTTCTTTAAAGCAAGCATTTTGTCTACCAGAGTGATGATTTTTTGTTGCTGTAGTCCATTTGCATTTGGAACTGGCAAATCAACAAGTTCATACATATTGCAATGGTTGTTTGTGCTGGTTTTTCTGAACAGCCAGTCCAACAGTTTGGAATTCAGCAAAGCCAAAATATATTTGGCTGAACTTGGATTCTGTAAATATATGATATTTACAGAATGCAAGAACACAAAATTTGTGTTCTTGCATTCTGCGTATGCTGCGTGGATTCTATATTTGTCGGTTGTTCCTGTAATATTCTGAGTCACTATAACGGCACCAGCATTATAATTCCGTTCAGCAAGTTTTTTCACTTGATCAGTGTTTTTCCCGAAGAAAAGTTCGTCATCAATGTAGTATTTATGAATATTGGCGCCTTTCGCAATAAAAATATTGGTGTGCTTTTCCGATTTTATCTTCGGAAGATATATTGTGTTTATGTTTCCCTGCAAGGAATCTGTTATCATTTTTTCCAATTTTGGATGCGATTTTACTTTGGCAATAATACTCATCTCTCCTTTTTTTATCAGAGGAATTTCATATCGTGATGAAAAATATGTTTTCAAATGAAACTGATTCACTTCTTCAAAGTCCAATGATTTTATTGTGCTCGTATCATTGTTTATTGAAATTCCAAATTCAGACAAACTGTCAGGCTGTTTTTTAGAAAAAAGTGATATGCAGGTTCCCTGAAGGGCAGATTTGAATACCTGACCGTTGTCATTTGGCGCAACTTTTGGAAATTCAATGACTTGCATCATCTGAGTTTTTGTAAGCAGAAGTTCTCTTGTAAAAGCAGAACTCATGTCGCACATTAAAGAACTTTGTACAATCAATGCCGCGACACCGCTTTCCTTTAATAAATTATATGATGCCTCAACGAACAGCTTATATAAATTCTGCTTTCCGACATCTTTTCCCTCGGAATAAGGATACAACTCTTTTGTTACGGTGCCTTTCTTTATCTGCACATACGGCGGGTTACCAATCACAATGTCAAAGCCGTTCCTGCCGTTGCAGTCATTCGGTCGGTTCTTTTCCCCACTTTAAATATCGATAAAGTGTTGTGCGGTCAACTTTCAACTCTTTTGCAAGCTGTGTTTTTGTGCAACCTTCAGAAATCCGCTGTTTTATATATTCATCTTTTCCTGTAAGTTTTGTGTATGAATTTCGCGAACCTTTTATTCTGCCAATATGGACCCCCTCCGCTTTCTTCAGTTTTAAAGCTTCCTTAGTTCTCTGGCTAATCAAGTTGCGCTCAATTTCCGCACTCAGAGCGAAGGCAAATGCCAGCACTTTGCTTTGAATGTCATCGCCAAGACGGTAGTTGTCTTTTATTGTCCAAACATTGCAGTCTTTTTTCATGCAGATTGAAAGAATTTCCATAATCATGAACAAGCTTCGTCCAAGCCTGCTAAGTTCCGCACAGATTATCAGATCGCCGCTCTGAACATGATTCAGCAGGTCTCCGAGTTTTCGCTTGTCATAGTTTTTTGTTCCGCTGATTGTCTCTTCTATCCAGCCGTCAATCTCAAGATTTTCTTTTTTGCAGAAATTGCAGATTTCAAAACGTTGATTTTCAACCGTCTGTTTGTCCGTGCTTACGCGGATATAACCGTACGTCATTTTTTGCCTCCATGACTGTTGTAAAATAAGGCTATAATCCGTATCAGAAAGAATCTACATCCATCTGAAAAAATGACTTGAAAATCGGAATCATCAAAGGAATTGTCGTATCAAGTACGACAATGACATTTAGAAGTTATTAGACATCCCTAACTTTTTGCAAGAACTTTGGAATATAATCCAAACTATGAGTGATATACCTCGTCTGGAATTTTTAGAAAAACTCAAAACTTACAAGAACAAGCACATCATCAAGGTGATTACGGAAATCCGCCGCTGCGGAAAATCAACGCTCATGAAAATGTTCCGCAATTATCTTCTTGAAAGCGGAATTTCCTCAGAGCAAATTGTCTTTCTTAATTTTGAGAACTTCGACAATTACGAGCTTTTGAATCCGAAATCGCTTTATGAATTTCTGAAAAATAAAATCCAAAAAAACAAAATGACTTACATTTTTTTCGATGAAATTCAGAACGTGACGGATTTTCAGCAGATTGTGGACAGCTTTTTTCTGAACGAAAAAATCGACATCTATATAACAGGAAGCAACGCATATCTTCTTTCGGGCGAACTTGTCACGCTGCTTTCAAGAAGATACATAACGGTTGAAATGCTTCCGCTTTCGTTCAAGGAATTTGCCTCCGTGCAGAATCCGTCGCTTTCACTTTCCGAAAAATACAGGCTTTACTTTGAGCAAAGCTCGTTTCCTTACACGCTGAAATTTGACGGCGACAAAAATGAAATTCTCGACTATCTCGACGGTGTTTACAGCGCAATCGTCCTGAAAGATGTTGTCTCGCGCTATAAAATCAGCGACACAAAAATGCTTGAAAGCGTTGTGCGTTTTATTTTTGACAGCATAGGAAGCCCCGTCTCGACAAAGAAAATTGCAGACACAATGGTTTCGTCTGGAAGGAGAATCGACTCGAAGACAATCGAAAAATACATCTCGGCTTTGCAAGACTGCTACATTGTCTACGATGCAAAATGCCACGACGTGAAAGGCAAGCAGTATCTTAAGCTTCTTGAAAAATATTACGCCGTGGACATCGGACTCCGCTACCTGCTTCTGGGACAGAAAGCGAACGACACAGGCCACATTCTTGAAAACGTGGTTTATCTTGAACTTATCAGGCGAGGCTGCAAAGTCTATGTCGGGAAAATCGGCGACATGGAAATCGATTTCGTCGCACAAAATCAGGAAGGAAACACGTACATTCAAGTTTCGGCGAGCGTAAGGGACGAAAACACACTTCAAAGGGAACTCCGGCCTCTCCAGCTTGTGCGCGACAGCCAGCCCAAGCTGCTTTTAACGCTGGATAACGACCCGACCGCCGACTTTGACGGAATCAAGCGGATGAACGCGGTTGAATGGCTTATGGGAATTTAGATAAAAACAGCTGCTGAACAGTTATTTCCGTGCTGCCAACTCCGCCATTGCCGCATAGTGAAACACGTTGAATTCTTCCGGCGCGATTTTTTCGAGCAGCTTTTTGTGTTCCTTTTCCCATTCGGCGATTTCCTTTGGAGAGAGCGACGCTCCGATTCCTCGGCACGCTTTTATCCGTCCGTTCCAGGTTTCGCGCGTAAAATGGACTTTCAGCGGAAATTCTTCGTGGTGGACAAGCTCAAAATATTCGCTATAGATTTCTGGAATCTGAATCGGGTGAAGCGTCTCGCGTGCGCCGCTCCAATCTGGGCTGTATTTCAGGACGAGATTTTCGCTTGCGCCTGCGATTTTGTCCTCGAACGGAAGCCACGCCATGTAAAGAACAAGAATCCGGCCGCCGTTTTTAAGCATTTTGTGAAAATTTGGCGCGGTCTTTTCGTGATTGAAATACCAGAAGCACTGGCACGCGGTGATTACGTCAAAAGTTCCGCCCGGAAAACACAAGTCCTCGGTTGCGCTCACAAGATATTCAATGTTTTTTCCGGCTGAAAGAATTTTCGCCTGTTCAATCTGCTCCTTTGAAATATCAGCCGCCGTCCAGTTCGCGCCGTAGCCGTAAAGATTCCGCGGAAGCACACCTGTTCCAGTTCCGATGTCGAGAACTTTTTGTCCGCTTGTGCAAAGTCCGCGCTCAACGATTTTGCCGTAAAATTCTTTTGGATAAATATCGCGGTATTTCGCGTAGTCTGCGGAAGCTCGTCCCCAGTCGAAGGCTTTTCCCTTGTCGATGTTCTCGTCTTTTATCAGCATTTTTATCTTATCCTCTATTTGAATTGCGGAATTTTGTTTTGCATTTTTCCGCAATTCACAGTTCCGTCAGTTCCAGTGCATTTCCGTTTTCTTTTATCAGATTGAGCAAATCGGCGGTTTTTAGCCAGACGGTCGCGATGTTCTCGTTCGGGTGGATTCCAATGAGCTAGGCTTTTCAAGAAAATCTTTGTCCAAAAAGAATTTTACTTTGTGTTCGGTGTCGTTCAGAAGTCCGAGCGGAGTTACAGAACCGGGAGTGAGTTTCAGAAAATCCATCAGGTCTTCGGCGCTTGCAAAAGAAAGAGGGCGGGTTCCGTGTGTTTTTCTGAATTCCTTAAGGTCAACGCGCTTGCTTCCTTTTACTGTAATCAGAAAATATTCGCGCTTCTTGTCGTCGCGCACAAAAAGATTTTTCGCGTCACATTCCGGGTAAGGCAACACGACATCGCAGATTTCGTCCATGCTGAAAACCGCCTTGTGCCCGGAGATTTCGTATTCAATGTTTTTCGCGTTCAAAAAGTCGTAGGTTTTCTGTTTCGTCATGGTTTGAAAATTATGTCAGGATTTTTGGGAATTTGCATTTTCAAAACAGACAGCCGTAAAAAAATTTTGCTATTGTCTATTTGATATTTTTATTCAGGCAGCCCCAAACGAGCCGCCATTTTTTCTTACTCTTTTATTAAATCAGAACCGCTTGCTGTTCCGTTTTCGCACTGGACATTCAAGGACATGAGTTTATAGTTTTCTTTCTTATAATCAGTTTTGACCTGCTTCCATTGCTCGACTGTGCCTTTATATGTGATTGTCTCAAGTGCCGTGCAGCCGTCGAAAGCATAACCATATATACAAACAATGCTTGTTGGAATCTCCACGTATTCAAGAGATGTACAGTCCTTAAATGTAATTATCTTATATTCACCTGAACTGTTTAAAATGATGACGGATTTTAGATTCTTGCATCCTTCAAACATCAAGTCAGGAATCAAGATAATTGGATTGTTTTTATCCGGCGACTCAATTGCCGGGATTACGATGCCAATAAGATTTTCACAGTCCGCAAACTTACACCTTTGCCAGTCATAAAAATCTATTGCTGTTCCGCCAAGGTCAAGATAAACTTTTGCACCGTTTGAATTGCCTTTGATTGCCGCTATTACGCCGTTCAGATTGTCTTTTGTCATTTGACCTGTAACCGCAATCTTGTGTTCGCCGGTTGGAAGACTGTTTATTGCGTTGACCGCATTTTCCGCAACGACAGTCCACTTTGCGTAGAGCATAATGTTGCCGGTTGAGCCTTTTGTGATTTCTGTTTTTTTGTTTGTCTCCGAGAATTCGCTGTCTGTGTACCAGCCCTCGAAGTTAAAAGACTCCCTTGATGGAGCAAGGAGCGTTATTGTTTCTGTTTCGAAAGTGTAGCCTGCCGGATTTCCATCCGCATTTGTTCCGCCGTTCGGTTCATAGGTGATTGTGTAAGTGATTGCAGTCCATTTTGCGTAAAGTGTGATGTTGCCGGTTATGGAGATTTTTGCCTTATCGGAGTATGAAACATTTCCATCGGCAGATGTCGCCCAGCCTGCAAAGATATAGCTGCTTTTTGTGAATGTGTTTTCTGGAAGTGTAATTTCGATTCCTTCTTCCACGGAAATGTTTGCGATTGTACCGATTCCGCCGTTCGCGTCAAAAGTTACGGTGTAAGTTGTTTTTGGCGTTGAAGGATTTTCCGGATTTGAAGGTGCTGCCTTTTTCTCCTTCCACTGCGCATGGAGCGTTGTATCTGCATTGAATATGAATTCCGCACTGTCTGCGTATGCTGTGCCGCTTCCGTCTGCCACAGTATTCCAGTTCAAGAACTCAAAGCCTGTTCTGGAAAACTTTACGGCAGGAAGATTTATTTTCTCATTTTCCTCTTTTGTTATGCTCTCCATTTCGCCTGTTCCGCCGTTTGCGCTGAACGAGAGCTTGTATTCTGTAGTTTTGCTGTCATCTCCGGTCATACAGCCGGTGAACAGCAAAAGCGCTGCCACTAATGTTGTGAATAGTCTGGGTGTGAGGGGGGGGTAGTAAAGAAGTTGATTTTCATTGCTTTCTCCATCTGCCGTCCAACTTTGAACAGCTTCTTATCAGATTTGTATTGTCTTATTATTATATAACATGAAGAGGAAAATATCACGGCAAATTAAGAAAAAACTAGGAAATTTTGCAGAAGCATGAAAGAATCATTTTTTACACATTTGTTTAATCCTGTCTGCAAGGTAAAGCGGAACATTTATCATATCTTCCTGTTCTTTGTATTCCAATGCCGAGAATCTTATCGCGCGGTCAGGATTTTTTTCCCTTCGGTAGCGCTTGAAACTGGCAGAAACCACATTTCCGCCAGCTTTGCATTCAACAGGAATTATCTGCGTTTCATTTTGTAAAAGAAAATCCACTTCGTAATTTCTGGAAGGAGAATAATAGTGAGGAGCAACATCGAACTGTCCTCTTAACTGCTGAAGACAATAGTTTTCTGTCAACGCTCCCTTAAACTGAAAATCTGAATTCAGTATTATTGCCTCATTGCTTACACCTGCGGCGCATTTTGCAAGTCCAACATCAAAATAGAACAGCTTAAAACTGGAAAAATCTTCAAAAACGTTTAAAGGATGTTCAGGTTTTGTAACATCATAGATGCGTATGACAATTCCCGCGCTGACAAGCCATTCGATTGCCTCTTCAAATTCACGTGCCCTTGCTCCAGATTTGACGCAGCCATAAACAAATTTTTCATTTTCTTTAGAAAGCTGTGAAATAATGCTTCGCATTACCAAAAGTATGCGGCCGGCATTTACCTTTCCATTGTATTTGGAAATATCATTTTCATAGAGAGCCAATAACTCATTTTGTATTTGCAAAACGACTCCGGAATTTTTTTCTGTCATCCAGGAGCATACACAATCCGGCATTCCGCCGACAATCAAATAATTTCTATATTGTTCTATCAATCTGTCATGCTGAATTTTCAATATTTCCGCCGGAGGAGTTTCTTCAATATAGTTAAACAGCACAGGTTCCACAGCATTCAGAAATTCTTCAAAATCCATAGGATATATATCAAGAAGATTCACTTTTCCAACAGGATAAGACATTGGTTTTGCAAGAAGAGTTCCTAAAAGACTTCCTGCGGCAACAATATGATATCCGTTTGCCTCTTCATTAAAATACTTAAGAGAATTCAGAGCTTCTGGACACTCCTGCACTTCATCAAAGATAATCAAATCTTCTTCAGGAAGAATTTTATCGCCTCTAATTGTGCCGAGAATCTCTATAATTCTATGCGGCTCTTTATTTACCTTAAAAATTTCACGGAGGCTTTCTTCCTTGTCAAAAGAAAAATAGAAAGTCTTCTTATACTTGCGCCTGCCGAATTCTTTCATAAGCCAGGTTTTACCAACCTGACGGGCGCCTTTTAAGACAAGCGGTTTTCTATGAGAAGAGTTTTTCCACTCCTCCATTTTCTGCAATGCTTTGCGTTCCATACTTTGTAATTAGCATAGCAGATTATACACATTTTTGCACTGTTTTTTTTATATTTTTACACATTTTTGCATATTATAACGTACGGTTTTTACACATAATTGCAAGTTTTTTTGAACAAAATTACACGTTTTGCACATTTTTCACCTGAAAATTTTAAATCTTGCGGCAAAAGCATAGCAAACCGAAATTTTTTCTTGACAATTCTTTTTCATCCCGTTAATATGCAACCGTGTTGCAAAAGTCTTACCACACTAAAACTTCGGATTTGATTTCTCAGTTTGTTCAGGAAAGAACGGAAAGCGGATTTTCTGCGATGGAGCTGCTTGCCTTTCTTTCTGAGCGCGGGGAAAGTGTGAACAAGACGACTGTTTACCGCAACCTTGACAAGCTTGTTGAAAGCGGGCGGCTCATAAAACGCAAGTCGGCTGTTTCTGACGGTTTTGTTTACCAGACGGCGGAAAAAGACGGACAGTGCTACGGGCACATTCACTTTCAGTGTGAAAAATGCGGCGCGATGATTCATCTTTCGGACAGGCTTACGACGGACTATCTGAAGTCGGTTTCTGAAAATTTCGGCTTCAAGGTTGATTTTTCTTTGTCATCATTGAACGGACTTTGCGAAAAATGCAGGACTTTTGAATGAACTCAAGAACGGATTCAAAATTGAACAGGCTGCGCGCGGTTTTTGCGGCGGTCTTCATTGCATTTACAGTTTTCTCAGTGTTTTTTGCGGCTGCTGAAGCCGGACACGACTGCTCAGGCGACGACTGTCCAATCTGCTTTGTGATTCATGTTGCCGCTCAGAACGTAAAGCTTTTGAGCCTTGCCCTTTGCGCCGCCGGCGTTTCTTTTGCCCGGCACTGTTTTGCCTCGAAAATTTCCTTTAAAAATTCATATCAGACTTCTTTCAATAATTCTTTAATCTCCCTAAAAACACGTCTTAACAACTGAAAATTCTCTTTTCATCTTTATGCGCTAGGGATTGTAGGGGCGGCGGAGCCGTTGCGGAACTAAGCAACGCGAAGTGTAGCAATGAAGGTAGCACGAAGTGCGTACGGAACCCCGAAAAGCCCGGTCTGCCTTTAGGCAGAAGCGCCCGTATTCAAAAAGATCAAAAATCGCGTCTGTCAAATCTCTGAAAGACTTGGGATGCGAACTTTTTACAATTTTTTACAAACTGGAGTAAATATGAAAAGAAATAAATTCATCATCGCCGCATTGTGCGCTTTTACATTGTGTTTTTATGTTTCCGCAAAGACGGACAAAAATATCTCATCAAAAAAATCAATCGTCTGCACGACTTTTCCGCAGTACGACTGGTGCCGCGAGATTCTTGGAGACAAAGCGAAAGATTTTGACCTTACTCTTCTTCTTGACAAGGGGACTGACCTTCATTCGTTCCAGCCGAGTTTTTCCGACATCGCAAAAATTTCCGCAAGCGATATGTTCATCTACGTTGGTGGCGAGAGTGACGGCTGGGTTAACGGAGTTCTAAAGGAAGCGAAGAACAAGAACCTTGTTCCAGTCAATATGATGGAAGTTCTTGGAGAGCGCGTAAAGGAAGAGGAAGTTGTGGAAGGAATGCAGGAAACCGAGCATGCTCATGACCACGGCGAAGAAGGACATCACCACGACCACAGCAAGGAAGTTTCAACTTTTGACGACAGCGAGGTTAAAAGCAGAAATCTTTCTGACTGGTCAGGCGAATGGCAGTCGGCTTATCCGCTTGTTCTTGACGGAACCTTGGACGAGGCTTTTGAAGAAAAGGCAGAATCCGGAAAAATGACAGCCGCAGAATACAAGGCTTATTATCAGAAAGGCTATAAAACTGACATCGCGAAAATCAGCATAAAGAAAGACAAAATTGAATTCACTTATGCTGACGGAAGAAAAGCAAGCTCAAAATACAAAAATGTCGGATTTTACATCCAGAACTGGTCAACAGGAACAAAGGCCGCGATGTACCGCTTTGTCGCAAAAAACAAGAAGTCAGGCGCGCCGCTTTTCATTGAATTCAACGACCACATGATTGAGCCTGCGACTGCGGAGCATTTCCACATCAGAATGAGCAACGAGAGCTTTGACGCGATTGTTGATCCTGAAAATTCTTTCCCTACATTCTTTCCTGCAAGCATGAGCGGCGAGGAAATCTCTGAGCATTTGGCAGGACACGGACACAGCCACGATGAGGACGAAGATGGACACGGACATGACCACGAGCATGACAAAGTTGAATACGACGAGCACGTCTGGCTTTCTGTCAAGAATGCTGCCGTTTTGACAAATGCGATTGCTTCCCAGATTGAAAAGCTTGACCCAAAAAACGCTTCTGTTTACGCGGCAAATGCAAAAAATTATGTTGAAAAACTCAACACTCTGGACAAAAAGTATTCTGAAACCGTAACGTCCTCAAAGTTCAAGACAATTCTTTTTGGCGACAGATTCCCGTTCCGCTATCTTGCTGACGACTACGGCCTGAAATATTACGCGGCTTTTGTCGGATGCAGCGCGGAAAGCGAGGCAAGCTTTGAGACTGTGATTTTTCTTGCGAAGAAAGTTGACGAGCTTGGACTTGGCAGCGTTCTTACAATCGAGAATTCAAACGGAAAAATCGCGCGCACTGTAATTGAAAACACATCAAAAAAGAACCGGAAGATTCTGAAGATGGACTCATTGCAGTCAGTGAACCAGAATGACATCAAAGGTGGAAAAAACTATCTTGGCACAATGACAGAAAACCTTTCCGTTTTGAAAGAGGCTTTGAACTAGTTTCAGCTTATTTTAGCTTAGGGGATAAGGGGCTATAAAAAAATCGCTTGCAGTGGTAATTGAGTTCGTCCGGTCATTGAGTCTGTCGAAATGACCGCTGTAACTTTATGTGTTGGTTTTGGAAAATTAGACCGTCGCTACTTTGTCTTTGAATTTTTTGTCTAAAAAATGAGGTTTATTATGAATAAAAAAATACTTTTGGAGATTTTTGCGGTCGCCGGGATTTTTTGTCTTTCTGGATGCGGAAAAAAAGCTTATGCCCAGTCTTCAAAGCCGATTGCAAAAATTCCATCTGCGGAAGAAGAAAAGTTCAGCAGAGTTTTTCAGAAAATGTCT
>OIZV01000089.1_pt1 | contig 61247 bp, 55 predicted proteins | sample 1588681 | NCBI WGS metagenome assembly OIZV01 (sample SAMN03283281) | human gut metagenome | biome: human-associated habitat; material: feces | host: Homo sapiens | place: Peru | collected 2012 | reverse complement strand
CCCGGTTGGTACAGTATCTGGCAGCCAACTGTCCGGAAATTATCCCGGAATCCCTAAAACACTATGCACAGTCCAATGACTTTAACAAAGTATTCTATCACGAAAGAACGTCCACACTTACAGAACGCATGGATCAGTTTCTGTCGTAACGGATTATGCATATGAACCGAATATTCATTCCGATTCACAGTTTATAAAAGATCATCCTGAGGCAATGCCAAGGCAGGACCAGAGTACAAAGATCATCACGGACGGGGCTTATTACAGTGATGCCGCGCGAAAGCCTGCAGCAGAAAAGAATGTGGAACTGGTTCCCACCGCACTGGCAGCAAAGAAAAACCGCCGCGCTAAACTTTAGAAAGCTCTTTTGCCTTGCAAGAGGGCTTGGAAGTTATACTCCAAATTCACTATTAGGATAAAAGTAGCAAGGGTTATCCACAGCCCATAGTCCTATAATAGGCAAAGGGAGTTGAATATCGTCAAGAATACGTGATAACAACCAGCCTCTTGGAAAAGTGGGGTGTAGAAAATGTTGTTTATGGAACTGGTAATCCAGAAGAACTTAGATTGACAAATAGTTGTGAACTACCGTTTTGTTGGGAACAAAATAATGATGGAAGTAAAAAAGATATTGCTATAAAATAAAACTTTATTTGCGTGATTCTGCATTTACTGAGGATTTGAAAAGTGATATACTTTATTTTGTATTACTGTAAGTTACAGTGCAAAAGGCATTAGAAGAAACGCAGTTATTGTTTGATTCATTAATGCAACAATATTTTGGGTAGAATTTTTAAAATGCACCTGAAAGGAGGCAGCACATGGCGTTGATGACAGTATATCACGGTGGCTATCAGGCGATTGAAAAACCAGAGATACGAATTAATAAAAATACAAAAGATTTTGGTACTGGTTTTTATTGTACTATTATAAAGGAACAGGCACAGAGATGGGCGAGACGCTACAATACAAAAATTGTATCAATATATGACGTAAAGATTCCGTCGGGTTTAAAGATAGTAGAATTTAAAGAAATGACAGAAGAATGGCTGGATTTTATTGTAGCATGCAGAAGTGGACAATCTCATGACTACGATATTGTGATTGGTGCTATGGCTGATGACCAGATATATACTTATGTATCCGATTATATTGACGGAACCATAACAAGAGAGCAGTTCTGGGTTTTAGCAAAGTTTAAATATCCAACACATCAAATTGTATTCCGTACAGAAGAGGCATTAAAGTGTTTGGTATATAGAGGCTTTGAGGAGGTACGCTGATGGTTGGTCAAGGGAGAGAATCACAAGAAGACAACAATCTTTTCTTTACTTGCTCTTTAATCGAATATATTGCGCGTAAGACGAAAAATATTCGATCAGAAGTAGTGAATAAGCTTGGAAAAGACAGAATTAATAAGATTTATGAACTTGCGGATGTATACCACTGCGATAACATTGATGCAGTAAGTGAGGATTTTATTAATGATGCCAATATTGTTCCCGGCAAATTTGACAATATAGCAGTTTGCGGTTATGCAGTACCTTCGCATTGGGATATCGGCAAAGTATATAAGCGCCTGATAAAAATGGTAGCAAAAGAAGAGAAAATTGAAATTGTTGATGCACTGATAGAGGTATACAATTCTTTTATTAGTTTTAAAATTGATGATTACAATAGCAGTGTTTATTATGAAAATCCCAATTACATTTTTGAATGTTATAAAGAACAGAAGATGATATAGACGATAAATGGTTGAAGGATGCTGGTACTTACAGGAGGTACCAGTATGGAAGAAAAGTTAGTAAAGATTTTAAATGAGATGGCAGAATACTTAAGAATTACAATATTTAATTAGAAGCGGAAAAGTTGATTTTTTGGTTTCAAAAATGTGAGGCTTATGATATAATGTTAGGCTGTATCAAACTCTTTTTGCTTGCGCAGCAGAAAGGAGTTGGTAGCTCTTTTGGTTGTGTAACGATTTGTGTAGTAAAAATACATAGAAAGGCGAAAGTGCTTGAAAATGGGGCATTTTCGGACAGGTATGAGTAGTTATGAAACTAGGCATCGTAGGCTTGCCTAACGTGGGCAAGAGCACACTTTTTAATTCGTTGACAAAGGCAGGGGCGGAGTCGGCAAACTATCCGTTCTGTACGATCGACCCGAATGTGGGAATCGTGGCGGTGCCGGACGAGAGACTGAAGCTGCTGGGAGATATGTATAAATCCAAGAAGGTGACTCCCGCGGTGATCGAGTTTGTTGACATTGCGGGACTGGTAAAGGGCGCGTCGAAGGGCGAGGGACTGGGTAACCAGTTCTTGAGCAATATCCGCGAGGTAGACGCGATTGTACATGTGGTGAGATGCTTTGAGGATACAAATGTTATTCATGTAGACGGCAGTGTCAATCCGCTGCGTGACATTGAGACCATCAATCTGGAGCTGATCTTCTCCGACCTTGAGGTGCTGGAGAGAAGACTGTCGAAGGTAATCAAAGCAGCGCGGATGGACAAGACGGCGGCGAAGGAGCAGGCCTTCCTTGAGAGGATCAAGGCACATCTCGAGAGCGGAAAGCAGGCAAAGTCGATGGAAATCACGGACGAGGACGAACTGGCGCTGATGAAGGAGTACAATTTCCTGACATGGAAGCCGGTCATCTACGCGGCAAATGTCTCGGAGGATGATCTCGGGGACGACGGCGCATCGAATGCGATGGTTCAGGAAGTGCGCGAGTATGCGAAGAACGAGAACAGTGAGGTCTTTGTGATCTGTGCGCAGATCGAGCAGGAGATTTCCGAACTGGATGATGACGAAAAGGCAATGTTTCTGGAGGATCTCGGATTAAAGGAGTCCGGTCTGGATAAACTGATTGCAGCGAGCTATCGTATCCTTGGGCTGATGAGCTTCCTGACAGCCGGTGAGGACGAGACAAGGGCATGGACGATCAAAATCGGCACGAAGGCGCCGCAGGCGGCAGGCAAGATTCATTCCGACTTTGAGCGCGGCTTCATCAAGGCAGAGGTCGTGAATTATAAGGATCTGCTGGAGCAGGGGTCGCTCGCTGCGGCAAGAGAAAAAGGTCTGGTCGGCATCGAGGGAAAAGACTATATCGTGAAGGACGGGGATGTCATTCTGTTCCGCTTCAATGTATAAGACGGGGAGGAGACTATGAACGCAGGTGAAATCGCGTTTCCCAATCTGGGAATCTATCTTCACAATGTGCCGAAATCCTTCAGTGTTTTCGGATTTACAATCGCCTTCTACGGACTGATCATTGGAATCGGCGTGATGGCGGGACTACTGGCAGTGACGAGAATCGCAAAGAAGACAGGGCAGAATCCTGACGACTACTGGGATCTGGCGATCTGGGGAATCCTCTTCGGTGTGGTCGGTGCAAGGCTTTATTATGTGGCGTTTTCATGGGATGATTACAAGGATAATCTCCTGAACATCTTCAAGCTGCGAAGCGGCGGACTTGCGATTTACGGTGGCGTGATCGCGGCGTATATCACACTTTATGTCTGGTGCCGCACCAAGAAGAAAAGCATGGCGTTGGTGGGAGACACCGCTATGCCCGGATTGATCCTCGGACAGGCAATCGGCCGCTGGGGAAACTTCATGAACAGGGAAGTGTTCGGCGATTACTATAACGGTCTCTTTTCCATGCAGCTTCCGATCTCCGATGTGCGGGATCCGAGCGATATTACGGAGAAGATCGCGTCTCACATTCCGGCGGGGGCAAATTACATCAACGTGCATCCGACCTTTCTGTATGAGAGTGTCTGGAATCTGCTTGTTTTTGTCCTTTTGCTGGTTTACAGAAAGCATAAGAAGTTCGACGGGGAGATCTGTCTGCTCTATCTCGGAGGTTATGGCATCGGCCGCTTTATAATAGAAGGAATCCGGACGGACACACTGTTTGTGCCGGGAACGACGGTTCCGGTGTCGCAGGTTCTGGCTCTGGTCATGGTTGTGGCAGCGGTCGTCATAGATATTCTTGTGCGTGTCCGGCTGAAAAAACGGACGGTGGGGAAAAAGTAATAACAATATCAAAAAAATATATGAGGAGCTTATTTACAGGCCGAATAGATATGGACTGTAAAGAAGGCTCCTCATACTATATCTTGTGGCTGTCACACAAAAAAGCTCCGCAGAGCATCTGCGGGGCTTTTTTCTGCGCTTTTCTGCCAAAACTTTACCCTTGTCAAATTATTAAGAATAGTTTAAAATCTATTTAAAAGTGGGATGAATATGGCATCAAATCCCATAAAGTGGGATAGAAATCCATAAATGTACCAAATACCCTTTTGCTGACTGGTGGTGATTGCGATGTTCATGGGCAGATACAATCATACGATCGATCCTAAAGGCAGGTTGAGTATTCCCTCAAAGTACCGCGAAGTCCTCGGAGACGAGTTTGTGGTCTCAAAGGGAATGGACGGCTGCCTGTTTGTGTACGCAATCGATGATTGGAAGGTCTTTGAAGAGAAGCTCGCATCACTGCCGCTGATCAATGTGGAGGCAAGGCAGTTTGCCAGATTTTTTCTGTCTGGGGCGCAGTATGTCTCGGTGGACAAGCAGGGACGTATTCTGATGCCGCAGGATCTGAGAGATTTTGCCGGACTGGAGAAGGATGTCGTGCTTGCCGGAATGGGCGGGCGTATCGAGATCTGGAGCCTCGACAAGTGGAATGCCAACAGCGAACAGGTGGACATCAACAAGATCTCAGAGGGAATGATCAATCTGGGACTGACGATTTAGGAAGCCGCCGGAGAGATGCAGAAGTACATGCAGGAATGGAGAATTCATGGAGTTTAATCATTATTCCGTTTTGCTTGCGGAGACCATTGAACAACTTCATATTAAGCCGGACGGAATCTACGTGGATGGCACGTTGGGCGGCGGCGGACATGCATGGCAGGTGTGCAGCAGACTTACCACGGGTCATTTCTATGGAATCGATCAGGACGACGCGGCAATCGCGGCTGCGGGTGAGCGGCTTGCTCCTTTTGGGGATAAGGTGACGATTCTGAGAAACAATTACTGCAATATGCGCACGGCGCTTGCGGCAGAGAGTGTGACAGGAGTGGATGGGATCGTGCTCGATCTCGGTGTTTCCTCCTATCAGCTTGACACGGAGGAGAGAGGTTTTTCCTACCGCTACGATGCACCTCTTGACATGCGCATGGACAGACGGCAGACATTGACGGCGAGAGACATTGTAAACAACTATTCCGAGAACGATCTCTACCGCATTATAAGGGACTACGGAGAAGACAAATTCGCAAAGAATATTGCAAAACACATTGTGGTGAACAGGGCGGACAAGCCCATAGAGACTACTTATGAACTGAACGATATTATCAAGGCTGCGATACCGGCGAAGATGCGGCAGAACGGACATCCCTCCAAGCAGACCTTTCAGGCGATCCGGATCGAGTGCAACAGGGAGCTGGAGGTGCTGAAGGACTCATTGGATGATTTCATCGATCTGCTGAATCCGGGTGGAAGACTCTGTGTCATTACCTTTCACTCGCTGGAAGACCGTATCGTGAAGACTATATTCAGAAAAAACGAAAACCCCTGTACCTGCCCGCCGGAATTCCCGGTGTGTGTATGCGGAAAGGTTTCCAAAGGACAGGTGGTGACAAGAAAGGCAATTCTCCCCTCGGCGCAGGAGCTTGCCGAGAACAGCCGCTCCAAAAGCGCAAAGCTGAGAGTGTTCGAGAAGGCAATGGGAGAAGCCGACTGAAAATAGTGTGAAGCAGGAAGGCTTCGCACGCAAATTTGTACCTGCGCAAGGAACTGAAGTACCTGAAAGCCGCAGGCTACTGAAAGGCATGGAAAGTGTTATGAGCCAGAATAGAAGGAACTACAGACAGGCTACATATGAGAAGAATAGAAGCGCGAACACCGGAAGGAACCGTGACGTTTACGTTTATGGGAATACTGTACGCAAAATTGACGTGGAAAGAGAGTGGGAGACCGCTCCGCAGAGGCAGGTTCAGCCCTCTGTCAGGAAAAACCGTGACAAGGCGCGCCACATGAGCGCCGGTTATGTGATCTTTCTGGCAGTCGCAATGTGCGCGGCCGCACTGATACTGGTGAACTATATCCAGCTGCAGGCAGAGCTGACGAACCGCACGAGAAGCGTTGCAAGCAAGCAGAGCGAACTGAATGACCTGAAGGTGGCAAACGACGAGGAGTACAACAGGATTCTGAGCAGCATTGACCTCGAGGAGATCAAGCGCATTGCGATCGGAGAGCTGGGGATGACCTATGCCCAGGAGGGACAGATCGTGCTCTACAGCAATGAGGGAAGCGATTATATGCGCAAGGTTCCGGAGTCAAATTAGCAGAGGTGAATTGCGAGTGGACAAGAAAAGGAATAAGTTTTCCATAAAAATGCAGAAGAAGCTGGTGGTACTGTTTGGATTGGTACTGCTGGCTTTTACAGGATTAAGCATCAGACTGATCTGGCTGACAAGGGAGAACGGAACCCGTTACCAGAAGCAGGTGCTCGCCCAGCAGCAGTATGATTCCATCACCCTGCCCTACCGGCGGGGGGACATCGTTGACGCGAAGGGAACAAAGCTTGCGACAAGTGAGAAGGTGTACAATCTTGTCATAGATGCGAAGGTCATGAATACGGAGCTGAACGGAAAGACCCCTTATCTTGAGCCGACGCTGGAGGCGCTCGGACAGTATTTCGACCTCGACATGACGGCAATCCGGGAATATGTGGCTACCCACAAGGAGGCATCGTGGTATGTTCCGCTGAAACGGCTGACCTACGATGAGATCAGCGGCTTCCAACAGGCGAAAAGCGATAATTCCAATATTAAGGGCGTCTGGTTCGAGGAGGAGTACAAGAGGGTCTACCCCTACGGTTCGCTTGCGGCGGACACGATCGGCTTTACGAGCACGGACAATCAGGGAAGTTATGGACTTGAGGAGTATTACAACAGCGTCCTGAACGGGATCAACGGAAGAGAGTACGGCTACCTGAACGATGACCTGAATCTGGAGCGCACCGTGAAGGCGGCGGTTGACGGCAGCAGCGTTCACAGCACGATAGATGCCAATGTGCAGATGATCGTGGAAAAGTATCTGGCAAAGTTCATGGAGGAATTTAAGGACAACTATAAGCCGGGAAACGGCGCGGAGAATGTGGGCTGTATCATCCAGTGGGTCAATACGGGAGAAATCCTTGCCATGGCGAGCGTCCCGACCTACGATCTGAACAACGTCAGAGATCCGCAGGCACTGCTCGGCTTGATGATGGTCGAGAAGGTGGATACCGCCAACGGCTACTATGAAATCAAGAAGAACGGAACGGTCATCGACCAGACGGTTCTGGATGCCATGAGTGAGGACGATTTGTACCTCAACCTGAATAACCTCTGGAAGAATTATTGTATCACGGGAACCTATGAGCCGGGTTCCGTCGCAAAGCCGTTCACGGTTGCAATGGCACTGGAAAAGGGTGACATCACACCGAACTCCACCTTTGAGTGCAGCGGCTACATGGAGATCGGCGGCTATAAGATCCGCTGCCATAACGGCGCGGAGGGAACGATGACGCTGGAAAAGGCGGTCGCAAAATCCTGCAATGTGACGATGATGAAGATCGCACAGCTTGTCGGGGCCGACGATTTCTGCGAATATCAGAGAGTGTTTAACTTCGGACTGAAGACAAACGTTGACCTTGCGGGCGAGGCGAGAACGGCGAGTCTGGTCTATTCGGCAGACCAGATGGGCCCCACCGACCTTGCGACAAACAGCTTCGGTCAGAACTTTAATGTTACGATGATACAGATGATTACAGCGTTCAGCTCCCTGATCAACGGCGGTTATTACTACGAGCCGCACCTTGTGAGCAAGATTACAAATGCCAGCGGTGCGACCGTGGAAAATATCGAGCCGAGAATCTTGAAGCAGACGGTGTCTGAGGAGACCTCCGCCTATATCAGGCAGTACTGCAATGCCGTTGTTACGGAGGGAACCGGAAAGACTGCACGCCCGGCAGGGTACCTGATCGGCGGAAAGACCGGTACGGCGGAGACAATTGACCAGAATACACATAAGCGTTCCAAGGATGAGCACGTCGTTTCCTTTATGGGCTACGCCCCGGCGGACAATCCGCAGATCGCAATTTACGTTGTGGTCGACAGACCGAATGTGAGCCATCAGGGCGATGCAAAGCATGCGACCAGACTGGTGCGGAGCATTCTGACGGAAGTGCTTCCCTATCTGAATATTTTCATGACGGAGGAGCTGTCAGACACCGAGAGGGAGGAGCTTGCGGCGCTGAATCTCGAGATTACGACGCAGTATGGACAGCAGAATCCAGACACGACACCTGAAGAAGGCGATGGGGAGACGCAGCCCGAGCAGCCGGCGGAGGGAGAGGAACAGCCGGCATGGATGAGCTATCCGATCGACCCCGTGACAGGCTACAGGGTTGATCCGGAGACAGGCTATAAATATGACGCGCAGGAGGGCTTCCTTGTCGAGGGAGACGAGAACGTCATGGGCGAGGACGGGCCGGTGAATCCCAACATCAATTAATACGAAAGACATAACCTCATAAAAAGGGGAATAGAGTATATCAATCCCTTTTCTATGAGGTTTTCTATGCTGACGGATAACAACAAGATTTTTCACAGAAAGAAGATACTGACAATATTTCTGATCTGTGCGGGCATCCTCGTGTTCCTGTTCGGCAGACTTGTATACCTCTGCATATGGCGTGCGGAGCATTACGCCGTGAAGGCGGAGCAGCTTCACGAGAGGGAGAGAAATATCAAGGCTGCGCGGGGAAGGATACTGGACCGCAACGGCAATGTCCTCGCGGACAACAAGACAGTCTGCACGGTTTCCGTGATACATAACCAGATCGAGGACGCGGAGGAGGTCATCGAGATCCTCTGCCGGGAGCTGGAGCTGTCAGAGGAATATGTGAAAAAGAGGGTGGAAAAATACTCTTCCATGGAACGCATCAAGAGCAATGTCGATAAGGCGGTCGGCGACAGGATCAGGGAGTACGACCTGCCTGGTGTCAAGGTGGATGAGGACTATAAAAGATATTATCCCTGCGGCGAACTGGCGAGCAAGGTGCTCGGCTTTACCGGCGGAGACAATCAGGGCATCATCGGGCTTGAAGTCAAATATGAAGAGTATCTGCAGGGAAAGCCCGGTACCATCCTCACGGTGACGGACGCGAAGGGACTGGAGGTGGAGGCAGCGGGAGAGCGGCGGATCGAGCCGGTGAGCGGGAGCGATCTCTGTACCAGTCTGGATATGAACATCCAGTATTACGCGACGCAGCTGGCAGTGCAGACGATGGCGACGAAGGAGGCAGACAGCGTGTCCATTCTCGTCATGAATCCGCAGAACGGTGAGATCTACGCGATGGTGAATGTGCCGGAATTTGATCTGAATGATCCCTACAGTCTGCCGGAGGGAACGCCGGAGGGGCTCAGCGCCGAGGAGAAGCAGAATCTGCTCAACGGCATCTGGAGAAACGGGTGCATCAACGACACTTATGAGCCGGGCTCCACGTTCAAGATCATCACGGCGGCGGCAGGGCTTGAGGAGGGCGTCATCACGACGGCGAGCACCTTCAGCTGCCCGGGCTTCATCGTTGTGGACGACCGGAAAATCCGCTGCCATAAGATTGCGGGACACGGCTCGCAGGATTTTACCCACTGTATGATGAATTCCTGCAACCCGGCGCTCATCTCGGTCGGACTGCGGCTCGGCATTGACAAATATTATGAATATTTTGAGGCGTTCGGGCTTAAGGATAAGACAGGGATCGATCTGCCCGGTGAGGCGGGAACTATCATGCACAAGAAAGAGAACATGGGTAATGTGGAGCTGGCGACGGTTGCCTTCGGGCAGTCCTTCCAGATCACGCCGATCCAGCTGCTGACAACGGCATCTTCCATTATCAACGGCGGAAACCGGATCACACCGCACTTCGGGGTGCAGACGCTGGACGCGGACGGAAATGTGCAGGAGACCTTTACCTACCCGGTCAGACAGGGGATTCTGTCGGAGGAGACCAGCGCGACAATGCGTGGGATACTGGAGATGGTGGTCGCGGAGGGCTCGGGAAAGAACGGCGCGATTGAGGGCTTCCGCATCGGCGGGAAGACGGCGACCAGTCAGACTCTGCCGAGAGGAAGCGGCAGGTATATCTCATCGTTTATCGGCTTCGCACCGGCGGACGACCCGCAGGTCATCGCGCTTGCCATCATCAACAATCCGCAGGGCGTTTACTACGGCGGACAGGTGGCGGCGCCGGTCATCCGGCAGCTTTTTGAAAATATTCTTCCGTATTTAGGAATAATGGGGTATAATCAATGATGAGTAAGGTCAGTATTTTGGCAGTTATCATTTCGTTTGGCGTCAGCGCCCTGCTGGGGCCGGTTCTGATTCCGTGGCTGAGACGGCTGAAGGTCGGGCAGACGGTGAGGGAGGACGGACCGGCGGAGCATCTGAAAAAGAACGGGACACCGACAATGGGAGGGATTCTGATCCTGCTTGCAGTGTCGGTGACCTCGCTGATTTTTTTGGAGGATTATCCGCAGACCGCGCCGATTCTGTTTCTGACGGTCGGCTTCGGACTGGTCGGCTTTGTCGACGATTACATAAAGGTCGTGTGCAGAAGATCGATGGGCTTATCGCCCGTGCAGAAGCTGGCAGGTCAGCTACTGATCACGGGGATATTTGCATGCTATCTGTTGAAGTTCACGGATGTCAGTCTGGCGATGAGAGTGCCGTTCGGACATGGGATGTTCTGGAATTTCGGCGCATGGAACCTGCCGATTCTGTTCTTTATTGTGCTCGGCACGGTAAACGGCATCAACTTTACGGACGGTCTGGACGGACTGGCGGGCAGCGTCACGGTGATTGTCGCGGTCTTCTTTACGGCGGTTGCGGCTGGAACGGGAAGCGGGCTCGAGCCTGTGACCAGTGCAGTGGCGGGTGCACTGCTTGGCTTTCTTCTTTTTAATGTATACCCGGCGGCAGTGTTCATGGGAGACACCGGCTCACTGGCGCTCGGCGGTTTTGTGGCGGCGTGCGGATATATGCTGCAGCTGCCGCTGTTCATAGCAATCGTCGGGGTCGTGTATATGATCGAAGTCATATCTGTAGTTCTGCAGGTTGCTTTCTTTAAGCTGACCGGCGGGAAGCGTCTGTTCCGCATGGCTCCGCTGCACCATCACTTTGAGCTTTGCGGATGGTCTGAGACGAGGATCACGGCTGTATTTACGGTGGTCACGGCACTGATGTGTCTGATCGCGCTGCTTGGATTGAAGTAGCTTTCAGGGAACTGGACATAAAATAATAGAAAAGGAAGACGTAAAAGATGAAAAATTATCTGGTGATAGGCTCCGGCATCAGCGGGGTCGGATCGGTAAAGCTCTTAGAGCACATGGGGAAGAAGGTAGTCCTGTATGACAGCAGCGACAAGCTGACTGCGGAGGAGATGAGGGCGAAGCTCCCGGCGGAAAGCAGGGCGGTCTGCATCGCGGGAGAGCTCCCGACAGATGTGCTGGAGTCGACCGAGGCCGTTGTGCTCAGCCCCGGCGTGCCGGTGGATATACCGCTTGTGCTGGCGCTGAAAGAGCACGGTGCGAGAGTCATGGGCGAGATCGAGCTCGGCTTTCAGGAGGAAAAGGGAAGCGTTATCGCCATCACCGGAACGAACGGCAAGACAACGACGACAACGCTTGCCGGCGAGATCATGAAGGCATGGAAGGGGGAGGATCAGGTCTTTGTCGTGGGAAACATCGGGAACGCCTACACCTCCGAATGCTTGAAAACATCGGAAAAGACGGTGACCGTCGGAGAGATCAGCTCCTTCCAGCTGGAGACAATCTGCGATTTCCATCCTACGGTTTCTGCGATACTGAATATTACTCCGGATCATCTGAACCGCCATCACACAATGGAGGCATATGTGGCGGCGAAGGAGAATATTACCCGAAACCAGACGAAGCAGGATACCTGTGTGCTGAATTATGAGAACGAATATACGAGGGCATTCGGGGACAGATGTCCGGCGGGAGTGATATGGTTCTCATCGGCGAGGGAGCTTGCGGACGGCTACTGGCTGAGCGGGGATAAGATCATGAGAAGCAGGGGCGGCGTAAGCCGTGAGGTCATGGACATCCATAAGGACATGAATCTTGTCGGCATCTGCAATGTCGAAAATGTCATGGCGGCGCTGGCAATCTCGGAGGCGTTCGGAGTGCCGAAGCAGACGGTTCTTGCCGTCATCAGGGGCTTTCACGCGGTGGAGCACCGCATTGAGTTCGTGGCGACGAAGAACGGTGTGGACTATTACAATGATTCCAAGGGAACAAATCCCGATGCTGCGATTCAGGGAATCAAGGCGATGAGCAAGCCGACGGTTCTGATCGGAGGCGGCTTCGACAAACAGAGCGAGTATGACGAGTGGATAGACAGCTTTGGCGGCAAGGTGAAGTGGCTGGTGCTGATCGGACAGACGAGGGAGAAGATCGCGGAGTGTGCGAGGAAGCATGGCTTTGAGAAGATAAAGTTTGCCGACAGCTACGACGAGTGCCTGAAACTCTGCACGGAGCTTGCCGAGCCGGGAGACGCTGTGCTCCTGTCGCCTGCCTGTGCAAGCTGGGGAATGTTTCCGAATTATGAAGTCAGGGGCGAATTATTCAAGGAATATGTCCGCTGCCTGTAGAACGGGGAGTGTCTATGGCTACACAGAGAACGACAAAACGAAGAAAAAAAGAACAATCTGAGTATTTTTTCGACTACAGCCTTCTGTTTATCGTGCTGTTCCTTCTCGGCTTCGGACTGGTCATGATCTATTCGGCAAGCTCCTATGAGGCGTTTCAGAGCTTCGGGGACGCCGCATATTACCTGAAAAAGCAGCTGATCGCCATCATCCTCGGACTGGTATTGATGACGGCTGTGGCGAATATTCCCTATCATTTCTGGGAGAGGTTCGCATTTCTGGGCTATCTTGTGGCAATGGGACTGGTTCCGCTGGTTCTGACACCGCTTGGCGTCGAATCGCACGGTGCAAGAAGATGGGTCCGTATTCCTGGCATCGGGCTGAATCTGCAGCCGGCGGAGGTGGCAAAGCTCTGCATGATCCTCTTTCTGGCGGTCATGGTGTGCAAGATCGGGAAAAATGTACGGACATGGAAGGGCTTCCTGTTTATGATTATAGTGCCGCTGCCCATTGTGGCGGAGGTTTACCTGATTACGAAGAACCTCAGCTCCGCCATCATCATTATGGGCATTTCGGTGCTGATGGTATTTGTTGCGAGCCCGGATTACAAAAAGTTTGTCATCATGGGACTGCTCGGCGTGGCGGCTGTGGGCGGACTGGTATTTATGATTGTCTCCTCCGGCGGAGAGGGCGGTTTCCGAAGCGAGAGAATCGTGGCGTGGCTCGATCCCGAGAGCAAGGCGCAGGGCAAGGGCTTCCAGACCCTGCAGGCATTGTATGCCATCGGCAGCGGCGGCATATGGGGAAAGGGACTCGGACAGAGCATGCAGAAGCTGAGCTTCCTGCCGGAGGCGCAGAATGATATGATCTTCTCGATCATCTGTGAGGAGCTGGGCATTTTCGGCGCGATTGCCGTAATCCTGATGTTCATTATGCTTCTCTGGCGTATGATGGTGATTGCCAACAATGCCTCCGATCTGTTCGGCGCGATGCTCGTCGTCGGCGTTATGGGGCATATCGCCATTCAGGCGATCCTGAATATTGCCGTTGTCACCAACACCATTCCGAATACCGGTATTTCCCTGCCCTTTATCAGTTACGGCGGCTCGTCCGTCATGTTTCTGCTGATAGAGATCGGGCTGGTCTTAAGCGTGGCAAAGAGGATAGAGCTGAAGGAATTATAAGAGACGGATTTCGGGAACGCGTACAGGCTTCTGCACATAGAATATAGTAATCTTATTCAAGGCAGAGAGCTATGGACACGATTCATATTCGGGGCGGTGTCGCCCTGCAGGGAAAGGTATGTATTCAAGGCTCTAAAAATGCGACACTTCCGGTTCTGGCGGCGACGCTTTTAAATGGTGAAATTTCATACATCGGAAATTGTCCCAGAATTGCGGATGTCTATGCCATGGCGAGTCTTCTGCAAAGTCTGGGCTGTGTTGTGAACTGGCAGGAGAATGGACTGACCGTGGATTCCTCCGGGGTCAGAAGAGGTGATATTTGTTCAGAGGCAGTGAGAGGGATGAGATCGTCTCTGTGTCTGCTCGGCACGATGCTGGGCAGATGCAATGAGGTGGTGATGGAATACCCGGGAGGCTGTGTCATCGGTTCCAGACCGATCGACCTGCACATTGCGGCGCTGGAGCAGATGGGAGTGGAATTCAGCGAGGAGGGCGGTCTGCTCCGTGCAACTGCGGACAGACTGCACGGGACGGAGATCCATATGCCGAAGCCGAGCGTCGGAGCGACGGAAAATGTTATTCTCGCCGGGGTCATGGCGGAGGGAGATACGATTCTGGACGGTGCGGCGAGGGAGCCGGAGATCGAGGCGCTTTGCAGATATTTGCAGCTCTGCGGAGCGGAGATTGACGGAGTGGGCACCGACAGGCTTACGATCCGTGGCGGGAAAAAGCTCTACGGGGCGGACTTTGAGGTTCCGGCGGACAGAATTGTGGCGGGAACCTATCTCATGGCGTGTATGGGAACCGGTGGAAATATCTTTCTGGAAAACGCGCCGGTCGGCGAGCTTACGGCAGTGCTGGAGCTTGCGGAACAGATGGGCGGAAAGCTGTGCAGCTCCGACAACGGAATCTATGTACAGGGACCGGAGAGACCGCTGGCTGTGAAGCGTATTGTGACGGCACCTTATCCGGGCTTCCCGACAGATCTTCAATCGCTTGCACTTGCGGTGGAGACCATCGGGGACGGTGAGACGCTTGTGGAAGAGACCATCTTTGAGAACCGTTTCCGGGTCGTGGAGGAGCTCAGGAGGATGGGGGGCGATATGGAACAGCTGGATGCGTTCAGGGTGCGGGTCAGAGGCGTGGAAGGGCTGAAGGGCGCGCAGGTCACGGCGAAGGAACTGCGTGGCGGCGCTGCACTGGTCGTTGCCGGGCTGATGGCAGACGGGAGAACCACAGTTTCCGGGTGCCCGTATATATACCGCGGATATGAAAATATCTGCAGAGATCTCAGAGAGTTAGGAGCGCGTGTCATAAGTGTATAAGAGGAAGAAGTTTGGCGTGATACTGCTGGTCATCGCGGTGCTTGCAGTCATATTGCTCGGCGGAGGCTACTATATAAAGACCACATACACGGTGAGCACCGTGTATGTGGAGGGAAATGTCCATTACACCGAGGACGAGATCAAGGACATTGTCATGAGCGGATTTCTGGGGGACAATTCGTTGTACCTTTCGCTGAAATACCGGAACAAGGGAATTGAAGGCGTTCCGTTTGTCGATACGATGGATGTGAAGGTGCTTGCGCCGGACACGATCAAGATCATTGTCTACGAGAAGGTGCTGACCGGCTATGTCCGGTTCATGGACACCTATATGTATTTCGACAAGGACGGCTATGTGGTGGAGAGTTCCAGCATCAGGACGGCGGGAGTGCCGCAGGTCACGGGCCTGAAATTTGATCATGTCGTGGTGGGACAGGCGCTTCCGGTGGAGGATAAGGACATCTTCAACAAGATCCTGAATGTGACAAAGCTTCTGAACAAGTACGAGCTGAAGGCGGACAAGCTGTATTTTAACCGGGCAGGAGAGGTCACGGTATACTTCGGGGAGGTGAAGGTGGCGCTGGGGAGCGAGAGCCTTGCCATGGAGGACAAGCTGATGCTTCTGCCGGAGCTGCTTCCGAGTCTGGAGGGAAAAAAGGGCACTTTGCAGATGAATACGCAGTCGGAAGGGGATGGGAGATACACATTCAAGCCCGAATAAACTTTTTCAGAAAATGGTTGCTAAATTCAAGAAATAATTATATGATAGTTTATATGAGTTTAGATTAGGTTAGAAGGAGGACATACCTTTGCTTGAGATTAAGACGAATGACGCTGAGTCTGCAGCCAAGATCATAGTTGTCGGTATTGGTGGTGCAGGTAATAATGCTGTTAATAGAATGATTGATGAACAGATTGGTGGAGTAGATTTTATCGGGGTGAATACGGACAAGCAGGCTTTGCAGCTCTGCAAGGCTCCGAAGCTGCTGCAGATCGGTGAGAAGCTGACGAAGGGACTCGGAGCGGGAGCTAAGCCTGAGGTTGGCGAGAAGGCTGCCGAGGAGAGCACGGAGGAAATCTCTGCGGCTCTTAAGGGCGCGGACATGGTATTTGTCACCTGTGGAATGGGCGGCGGTACTGGAACCGGTGCGGCACCGGTGGTTGCAAAGCTGGCGAAGGAGATGGGTATTCTCACGGTCGGCGTTGTGACGAAGCCTTTCCGTTTTGAGGCGAAGGCACGTATGGTCAACGCCCTCAACGGTATTGAGCGCATCAAGGAAAATGTGGACACACTTATCGTTATTCCGAACGATAAGCTTCTTGAAATTGTAGACAGACGCACGACAATGCCCGAAGCCCTCAAGAAGGCAGATGAGGTTCTCCAGCAGGCAGTGCGCGGAATTACGGATCTGATCAACGTACCTACGACGATCAACCTTGACTTTGCTGATGTTCAGACGGTAATGAAGGACAAGGGAATTGCACATATCGGAATCGGCGAAGGAAAGGGCGATGACAAGGCGCTTGAGGCTGTTAAAATGGCGGTTGAGAGCCCTCTTCTGGAGACGACCATCAGCGGAGCTACCCATATCATCATCAACGTTTCCGGAGATATTACGCTGGCGGATGCCAACGATGCGGCAAGCTATGTTCAGAATCTTGCGGGTGAGGATATTACCATTATTTTCGGTGCAATGTATGATGCGACGAAGTCCGACAGCTGTACGATCACTGTCATTGCGACAGGTCTGGAGGATGTGTCTGCAAATTCGACAGTTCAGCCCAGATATGGCGCCGGAACTGCGTACAGGCAGCCGACCTCCCATCTCACACCCACTTCCATGAAGGGTGTGAATATTCCGCCGACAGCCGGCACACAGCCTACGCAGCCGACGACGCAGAGACCTGCACCGGGGATTCAGAAGCCGGTTGACATCAGAAGCTCCGTGGAGGAGAAGACCTTAAAGATTCCTGATTTCCTTCAGAGAAAATAGTGTCCAGAAAAAGCATAAGGTATGTAAGGAAGCTGTACAGACATTGTTCTGTGCAGCTTTTTTTGTCGAAGAAATAAGTCGGCATTCAGACTCCTTTTGACAAATTCCATAAGGGCATGCCCTTATAATCATTATGAAAAGGATGAAGCCAATGCATTATGAACTTTATGTAGACAGTCTGTTTTTGATTAACTTCACAATGAATCTCTACCTGCTGATGCTGGTGGATCACAGCACACTTTCGTCTGCGGTACCGTGGCGGCTCCTTGTCGGGGCGCTGTTTGGAGCGGGAAGCTATCTGTTGCTTTTCGTTATCGGAATGGCGCTGCCGTGGAAGCTGCTGCTTGGGGCGGCTGCTGCGCTGCTGATGCTGCCCATCACATTTTCTGTGAGGGGGCTGAGAAGCTTTCTGAAGCTGACCGAGAAAATGCTTTTTTTTTCCTTTAGCATGGGCGGTGTGCTGCTATTGCTGATCCGCTGCTTCCGGTTCGCGGAGGGGGTGCTGACGAGCGCCTCCGGGCTGATGGCGGCGGGGGGGATTTTTCTGCTGTTCTGGAGAAGGTTTCATGCGCAGACACGGCAGGAAAACGCGGTCTGTCAGGTGACACTTGCCAGAGAGGGCGCGAGCGTGAAGATTGCGGCGCTGATCGATTCGGGAAACGCGCTTGTGGAACCGATCAGTGGGAAACCGGTATCCATAGTTGAAGAAAAGGTGTTCAGGAGCCTGTGGGGGAGCGGAGGACAAGGCTACAGAGCGATTCCTTATCACAGCATCGGCAAACGGCACGGGATTCTGGAGGGGTACCTTCTGCCGGAGTTGCGGGTGGAGACGGACGGAGTGTGCAAGGTGGTTCATGATGTGTATGTTGCGGTAAGCCCCGAAGAAATATCGTCGGCGGGCACGCCGGAGGCTGAATCTGTAAAAATGATAATCAATCCCCGTGTTTTGACAGAAGGAAAAAGGGGAAGGCCTGAGAAGAGGCAGAATGAGAGGAACAATGATATTAAAAGTTGCGCTACCGGGAAAAATGCATTTTAAAATGATACGTCGGGAGAAAGCTCTCTTCGGGAGAAGGGGAGAGATCCATTACATAGGCGGGGCGGAGGTGCTTCCGCCGCCTCTTGAACTGGAGCAGGAGAGTCGTGTGATCAGTGACCTCGGAACGGAGGAGGATGCGGAGGCAAAGGCAATTCTGATCGAGCACAATCTGAGGCTGGTCGTCTATATTGCGAAGAAATTTGACAACACCGGCGTCGGGGTCGAGGATCTGATTTCCATCGGGACGATAGGCCTGATAAAGTCAATCAACACCTTCAAGCCGGAGCGGAATATCAAGCTGGCAACCTATGCGTCGAGGTGCATTGAAAATGAGATTCTGATGTATCTGCGGCGCAACAGCAGAACCAGACAGGAGGTGTCGCTGGATGAACCGCTCAATGTGGACTGGGACGGAAATGAACTGCTTCTGTCGGATATTCTCGGAACGGATGAGGATGTGATCTACCGGGACATTGAGAATGAGGCGGAGAGGAAGGTTCTGCTGGGGGCAGTCAGCAAGCTATCTGACCGGGAGAAAATGATCGTGAATCTCCGGTTCGGTCTGGGCACCAGAGAGGGACAGGAGATGACACAGAAGGAGGTTGCCTCACTCCTCGGCATTTCCCAGTCATACATTTCCAGACTGGAGAAAAAGATTATGCGCCAGCTGAAAAAGGAGATGAGTACTTATATTTAGATTGTCCTATGCTTTGGGCTTGAACAAGGTATATTCATGGGGTATACTGTAAAGGATAGGAGAGGGGCAATATGATTAACAGAGAAGACATTCTTTCCATGGAATACCTGAAAAAGACAGAATATACCGGATGCCATCAGGGGATGCGCTACCGGCTGGAGGGCGTGAAGGATGACGAGGGCGGAAAGAAGCTGCGCTGTACGGTGTGGCCGGAGCCCTTTAATTTTTTTACCACTGCCGATGAGGAGAAGGAGAGAGCCGAGTTTACGTTTGACGAGGATGGCGTCACGGACGCTGTTGCGTGGATGAACGACAGGCTTTTTGAGGAAAAGGAGAGATGGGAGCACGCCGGTGAGCATTGGGACAGCTACAAATAGAGGAGTTTTTCATGTTTAAATATATATGTGAAGATATGATGTATGCACTGCGCTATCTTCCGTGGGGCATGCTGATTGGGGTGCCGCTGGCGGTTGTGGTGTTAAAGCTCGTTGACAGTGCACAGAAGAGACAACAGAAGCCCGCGGCGCAACGGCTGCCGGTCATGTTGTTTTGTGTCTATATAGCGGTGATGCTGGTCATCACGTTTTTATCAAGGGAGAATGGGAGCAGATCCGGTGCAATGGATCTGCAACTTTTTTCTACATGGGGAATCAATGCGAGGAATAATGCGTTTGTGGTTGAAAATGTTCTGCTTTTCATTCCCTATGGTTTTCTGTACAGCTGGAATTTCAGACAGACGGGAACAATCTGGCGCTGCCTGCTCCTCGGGGCGGTCACCAGCTTCGGAATTGAGCTGATGCAGCTGGTGACGGGGAGAGGCTATTTCCAGATAGACGATATTCTGACAAATACGCTCGGCGCGCTGTTCGGCGGGATTTTGTTCTGGCTGGTTCGTCTGATCGGGAAGGCGGCAGGGCGGCGGTGACAGCGCCGGAGCTTCAGCCTGTCAGATAGCCGCGCATGGTTCGGAGCGCGTTTTTCTCCAGCCTTGAGACCTGCGCCTGGGAGATGCCGATTGCCTCTGCAACCTCCATCTGGGTTTTGCCCTCGAAAAAGCGCAGGGAGATGATCTCGTGCTCGCGGGAATTTAATTTTTTCATTGCTTCACTGAGGGAGAGATGTTCAACCCACGTCTCCTCCTTATTTTTTTTGTCGCTGATCTGATCCATGACGTAGAGGGTGTCGCCGCCGTCGGTGAAGATTGGCTCGTACAGGCTCATGGGATTCTGGATTGCGTCTAAGGCATAGGCTATGTCCTCCTTTGCGACACCGATCTCGGAGGCAATCTCCTCGATGGAGGGCTCTTTCAGATTGCGTCTTGTCAGGGTCTCCCTTGCGTAAATTGCCTTGTAAGCCGTGTCCTTCAGGGAGCGCGAAACACGAATGCTGCTGTTGTCGCGCAGGAAGCGACGGATCTCGCCGATGATCATGGGAACGGCATAGGTGGAAAACTTGACGTTCAAGGAGGAGTCAAAGTTATCAATCGCCTTGATCAGTCCGATACAGCCGATCTGGAACAGGTCGTCAACATTCTCGTTGCTGGAGGAAAAGCGCTTGATGACACTCAGCACCAGACGCAGATTCCCTTCAATATACGTTTCTCTGGCTTTTGTATCACCGGCTTCGATCTGCCGGAACAGAGCTTCTTTCTCTTCTGACTTTAGCAGCGGAAGTCTGGATGTGTTCACTCCGCAGATTTCAACCTTACCCTGTGTCATGTGCTCCTCGTTTCTGCGCTCTTTGCGCCTGTGTATTTCTGAACGGATAGTGGTAGTATGTACCTGCGGAAGAAAATTATTCCGCTCGTCGGATCGTTTTTTCGCCCCGGACGGAGGCTGTGTGTTCTCACCGGTCACGGGCAGACATATATTGTAAAAAAGTCAGAGGAAGACATGGGCGATGCTGTTCTCAGAGCTGAAATGTAAGGATGTCATTAACGTAAAGGATTGCAAGAAGCTGGGAAAGGTGTGCGACCTGGAATTTGACCCGTGCAGCGGATGCATCTGTAAGATCATGGTTCCGGGCAATAACAGGATTCTGAGCTTTTTAAACTGTGAGCCAAATATTGTGATCCCGTTTAAGGACATCTGCCAGATAGGGCCAGACATCATTCTGGTTGACATTCGCTGTTGAGTATGTTAAATTTACAATTAAATAACTGACGTTTTTAGTCATATTTACCAGAAAGTGGGGATGAAAGATGAAATGTCCTTTTTGTAATCATGAAAATACCAGAGTAATCGATTCCAGACCTGCGGAGGATAATAATTCCATCCGGCGCAGACGTGTGTGTGATGAGTGCGGAAAGCGTTTCACGACCTATGAGAAAATAGAGACGATTCCTCTGATCATTATTAAAAAGGATAATAACCGCGAGACCTATGACAGGTCGAAGATCGAGGCGGGGGTGCTAAGAGCCTGCCACAAGAGACCGGTCAGCGCCCAGCAGATCACGGGACTGGTAGACGAGGTCGAGAACGAGATCATGAACAGGGAGGAGAAGGAGATCTCCAGCCGTGTAATTGGTGAGCTCCTTATGAATAAGCTGAAGGATCTGGATGCGGTTGCCTACGTCCGGTTTGCCTCTGTTTACAGGGAGTTCAAGGATGTCAATACCTTTATGGATGAATTGAAAAAAATGCTGAAATAGGGTTATGACGCACGAAATGTGACCGATATACTTTATGAAAGATAAAAGCGGGAGGTGAGTACATGGGAATCGGCGGAATCAATGATTATGCCGGGCTGTTAAGAAACTTCAGAGTGCCGAATGTTTCCGAGACGGGAATAGGGCAGAATGTCAGACCGGACGCAGTCATCCGCGAGGAAAGCCTGACGGCGGCAGACACCCATGTCGCTGCACCGGTTGTACGGAAGGTTGCGCAGCTTGAAGATATTTCCATAACCTTCAACAAGCAGGAGAGCTTCGGCTATCTCGGAAAGGACAGCGACATCCATTCACTGGATGTGGAGAAGGCGATCGACGATATGCGGAAGGATAAGGTTCTTCAACAGTATCAGTATTTCGTCGGCAGTTCAAGAAATTTGCAGATCGAGAATAATGCGGATGGCATTGTGATACAGAAGTTCTGAAAAAGGGGCACCGGTTGGGATTAACCAGCCGGTGTCTCTTTTTTCAGAAACCGGTACAGGCATACAAGGTAGAGGACGCCGAGGGTCAGCTGGCTTGCCAGCAGTCCCCAGAGGTAGCCGCGGATGCCGAAGCGCGGAATGGCGAGGAAGACAAAGGCGAGGCGCATCAGCAGGCAGACGACATTCATGAAAAAGATCTGTCCTGCTTTGCCGAGTCCCTGCAGAATACTGGACAGAGTGGTGTCGAGGTACAGAAACGGACAGATGAAGCCGAGAGCCGTGATGAAATATCCGGCGAGTGGACTTTTGAAGAGTGTGCAGCCCGCCCAGTTTCCGAGGAGCAGAAAACCGATCATACAGCAGAAGCCCATCAGTCCGCAGTATTTTACGGTTTTGATCGTGGTCTGCGCGACGACCTTTCGGTTTCCGAGCGCGTGATTTTCGGAGATTACGGGGAGTAGCAGAACGGCGACGGAGCTGGTCAGGGCGTTGGGAAAGAAGATAAAGGGAAGCGCCATGCCGGTGAGCACACCGTACACGCTCAGGGCGGTGATGTTGTCATAGCCGTAGGCGCGCAGCATCGAGGGGATGGAGACGGCTTCGACGCTCTGCAGGAGGTTGAGGACGATGCGGTTCGCGGTGAGCGGAAGCGCCATGGCGAGAAGGCTGCGGTACAGCCCGGAGGAGAGCGGGGCGGGGACGCGGCTGCGGGCAGGCTGCACGGCGGCGAGGGAGAATAGCATGGAGCAGAGTTCTCCGAGCGTAAGACCGAGTACAGCGACGCTGATGGAGGGTGCCTGGCCCGCGCGGATGACCTGACCGGAGACGAGGAACACACAGCCGACTCTTGCCAGCTGCTCGAGCAGCTGGGAGGCGGACGGAATACCGGCTTTTTTGACTCCGTAAAAGTAGCCGTTGACACAGGAGTGTACAGCACTTAAGGGGACGGAGAAGGAGAGGATGCGCAGCATTCCCGCAGTCCGCGCCTCCCGGAGCAGGCTTTCGGCAATGAAATCAGCGCCGAAGTAGATGCCGGCATTGCAGAGCAGGGACAGCGGGAGGGAGATGCCTAAGCCTGCCGCCAGAGGACGCAGGGACGGTGTCTCCGACTTTGCCGACTGCTCTGCGACCAGTTTGGAGATCGCGGTCTGGTAGCCTGCTGCTGTCAGGGAGAAGGACAGTGACAGTACCGGACTGAGGAGCTGGTATAGTCCCATGCCTTCCTCGCCGAACAGGCGGGAGAGGTAGATTCTGTAAAAAAAGCCGATGATGCGGCACAGGATTCCTGTGAGTGTGAGGATAAAGGTGCCGACGACGAGCGGATGTCTGGATTTCGCTTTCATAAAACACCATAGGGGTTTTCTCCATATATATTCCGGCTGCAAAGTTGACAGAACACAGGGTGGATGCTATATTGAAGATGTTTTTTAGGACTTTAGGGAGAAGGCGAGGAAGCTGCTATGATATATCTGGACAATGCGGCGACAACGAGGACGGCAGAGGAAGTCGTGGAGGCAATGCTGCCGTATTTTGCAGAACAATACGGAAATCCCAGCGCGGTTTATTCGCTCGGCTCCGCGGCGAAGAGCGCGGTGAACCGGGCAAAACGCACGATTGCAGCTGCGCTTGGCGCGAAGTGGGAGGATATTTATTTTACGGCGGGCGGGACGGAGTCCGACAACTGGGCCTTGAAGGCGACTGCCGAGGCATACAGTGAAAAAGGCAGACATATCATCACGACGCGGATTGAACACCACGCCATACTTCATACCTGTGAATATCTGGAAAAGAGGGGCTTTGACATCACCTACCTCGAGGTGGACCGGGACGGGCTGGTCAGCCCGGAGGCGCTGGAGGCTGCCATACGTCCCGATACGATACTGGTGAGCATCATGTTTGCAAACAATGAGATCGGAACGGTGGAGCCGATTGCTGCGCTCGGCGCGGTGGCAAAGAGACATGGTGTCCCCTTTCACACCGATGCCGTGCAGGCATTCGGACAGCTGCCGATCAACGTGGACGAGATGAACATCGATATGCTGAGCGCCAGCGGTCATAAGATCAACGGGCCAAAGGGCATCGGCTTCCTCTACATCCGGTCGGGACTGAAGCTGCAAGCGTTTGTCCACGGCGGTGCGCAGGAGAGGAACCGGCGTGCGGGAACGGAAAATGTGCCTGCGATTGTCGGACTGGAGGCGGCAGTGAAGAGGGCGGTGCGCACCCTTGACGAGAAGACTGCCAGAAAGCTTTTCCTGCGGGATTACCTGATCCGCAGGATCGAAGAGGAAATTCCCTATTGCTCTCTGAACGGTCATAAGACGAGCAGGCTTCCGGGCAATGTAAATTTCTCATTCCGGTTCATAGAGGGAGAGTCGGTGCTGATTATGCTGGACATGAAGGGAATCTGTGCTTCCAGCGGTTCGGCTTGTACCTCCGGTTCGGTGGATCCGTCTCATGTGCTGCTTGCCATCGGGAGAAATCAGGAGGAGGCGCACGGCTCGCTGCGTCTGACCCTGTCGGAGGAAAATACGCAGGAGGAGCTGGATTTTGTGGTGGAGCAGCTGAAACAGATCGTGCAGAAGCTGCGGGACATGTCCCAGCTCTATGAGGCTTTTACAAGGAAAAACGGCGATAAGTAAGGAGCGCGGAAAACAGAATTTATGAAGAAAAGAGTAGTTGTCGGTATGTCAGGGGGAGTGGATTCCTCCGTGGCGGCATACCTTTTGAAGGAACAGGGCTATGATGTCATCGGTGTTACGATGCAGATCTGGCAGGACGAGACAGAGGAGAACAAGGCGGCGAACGGAGGCTGCTGTGGCCTTTCTGCCGTTGATGACGCACGTCGCGTCGCGGAGACGATAGGCATTCCCTATTATGTTATGAATTTTAAGCGGGAGTTCCAGTGCCATGTCATCGATTATTTTGTGGAGGAATATCTGGCGGGACATACGCCGAACCCCTGTATTGCCTGCAACCGATATGTGAAGTGGGATGCGCTGTTAAAGCGCAGCCTTGAGATCGGGGCGGATTTCATTGCAACGGGACATTATGCAAGGATAGAAAAGCTGGAGAACGGGCGCTTTGCGATCCGAAATTCCGTGACGGCGGCGAAGGATCAGACCTATGCGCTGTACAATCTGACACAGGAACAGCTGGCACATACTCTGATGCCGGTCGGGGATTACACGAAGGAGCAGATCAGGGAGATCGCACAGAATGCCGGTCTGCCGGTGGCGCATAAGCCGGACAGTCAGGAGATCTGTTTTGTGCCGGACAATGATTATGCGGGGTTCATCGACAGGGAGGCGGGAGACCGTGTGCCGGGAGCCGGAAATTTTGTGACGGCGGACGGCAGAATCCTCGGGCGGCACAAAGGAATCACACATTATACCATCGGGCAGCGCAGAGGGCTGGAGCTGCCCATGGGGGAGCGCGTCTTTGTGACGGAGCTCCGCCCGGAGACAAACGAGGTCGTGATCGGGAGCAATGAGGACATTCTCGTGAAAACGCTGATCTGCGATCGGGTGAATTTCATGTCCGTGGCAGATATTTCCGGTCCGGTTCGTGCAAAGACGAAAATACGGTATAACCACGGCGGAGAGGACTGCCTGCTGGAGAAGCTCCCGGACGGCAGGGTGCAGTGTACCTTTGACAGGAACGCGCGCGCCGTGACACCGGGACAGGCGGCGGTGTTCTATGATGGGGAGTATGTTCTTGGCGGGGGAACGATTGTGTAACCATTTCACTGGGAAAACATATACTGAGGTAGAGGATTGCAGATCGTCTGCATAAGAATATCAGTGAGGAGTAACGCTATGGATTTCAATTTCAGTGGAAGAATACCGCTTAGAAGAAACTGTTTCGGTTCTGTCACGGGAACGATCGTGGACATGGTGCCGACGAGAATCGGGAACCGCAGAGCCAACGGCTGTATGATCTTTGTGACAATAGAGGATACGGACGGCAATACCGTCAATTTCATTATGACACCGTCCACCTATGTTGTGGATTTTCAGACGCTGTCAGTCGGAATGATGTGCACATTCTGGTATGCCGCCGATGCGCCGATGCCGCTGATCTACCCGCCCCAGTACAATGCAGTGGTTGCCGCGCAGAATATGTCCGACCGGATGATCAATGTCGGATATTACAATACTTCGCTGGTCAATGAGGATCAGACGTTACAGCTGAACATGGACGGCTCCGTGGATGTGCGCACGACGAACAACCAGTATTTTCAGGGAAGTCCCGCGAATCACAATCTTGTTGTGGTCTATGAGAATTCAACACGCAGCATTCCTGCCCAGACGACGCCCAGACAGGTCGTTGTGCTGTGCGAATAGCTTATAAGCGGATAAACTCGGGAAGCCGTTTCTCAAATATGGTGTAATAACGGAAGCCACAGGTCTGTAAGACTTCTGCGGCGCGGTCAAAATGCTCTGCAATGTGAGCCGTGTCGTGGGAGTCACTGCCTATGGTGATGATTTCGCCGCCAAGCGCTCTGTATCTTTTCAGAATATCCATGCAGGGATGAAAGTCTTTCATCCCTTTTTTGATGCCTCCAGTATTTAATTCCAGTCCTTTTTCTTTGTCGATCAGAACCTTCAGAATCTCATCAATGATATCCTTATAGGCTTCATAATTGTAATTTTTGTCCTGCGTCGAACCGTAGCGCACAACATAATCCAGATGCCCGCAGACGTCGAAATTAGAAAATTTCCGGATATTTGCAAGCTCCTCTTCAAAATATTCCCGGAATGCGGCGGCTTCGTCACGTTCCTCAAAAAATGCCGGATAGTAAGGATCCTTTCCCTTGCAGATGTGGGTGGAGCCGATAATGAAGTCAAATTCATAGGATTTCGCATACACTGCATTTTTCCGTATAATCTCCGGCTGAAGTCCGAGCTCGAGGCCGAAGAGGAGACGGATCTTGTCTTGATATTTCTCCTTCAGGCAGGCGAGCTCATAGAGATAGGAGTCTGCATTCAGAAGGAACATGCTTCCCGGCCCGTCGGGAGAATCCGGATACTCCATGTCCATGTGCTCGGTGAAACACATGGTGGTAAGTCCTCTGGAGATTCCTTCGAGAACCATGCTCTCCATGGGGGTGTCGGAATCCCCGGAGTGGGATGAATGTAAGTGGCAGTCTGCTGTGATAGACATAAGATTCCTCCTTTAATTTAAGTTCGCAAATGCGTTGTCCAACTGTTCAGAGAGGACCAGATAGCGGTCGACAAAGGCATCCGTCAGCCCGGAAAGCTCCTCATAGCGTTTCCCCTTTGCGGCATATTCCAGCTCTCTCGCAGCCGCCGACAGTTCGGTGTAGCCGATATTCAGAAGCTGTCCCTTGAGTGAGTGGGCATGTATAATGTAGTTTTCATAATCCCGAGTGCGCAGAAGCTCTGTGAGGTATGAGAGCTGCTCGTCCGCAGAGTCGCGCAAAAGATGCAGGATGTTCAGGTACAGGGCTTCGTCCCCGCCGCATTGCAGGATGCCCTTTTCCGTGTCAATCTCCGGCAGCAGATCACGCAGGGATGAGGTTGCCTTCGGGGAGATCTCGGGAGCGGGCGGTTCCTCGGAGGTGGTCAGGAACTGCAGGAGCACACGCTCCAGCTCGTGGAAGTTCACAGGCTTTCCGAGATATTCGTCGAAGCCCTTATCCATCAGTTCCTTCCGCATGCCGGTGATGGCGTTCGCCGTCAGCACAATGATCTTGCCGTCACCGCCTGCACTGTAGAAGTCGGAGAGTGCGCGGATCTTCCGCATGGCTTCTATGCCGTCCATGCCGGGCATCATCTGATCCATGAACACGAGATCGTAGTTCTTGCTGCGGCAGAGCTCAATGGCATCCTGACCGCTGGAGGCAGTGTCCACCTTTAAACCATAATATTCCAGAGTATCCCTTATGACCTTAAGGTTGATCTGGTTGTCGTCCGTGACAAGAACATCGCCGTGACAGAAGCGGAGCCCTGCGGTATTCAGCGAGCTTGCCTCCTGCTCGGAGACATCAAACGCCTCGAGAGGCGTGCCGTCGATCACCCGGTGGCTGAGTGTGACGGTGAAGGTGGAACCCTTGCCGTAGACGCTGTCAACATCGATTATGCCGCCCATGAGCTGAACATAGCCGTTGACAATGGCAAGTCCGAGGCCGGTACCCTCGATGCTGCTGTTTTTCTCGTGGTCAAAGCGCTTGAAGGTCTCGAAGAGATGTGCTTTGGCTTCCTCGGTCAGACCGATTCCGGTGTCGGATATAATGTACTGGATTTTCGCGCTGCTCACTGTTTTCTCCAGTACCTTTACCTTGAAGGAAATGTGACCGGAGGGAGTGTATTTGACAGCATTGCCCAGAAGGTTGATGAGAATGCTGCGCAGTCTGGTCTTGTCACCGTAAAGCTCCTGCGGAGCCTCGGGGGCGATTTCCATCAGGAACTGTAAGCCCTTTTTACGCGCCTGAATGTCAATGATGTGGAAGGCATCCTGCAGCAGCGGACGGAAATAGAAGTTGCCGCAGTTCAGCTCCATCTTGCCGGAGTCGAGCTTGGAGAGGTCGAGAATATCATTGATGACGGCAAGCAGGTTCTGGCAGGAGATACGGATGTCTGAGACATATTCCCGTACCTTGGGACCGATGTCCATTTTTAACAACAGTTCCGAAAAGCCGAGAATGGCATTCATCGGTGTGCGGATTTCATGTGACATGTTGGCGAGAAAAGAGCTCTTGGAGCGGTTCGCAGCCTCGGCGGCGAGCTTTGCCTCCTCCAGCTTCTGCATCGTCTTAAGGCGCTCCGACAGGTCGGTGATGACAATGACATAGCCGATGACATCCCGGTAGCGGTCCGTGATCCGGCTGATCGCCAGATTGCAATAGATATTGTTGCGCAGCGAGAGGGAGTCCAGACTGGTACTGTTTTCCGAAAACGCAAAAACGGAGGGCTGCTCTACCTGAAAGAGCTGTGAAATAGAGATGGTTTGCTGGGACAGCAGGGCAGGAGGGAGGTCGAGGAACGATGTCGCCGCATCATTGGCAAGCTTCAGCCGGAATCCCGGATCAAACACCAGAACAGGGGTGGAGATCGAGGAATAGATGAAGCTGGATATATTTTCGACGCTGATCTTCGAGCGGTCATTCACGCGCGCGGCGATAAACAGCAGGAGCAGCCCCCAGAACTGGGTCATTGTGCTGCCCGGGATGGCGGGAATGCCGAGAAAAGGAAGCAGCGTATCCAGTATCGTGCCGATCATCATGAATATTGTCATCATGAGAAAGCATTTGCCGAAAAAGCGCAGACGTCTGGATGATGAGGAGTGTATCATATAGATGCTGATGCTCAGGCAGACGATGGCAATGATAACGCTGTAAGCAGTGTAGGCATTGTTTGCAAAGCCGGGCATAAAGGAATAGGTCATGCCGAGGGGACCCGGAAAATAGACGGACTGTCTCTTATCGATAATCAGGAGACAGACAGGAATCCCAAGCAGAGAGAAGCCGTTGAAGAGAACGGCGAGGGATTTTCTTATCTGTGAGATGTAGCAGATCAGAAACTGGACTGATATAAGGTACAGAAAGGTTCCGATCAGACCGAAGGCACGGCAGTAATAGGCGAACTCCGGCGAGCTTTGGAGACTCATTGCGGCAAAGCCGAGACTCCAGACCCCGCTGCCGATACACATATAGGCGAGCAGCCGGTGGGAATAATCCCGCCGTGAATGGGAACATATAATATGAAGAGCAAAATAAAATGCCAGAATACAGCAGGTATACAGAATCATAGGGCAAATATATTTCATGGCAGCAATCCTCATCTGTGGAGCAAAATTTTTGTCCCGGTACGTTTTGCTTTCTTTATTGTTTGTCCTTTAGTATAAAACAAAATCACCGAAAAGGGAATAAAAACAAATATTTTTCATTTACATCTTGAATTATGAGGCGAAATTAGGTAAAATAGCTTTGCTGATAAAATTTTGACAATCTGTGGGCGGCTTGGACAAGCAGATGCCGCAGAGGTCGAAATGATATAATAATATATTTTAGGAGGAAACTAAAATGGCAGTAAGAGTAGCAATTAATGGTTTCGGCCGTATCGGTCGTCTGGCATTCAGACAGATGTTTGATGCAGAGGGATATGAAGTTGTAGCTATTAACGATCTGACCAGCCCCAAGATGCTGGCACATCTGTTAAAGTATGACTCCTCTCAGGGTAAGTACAAGTATGCTGATTCCGTAGTAGCAGGCGAGGATAACATTACCGTAAACGGCAAGACCATCACCATCTACAAGGAAGCAGACGCATCCAAGCTTCCTTGGGGCGAGCTGAAGGTTGACGTAGTTCTGGAGTGTACCGGATTCTATACCTCTAAGGAGAAGGCTTCCGCACACATCACTGCTGGTGCTCGTAAGGTTGTTATCTCTGCTCCTGCAGGAAACGATCTGCCTACCATCGTATACAATGTAAACCACAACACACTGAAGCCCGAAGATACCGTTATCTCCGCAGCTTCCTGTACAACAAACTGCCTTGCACCTATGGCAAAGGCTCTGAATGATTTCGCTCCTATCCAGAGCGGTATCATGACCACTGTACATGCTTACACAGGTGACCAGATGATCCTTGACGGACCTCAGAGAAAGGGCGATCTGAGAAGAAGCCGTGCAGGCGCTTGCAACATCGTTCCCAACTCTACCGGTGCTGCAAAGGCAATCGGCCTTGTTATCCCTGAGCTGAACGGCAAGCTGATCGGCTCCGCACAGCGTGTACCTACCCCTACAGGTTCTACCACAATTCTGGTAGCTGTTGTTAAGGGTGAGGTTACCAAGGAAGGCATCAACGCTGCAATGAAGGCTGCTAAGACAGAGTCCTTCGACTACAACGAGGACGAGATCGTATCTTCCGATATCGTTGGAAGCACCTACGGTTCTATCTTCGATGCAACCCAGACCATGGTTTCCAAGATGGAAGATGGCAACTCTCTGGTACAGGTTGTTTCTTGGTATGACAACGAGAACAGCTATACTTCTCAGATGGTTCGTACCATCAAGTACTTCAGCGAGCTTCAGTAAGCCGCTGCACCTATGGACTATAGGGGTCCGGTCTTTAGGACCGGGCCCCTTGTTTGTTTATAACTGTTAGATTTGAATTCAATTATGGAGGTTTGACAAAATGGGACTGAACAAGAAATCCGTTGATGACATCAACGCAAAGGGCAAGAGAGTTCTGGTAAGATGTGACTTCAATGTACCCCTGAAGAATGGCGAGATCACAGATGATACAAGAATCGTGGCAGCACTTCCCACAATCCAGAAGCTGATCAACGATGGCGGAAAGGTAATTCTTTGCTCCCATCTCGGCAAGGTAAAGGAAGGCCCCAACGAGAAGGAGTCCCTTGCACCTGTTGCAAAGAGACTTTCCGAGAAGCTCGGCAAGGAAGTTGTATTTGTCGCTGATTACAATGTAACCGGACCCGATGCAACAAAGGCTGTAGAGAACATGAAGGAAGGAGACGTTGTTCTGCTCCAGAATACCCGTTTCCGTGGCGCAGAGGAGACCAAGAACGGCGAGCAGTTCTCCAAGGAGCTGGCTGATCTGGCTGATCTGTATGTATGCGATGCATTTGGTTCCTCCCACAGAGCACACGCTTCCGTAGCAGGTGTGACGAAGTTCATTACCGCTAAGGGCGGCGAGAATGTTGTCGGCTATCTGATGCAGAAGGAAATCAACTTCCTCGGCAATGCAGTAGAGAATCCGGTAAGACCTTTCGTTGCAATCCTTGGCGGCGCAAAGGTAGCTGATAAGCTGAACGTTATCTCCAACCTGCTCGAGAAGTGCGATACCCTCATCATCGGCGGCGGTATGGCATACACCTTCTTGAAGGCAAAGGGCTATGAGATCGGTAAGTCTCTGGTTGATGACGAGAAGATTGAATACTGTAAGGAAATGATGGAGAAGGCTGAGAAGCTCGGCAAGAAGCTGCTGCTTCCCGTTGATGCTGTAACCATTACCGACTTCCCGAACCCTATCGACGCACCTGTAGAGGTAGAGGTTTATGATTCCGATAAGATGCCCGCAGACAGAGAGGGCTGTGACATCGGACCTAAGACGGCTGCTCTGTATGCAGACGCTGTAAAGAGCGCAAAGACTGTTGTATGGAACGGACCTATGGGCGTATTTGAGAATCCTACGCTGGCAGCAGGAACCATCGCTGTTGCAAAGGCTCTGGCTGAGACCGACGCAACCACGATCATCGGTGGCGGAGATTCCGCAGCAGCTGTAAACCAGCTTGGCTTTGGCGACAAGATGACCCACATCTCCACCGGTGGCGGTGCGTCCCTTGAGTTCCTTGAGGGCAAGGTACTTCCTGGCGTAGATGCAGCGGACGACAAGTAATGAATTATAAATATTATACACGGAAATGAGGAGACTATCATGGCAAGAAAGAAGATCATTGCCGGAAACTGGAAGATGAACATGACTCCCAGCGAGGCTGTAAAGCTCTGTGCAGAACTGAAGGAGCTTGTGAAGACAGATGACGCTGATGTTGTATACTGCGTACCTGCAATCGACATTGTTCCGGTCGTTGAGGCAGTAAAGGGAACCAACGTTGAGGTTGGTGCCGAGAACATGTACTTCGAGGAGAAGGGCGCATATACCGGTGAAATTTCGGCAGCTATGCTGAAGGATGCCGGCGTAAAGTATGTCATCATCGGCCATTCCGAGAGAAGAGATTACTTCAAGGAGGACGATGCTCTTCTGAACAAGAAGGTCAAGAAGGCATTCGAGGCAGGACTTACTCCTATCCTCTGCTGTGGAGAGACTCTGGAGCAGAGAGAGACAGGTGTGACGATGGATTGGATCTGTCTGCAGATCAAGTCTGATCTGGTTGGAGTAACCGCTGATCAGGTGAAGGAGCTTGTGATCGCCTATGAGCCTATCTGGGCAATCGGCACAGGTAAGACAGCAACCACCGAGCAGGCGCAGGAAGTATGTAAGGGAATCCGTGACTGCATCAATGAGATGTACGATGCGGCAACCGCAGATGCAGTGCGCATCCAGTATGGCGGATCAGTCAATGCGGGCAACGCAGCAGAGCTTTTTGCACAGCCTGACATCGACGGCGGACTGGTTGGCGGCGCATCTCTGAAGGCTGACTTCGGAAAGATCGTAAACTATAAGTAATTGTTGTGAGATTGAATGATTTCAGGAAAAGTCCTGATGCCGGGAAGCCGGCGCAGGGCTTTTCCTATGCCCAGAGTCTTTAGGGCATTGTCCAGAGTCTTTAGGGCATTGGGGCAATGCCCTAGACTTTGTGACATCTGTTGTAATTTCATATGGCATATATCGGAAAAATATGTTATTCTAAATGCAGGTGTGACAGAATAATCTTACAAGAGAGGAATGTAAGTATGTATTTCAAATGTAAAAATTGTGGAGGCAATGTGGTATACAGCCCGGAGAAGCATACCATGTACTGCCCGTTCTGCGAAAGTGAAAAGAGTGAAGAACTCGACAACGGCACATCTCCGGAAATGGCTGTCTGCCCGAACTGCGGAGGCGAGGTCCCGGTAGAAAAGCATACATCGGCGACACAGTGTCCCTATTGTGACAGCTATCTGATCCTGAATGAGCGGGTTCAGGGCGAATATGCGCCGAAGCTGATTCTTCCGTTCCAGCTCGGCAAGGAGAGCTGTAAGAAGTCGATCAGGGAAAAGTTTAAGAAGAATCTCTTCGCGCCCACGGACTTCCTGTCCGAGGTGCGGCTGAACGGCATGCAGGGCTATTATGTGCCGTACTGGTTCTATGATTACAAGACGCACTGCACCTTCCACGGCGAAGGAACAAAGGTGAAGACGTGGACGAGCGGAAATACCGAGTACACAGAGACTTCCTATTACGCTGTTGACAGAGACATGGATATCAGCTTTGACAAGATTCCTGCGGATGCCTCCGAGGCAATGCCGGATGATGTGATGGATCTGATGGAGCCGTACAACTACAGCCAGATGACGGAGTTTGATCCGAGGTATATGTCCGGTTTCTACGGCGAGAAGTACAACATGACATCCGAGGTGACGGAGCCGCGCGCGCATAAGAAGATGAACGACGATGCGACGGCAATGCTGAAGGAGAGCTATTCAGGCTACAGCACTGTCCGCACGATCAGTCAGGATGTACGAGTTGAGGACAGCAGCGCTACATATGGTCTTTTGCCTGTCTGGAAGTATGATTATACCTATGCCGGAAAAGAATATCCCTTCTATGTCAACGGTCAGTCGGGAAAAATTATCGGTGAAGCGCCGATATCAAAGAAAAAAGTATGGGCATATACAGGAACCCTTTTGGGCTGCATCACAGCAATTCTGGTCATGGTGCCGATGCTGATAGCGTGGTTATAGGGAGGGTGAGAGACGATGAGTGACAATTTGAAAAAAGAGGCGAGAAAGCAGTATTTACACTACTTCCGCATATGGTTTGTAATTGTAGGAATTTTACTTGTGCTGACAATTGTGATGGGAATCCGCTATTCCATGAGAGAGCCGGTTGTGCGTATGAATACTACGGCACCGACAGAGCGTGTCTATGACTATGCGGATGTCCTGACGGACAGCGAGGAGCAGAAGCTGCGTGACTACATTGCCAAGAAGGAACAGGAGTATCAGGCGGACTTCGTCATCATGACATTCAGCGAGCCGGTAGAAGGCGATCTTGCGATAGAGTACGGCCGCGACTCTACAGACTGGCAGCACAATATGACAGACATCGCAGACAGCTTCTGGGATACAGCCGGTTACGGCTTTAATAAGAATTTTGAGGGTGATGGCTCGATCCTTATCGATAACCGGTATGAGGGACAGAGAGGTGAATGGCTCTCTACAAGCGGTAAGGTTGAGGACAGCCTCGGAACGCAGGATGTGGAGAATGTTCTGTATGCGGTAGATAAGTATTATGACGACAATCCCTATCTGGCATATCTGAACTATATCGACGAGGTATGCTATCATCTGGAGGGCGGAAGCTCGATGCCGGGAGCAGGCTATTTCTTCATCGCGGCAGTCGTTTCGGCAGTTGTAGCTGCAATTTATGCGGCGAGCCATCTTTCTAAGAACAAGGCGAAGAAGACCGTTGCAGTCAATGCCTATGTGGCAGGCGGAAGACCCAGCATTAAGAATCAGGGCGACCAGTTCATCAGAAAGAATGTCGTGAAGAGACGCATCGAGACCAGCAGCGGCAGCAGCGGCGGAAGCTCCGGAGGTGGCGGACATCATGTCAGCCACAGCGGTGCGAGCCATGGCGGCGGCGGACACAGACACTGATGCCGAAGAAAGCGGTTTGGCGGTAAGTCTGCGGAGACCTAATGGAATCTGAAAAGATTAAAACGGATATTGATGGATATAATACCCGTCCACTGTTGAGTGGGCGGGTGTTTTGTACCTGCGGAAACGCGGGATGGCGGAAAAAAGCAGGTATGGCCAGCGGATTTGTACCTGCGGAAATGGGGGATGGTGTGGAAATGCATGTACGGCGAGGGGATTCGTACCTGCGGAAGTGGGGGATGGTGTGGAAATGCATGTACGGCGAGGGGATTCGTACCTGCGGAAATGGGGGATGGTGTGGAAATGCATGTACGGCGGCTGGCGATGCAGGCGGAACAACCCGGAAGAGAGGCATCGGCGGGAAGCGCAGGTAAAAAAAGCGCAACAAAAAAGTACCCACATGACGGTATGGGTACTTTTGTTTTTACTATATGAGCAATTTAAGAACTTAAGCCATTCCGTTTACAGCCTTGCTGATACGGGAAACCTTGTGGGCAACGTTGTTCTTGTGGTAAACACCCTTGCTTCCAGCCATCTCAATGACCTTGGTAGCAGCGGTAAGCTCTGCCTGAGCAGCAGCCTTGTCACCAGACTCAACAGCAGCGAAAACCTTCTTGATTGCGGTCTTAACGCTGGATCTGATTGCCTTGTTTCTATCAGTTCTTGTGCGGGTTACCAGAATTCTCTTCTTTGCGGATTTAATGTTAGCCAAGTCGTACACCTCCAATTTGTATACAATGAAATATTTTAATTTAAGTTGTTTCGCCTTAGCCAGACACGGAGGACTAACGCAAACATACTACTGTAGTTTAGTAAATAATAGAAAATTTGTCAATACATAATCTGCGTTTTTTTTGCGAAAACTAGCTTAAAAAGTAATTTAATTTTTCAATCACGAGATTTGTGTCTGCGCACACTTGACACAAACTCGCTATGCGCAAAGGACGTGCGCAGAAATGGGGATAAAAGTGATGGGTAATTTTCAAGTGAGAACGGATCTGGCTCTGGAAGCAAGGGAAAGCATCGGGGAAGCGGAGAGCGAGCTCCGGGGAGTGTCTGTGGAGGAATATTATCGGGAGACGGAGGATGTCAGGGTGACAAAGGTGACGATCGACACCAAGAACGCGGCGAAGACGATGGGAAAGCCGATGGGGATCTATGTCACCATGGAGGCACCGGCGATGGTGGAACCGGACGAGGATTATCACAGGGAAATCTCGAAATGCCTTGCGGAGGAGCTTTTAAAATTGCTGCCGGAGGAGGAAGAGGGGCAGAATATTCTTGTGGTAGGACTGGGCAACAGAGAGGTAACGGCTGACGCGCTGGGGCCGCAGACCGTGGATAACCTTTATATCACCAGACACATTGTCCGGGAGTATGGAAAGGCGGCGTACAGCTGTAACCGGATGCCCCTGCTGAGCGCGTTGGAGCCGGGAGTGATGGCAAAGACGGGAATGGAGACTGCAGAGATCGTGAAAGGAGTCGTCAGTGAGACAAAGCCGGATATTCTCATCGTCGTGGATGCACTGGCGGCGAGAAGCACGAAGCGGCTGAACCGGACCATCCAGATCACGAACACCGGCATACAGCCCGGCTCGGGTGTCGGCAATCACAGAAATGCCCTGACAAAGGAGAGTCTGGGAGTGCCGGTGATCGCAATCGGCATTCCCACGGTTGTCGATTCGGCGACAATCGTCATGGATGCCATGGAGAAGCTGCTTGAGGGGGAGGAAAATGTGGATGCGGTAAAGTATATGAGCAGACAGCAGCCCCCTTTTCCCGAGCTGAACAACATGTATATGACAGGAAAGGACATCGATGCCGTCATCAAAAGGATCAGCTTCACGGTTTCGGAGGGAATCAACATCGCCATGGAGATGCGCATGAGCTGAGAGAGCTGTCAGCGGAAGCGGGACAGAAATGCGGTTGAATAGCCGGACGGCCGAGGGCATATATTGGTACGAAGAGACATGTCGGGAGGAAGTGCCCGGTGACAAAAAAGAGTAATACCGCGAGGCAGCTGCGCGTTGTCCTCGCTGTCGCGGCGGTGGCATTACTTCTGGCATTTCGTATGATGACCGGTGGAAAAACAGAGCAGCCGGACAAAAGTACCGACAGCCAGACGGGCCGCGCGGCAGAACAGCAGGCAGCGAAGGGAAGTGCTTTCGGGGAGAATATGCAAAGAGAGTTTGCCTCGGCGGCGAAGAAAGCTCTCTACAATATGTTTATGCCATGCGCTTTGACAGGAGATCCTGAGAAGGGCGGTGTTCTCTGGATTCTTGAGGGGCAAATGGAGAGTTTTCTTCCGCTCTACGGTTATCTGATGGATGGGGCGGAGGAATATGAAAACGGGGAGGTTTCCATGCGGGAGATTCTTCTCGCCGAGGCGGAAGGAGAGTACTTCACGGAGAACACGCAAGGAGGAACGGCAGGAACCGGACAGAGCGTGCAGGAAGGCGCAGCAGGAACCGGGCAGGACATCTCGGGAGGAACAGCAGAAACCGGGCAGGGCGCGCAGGAAGGCACGGCAGGAGCGGAAGCGGTGGTGCCGGAGGGAGCAGCATGGGCAGGACAGAGCGAAACGGCGGGCAGCATCCCGTTTCTGCCGCATTTGCAGCAGGCGCAGATTGACAGGGAGGCGTTGAAGGATTATGAGACCCTGTTGAAACTGTTTTACACCGTCGATTCCAATACTACCGTGGGAAGCAGCCAGCTGGATATTGAAAAGCTCCTCGGAAAGGAAATGCGGATTGACAAGGAGAGTCCGGGGCCGCAGATATTGATCTACCATACTCATTCGAGGGAGACCTTTGCCGATTCCGTGCCGGGAGATCCGTCTACCTCAATCGTCGGCGTCGGAGAGTATCTGACAGAGCTTCTGACAAATACATATGGCTACGAGGTTCTTCACCATACGGCGGAGTACGACACGGTCAGAAACGAGGCATATTCCAAGGCATTGCCGGAGATTGAAAAGCTGCTTAAGGAGAATCCGTCCATACAGGTCGTGATTGACCTGCACCGGGACGAGATGGCGGAGGAGACCAGACTGGTCATGGATCTCGACGGGAGACCGACGGCGCGTTTTATGTTCTTTAATGGATTGTCCAGAACAAAGAAGACCGGAAACATTGCCTATCTCTACAATGAAAATCTGCAGGACAATCTTGCGTTTTCCTTCCAGATGCAGCTGAAGGCGGCGGAGTATTACCCCGGACTGACCCGAAAGATCTATCTTAAAGGCTATCGCTACAATATGCATCTTCGGGACAAATATCTGCTCGTGGAACTTGGTGCGCAGAACAATACGGTCGAGGAGGCGATGAACGCGTGTGATCCGCTGGCGCATATCCTCGACATGGTGCTCTCGGGGAGCGACTAGGCAGGGCGGTGGTTTTTCGCTGCAGGCGCGACGTTTTACTAGACAATGAATGTTTCTGTATGCTACAATTCTAAGGATATGGAGTTGATAGTAAAGCGAGAAGTGAGGAAGTACAAATGGCAGTAATGGATCAAAGTAAAATCCGCAATTTCTGTATTGTGGCACATATAGATCACGGCAAATCAACACTGGCAGACCGCATTATCGAGAAGACAGGTCTTTTGACGAAGCGCGAGATGCAGGATCAGGTGCTGGACAACATGGAGCTGGAGCGCGAGCGGGGAATCACGATCAAAGCGCAGGCGGTGCGCACGGTGTACAAGGCAGAGGACGGAGAGGAATATATTTTCAATCTGATCGATACCCCCGGACATGTGGACTTTAATTATGAAGTGAGCCGTTCCCTTGCGGCGTGCGACGGTGCGATCCTTGTCGTGGACGCAGCACAGGGAATCGAGGCGCAGACGCTTGCAAACGTCTATCTTGCCCTCGACCACAATCTGGATGTATTTCCGGTCATTAATAAGATCGATCTTCCGAGCGCGGATCCCGAACGGGTAAAGGAGGAGATCGAGGACGTCATCGGTATTGAGGCGGAGGACGCTCCCCTGATTTCTGCGAAGAACGGCGTCGGCATCGAGGAGGTTCTGGAGCAGGTTGTAAAAAAGATTCCTGCGCCGAAGGGAGACCCGGCGGCACCGTTGCAGGCGCTGATCTTTGACTCGGTGTACGATTCCTACAGGGGCGTCATAATCTTCTGCCGTGTGATGGAGGGTACGGTAAGGCGCGGCACGACGATTCAGATGATGGCGACCGGGGCGAAGGAGGAGGTTGTCGAGGTCGGCTACTTCGGAGCAGGACAGTTTATCCCCTGTGACGAGCTTTCGGCGGGCATGGTAGGCTATATCACCGCGTCCATCAAGAATGTCAAGGACACGGCTGTCGGCGATACCGTGACGGATGCGGACAACCCCTGCAAGGAGCCGCTGCCCGGCTACCGCAAGGTGCAGTCCATGGTCTACTGCGGACTTTATCCGGCGGATGGTGCGAAATATCCCGATCTCAGGGATGCGCTGGAAAAGCTGCAGCTCAACGATGCCTCCCTGAACTATGAGCCGGAGACGTCGATCGCCTTGGGCTTCGGTTTCCGCTGCGGTTTTCTGGGACTGTTGCATCTGGAGATCATTCAGGAGAGACTGGAGAGAGAGTACAATCTCGACCTTGTGACGACGGCGCCCGGCGTTGTCTATAAGGTATATAAGACGAACGGGGATGTCATCGAACTGACCAATCCTTCAAATCTGCCTGACCCGTCGGAGATCGAGCATATGGAAGAGCCGATCGTCAGCGCGGAGATCATGGTGACGAGTGAATTTATCGGTTCCATCATGGAGCTTTGTCAGGAGCGCAGGGGACGTTATCTCGGTATGGAGTATATCGAGGGAACGAGGGCATTGCTGAAATATGAGCTGCCGTTGAATGAGATCATCTATGATTTCTTTGACGCGCTGAAATCCCGCTCCAGAGGCTACGCTTCCTTTGACTATGACATCAAGGGCTACGAGCCATCAAAGCTGGTGAAGTTGGATATCCTTGTCAACCATGAGGAGGTGGATGCGCTGTCCTTTATTGTACATGCGGATTCCGCCTACGAGAGGGGCAGAAAGATGTGCGAGAAGCTGAAGGACGAGATACCGAGGCATCTCTTTGAAATCCCGATTCAGGCGGCGGTCGGCGGCAAGATCATCGCCCGCGAGACGGTCAAGGCGATGCGAAAGGATGTGCTTGCAAAGTGTTACGGCGGCGACATCACCCGTAAGAAGAAGCTGCTTGAGAAGCAGAAGGAGGGTAAGAAGCGTATGCGTCAGGTCGGCAGCGTTTCCATCCCGCAGAAGGCATTCATGAGCGTTCTCAAGCTGGACGACAACTAAGATGGAACTGTATTTTCACATCCCCTTCTGTGTCAGGAAATGCTTTTACTGTGATTTCTTGTCGGCACCCGCGGACGGGCAGACAAAGGCTGCCTATATGGAGGCGCTGCGGCGGGAGACGGCTCTAAGAGCGGAGGAGTACCGCTGCGACAGCGTCACATCGGTTTTCATCGGCGGGGGCACGCCCTCTGCGGTGAAGGCGGAGGAGATTGCAGCGCTGCTCTCCACCGTGCGGCAGTATTATCCACTGGCGGAGGATGCGGAGATCACGATAGAGGTCAATCCCGGGATGGTTACGGCGGAAAAGCTGGAAGTCTACCGCGCGGCGGGCATCAACCGTCTCAGTATCGGTCTGCAGTCTGCGGACGACAGAGAGCTTGCGGCGATCGGCAGAATACACACTTGGCAGCAGTTCCTTGACACCTACGGCCTGGCGGTCGGGGCAGGCTACCGGAATATCAATATCGACGTCATGAGTACGTTGCCGGGACAGACCCTTGAGAGCTACCGGAGGACGTTAGAAAAAATTCTTTCGCTTAGCCCCCAGCCGGCGCATATTTCGGCTTACAGTCTGATTCTGGAGGAGGGAACGGCATTCTGGGATATGTCACAGCGGGGAGAGCTTACCCTGCCGGACGAGGATGCGGACAGGCAGATGTACAGCGAGACAAAGCGCATTCTCGCGGAGGCGGGGTATTCAAGATATGAAATATCAAATTATGCAAAGCCCGGGCATGCCTGCAGACATAATTGCGGGTACTGGCGCAGAGACGAATACGCGGGCTTCGGAATTGGCGCTGCATCGTTGGTTCGGGAGAGCCGTTTCCGCAACGGGGACAGTCTGACAGCATATCTCAGAGACCCGGTGGGCTGTCGGGAGGAGCTACAGGTGCTCAGCCCGCAGGAGCAGATGGAGGAATTTATGTTTCTGGGACTGCGGATGACAGAGGGCGTGTCCGAGAGGGATTTTGAGGACCGCTTCGGTCAGAGGCTGGCGGACATTTACGGTGGGGTGATACAGGCTAATCTTCGGGACGGACTGCTGGAATGGCAGTGCGGAGAGGAGCATGGGAATGCCCGGAGGCTTGCCCTGACAGAGAGGGGACTTGACATCAGCAATTATGTCATGGCACAGTTTTTGCTGACGTGACAGACAACCGGAAGAGGAAAAGTGTGATAGCATGATAAAAGTGGCATTTTGTGACGACGACGTGTCGGTGCTGGGCGAGGTCAGCGCCCTTGTGGATCAGTATCGTGTGGAACGGAATCAGGAGATCGGATATGCAGCCTTCAAAAGTCCGCTGGAACTGTTGGCGGAGGTTGAGCGCGGTATGCGGTTTGATATTTTATTTCTGGATGTCATCATGCCCGGACAGAACGGGATCAGTGCGGCAAAGGAGATCAGAAAATATGACAGCAGCGTAAAGATCATTTTTCTGACCTCCTCCTCCGAATTTGCGGTGCAGTCCTATACAGTGAATGCGTTCTTCTATCAGCTGAAGCCGATTAGCAGGGAAAGCTTTTTCAGGCTGATGGATTCAGTGGTCTCCGAGTGCGAGAAGGCGCAGCAGAACAGCCTGATCCTCAGATGCAAGAGCGGGATCACGCAGATCGATCTCGACAGGCTTGTATACTGCGAGGTGAACGGACGGACGCTGATTTTTCACATGGACGGAGGAAAGATCTATGAGAGTAGCGGAAGCATGGATGAACTGTGCGCACAGCTGGAGGTTTACGAGTGCTTCCTGCGCCCGCACAGGTCTTATCTGATCAATATGGAGTACATACAACAGATCTCGACACGGGCGATCACGCTGGCTGACCGGACGGAGATTCCGATCCCGCACGGAAAATGCTCGGAGATCAAAAATCAGTATCTGGAGTATGCCTTCAGCAGAAAGCAGGTTGTATTATCATGATGAACGGTTTATATCTGGCGGACGGCATTGCAGTAGGAGTGTTTGGAATGGCACTGTCTGCTGCTTTTTGCGATATATTGTGGACACGGCGGAAGCGGATACTCATGGCATTGAGCATGGCGGTGATCCTGCTGTTTCAGGGGGCAATCTATCTGTGGGTTGATCGGAATGCCATTCCCTATCTCTATCCATTGATCACGCACCTTCCTCTGATTCTTGTCCTTTGCGCGCTGAGCAGAAAGTACCTCTGGTCGCCGATAGCTGCGCTCACGGCGTATCTCTGCTGTCAGCTCAGACGTTGGCTGGCGCTTCTGGTTGTGGCGGTCTGCTCCGGTGATCTGAGGACGCAATATGTGGCGCAGATTGTGATTACCGTTCCCCTCTTTTTACTGCTATTGCACTTTGTTGCGCCCTCGGTGCGGTCGATCGGGCAGGAGACCGTTGCCGTGCAGTGCCGCTTCGGTCTGATACCGGCGCTCGGCTATGGCTTCGACTATCTGACGAGGATATACACGGATCTGCTGGCGGAAGGAGCGCCGGTTGCCGTGGAGTTCATGCCGTTTGTGTGCAGTGTGGCATATCTGATCTTTGTGCTAAGGACATCGGAGGAGAAGAAGCTGCGCAGTCAGCTCGAACAGACCCAGAACAGCTTAAACCTTCAGGTTTCCCAGGCGGTGAGGGAGATCGCTTCCCTGCGGGAATCTCAGCAGAGAGCGAGCACCTACCGGCATGATCTGCGCCATCACATGCAGTATCTTTCCTCCTGCATTGAGAGCGGCAGGCTGGAGCAGGCGCAGACCTATATCCATGAGGTATGTTCCGAGATCGAGTCGGGAAAGGTTGTTGCCTATTGTGAAAATGAGGCGGCAAACCTGATCCTGTCAGCGTTCGCCGGGCGGGCGCAGGAACGGGGCATTCCGATTGCGGTCCGGGCGGACATCCCGCAGAATCTGAAGGTAGCGGAGACCGACCTGTGTGTTCTGCTGTCCAACGCGCTCGAAAATGCCCTGAATGCCTGTGCAAAAGTAAAGGAGCACGGTGCGGAATGCGGTGTAGAGGTCGATGCATATGAAAAGACGGGCAGGCTTTTTCTACAGATTGTAAATACCTGTGAGAGCGGAGTCCGGTTTGAAAACGGGGTGCCTGTGACAGACCAGCCGGGACACGGGGTGGGCGTTGGCAGCATATGTGCCATCGTTGAGCGCTACGGCGGCATCTATTCTTTTTCGGAACAGGCTGGAAAATTCACACTGCGCTGTTCGATCTGAGCTCTTTCGGTGCATTTTTCGGTCGATTCGTGACATAAGTGTTTCCCTTCATGGAAAATGATGTAAAATAAATGCAGTTGATCTGAACGGACAGAGGGAGAGGGGGGCCATATGGAGAAGGTAGTTATTGCTGTTTTGCTCTTTGTCCTGTTGGCTGCCTGGATGATCTCTGTGAGACAGAAACTGGCGGCAATGGATGAAAATATCAATAATGCCATGAACCAGATCGGTGTGCAGCTGGATGTGTGTTTTGATATGCTGATGCCGCTCATAGAACTGACAGGAGTTCATGCGGCGCAGGAGCGGGAAACGCTGGAAAAGCTTGCAGTCGCCGGGAGACGTGAGATCACTGCAAAGTCAACACCGGAGGAGGTACTCGAACAGGAGAAGATCATAGCGGAGGCGCTTGAACTTCTGACCGCTGTGGCAGACAGAAATTCCGGACTGAAGGCGACAGAGGACTACAGAAAGTATATGGACGCTGTGAGATGCTATGAGAAGATGGTACATACCAGCAGTCTGATTTATGATGATTTCGTTGGAAAGCTCAACAAAAGCATTGGCAGGTTTCCGACAAGTCTGATCGCCGGACTGCTCGGCTTCAGGCAGCGTGAATATCTGGAGGCATTAGAGAAAGAAGATAATGGAAACAAAAGTGAATAAAACAGGAGGAAGAAAAGATGGGATTATTCAGTAATGACAAAAAGCCTTGCCCGATCTGCGGGGGCGCTACACCGCGTCTTCTGCCGACAAAGATTGAGGGTATGCCGATCTGTAAGGATTGCGCGGGCAAGATTGATCTGCCGAATGGGGCACAGAATGGAATGTCACTTGACGATTTCAGACAGTATATTGCATTCTATGACCAGAATCAGGAGCTGCGGGATGCCTTTTCGGAGACCTACCGCTATGACTTCGGATTTTTCGGCGGAAACCTTCTGCTGGACAGCACGCAGGGATTGTTCCGCTTAAAGAATTCAAGCACTTCTCTGGTGTTTGAGGCGGCGAATCTGAAGTCCTTCAGGATTCTGGAGGATGGTGCGACACTGTTTGAGGGCAGCAGGGAAGCGCTGAAATGCTTTAAGACCGATACAGAAGATCGGGCGAGGGCTATGGAGCCGAGAATTACCCGCTATATGATGGAACTGCGGGAACATGAGATGCTGGAGCGGATAGACAGATTGCGCAATCGAAATGGTGAGGAGGACGATCATGATTCGCATTTTGATGCCCCCACCTTTGACGAGCAGGCACCGGTTCAGAATTTCTCCGTGGAGCTGACGCTGGAGCATCCCTATTGGGAAGAGTGCAGCTGGAAGACGGGAGCGCCGTCCTTTGACAGAGAGTGTCCCAGTGTTGAAGGATATCTGTGCGACTACCGCAATAAGGTGGAGGATCTGCACATTCTGGCAGTGAATCTCATGCAGCTGTTAAATCCGGGTGCGCCCGAGATCAAGGTGGGCGATAACACTGCGACACAGGCGGCAGCCCAGACAACTGCCCAGACAGCGGCTGTGACCGATACTGCTGCGGAGATCAAAAAGTATAAGGAACTGTTGGATGCAGGTATCCTGACGGAAGAAGAGTTCACGGCAAAGAAAAAACAATTGCTGGGAATATAGAAAGAAAAAGGGAGGACATTATGAAAAAGAAAGTTTTATCACTGGTTATGGCAGCTGCGATGGTATTTTCGATGACTGCCTGTAGCGATGAGTACGAGGAAGATCCCGTCGTAAACGATGACGTCGAGACCTCGTCTGAGGAGTCGTCTGTAGCGGACGTGCCTGACGACGGAGCAGGAACACAGGATGTGGCTGCAGGGGAAGGAAGCTGGGCAATTTACTGGTATCTCTGCGGTAGTGATCTGGAGTCCGGCGGCGGCTTCGCTTCCGGCGATATGGGAGAGCTGATGGAAGTACAGCTTCCTGAAAATGTGAATGTGGTTATTGAGACAGGCGGATCATCCGTCTGGCAGAACGATGTGGTTGACGCTTCCAAGCTGCAGAGATGGGTGTATAACAGCGAGGGACTGATGCTGGTTGACGAGCAGCCCTCCGCAAGCATGGGCGAGGCGCAGACGCTGGCTGATTTCCTGAGCTTTGCAAAGACAAATTATCCGGCAGAGAAGACAGCTGTTGTATTCTGGAATCACGGCGGCGGCTCTGTTTCCGGTGCATCCTTTGACGAACTCTATGACTTTGACTCTCTGACGCTGGATGAGATGTATGCAGCATTTTCAAGCGTGTGGGAGCCGTCCGCAGAGAATCAGCCGCTGGAGCTGGTAGGCTTTGACACCTGCCTTATGGCGACAGTGGATGTGGCTAATACCTTCTCCGATCTGGCACATTATCTTGTGGCATCCGAGGAGACGGAGCCGGCAAACGGCTGGTATTATTCCCAGTGGGTAGGCGCTCTTGCGCAGGATACCTCCATGGACGGCGCCGAGCTGGGCAAGGTGATCTGTGATGCTTACTATGCAGGCTGTGAAGAGGTCGGAACGCAGGATAACACCACGCTTTCCCTCACAGATCTGTCAAAGGTAGGTCCTCTGCTTGAGGCCTATGAATCCTTTGGTGCGGAAGCGCTGGCAGCAGCTTGTACCGATCCTGCATTCTTCTCACAGTTCGGCCGTGTCGCTGCACAGAGTGAGAACTACGGCGGTAACACAAAGGAGCAGGGTTATACCAACATGGTAGACCTCGGACATATGGCACGCCAGAGCGCAGGAATGCTTGCTTCTTCCCAGAGCGTGCTGGATGCACTGAATGACTGCGTTCTCTATCAGGTAGGCGGACAGTACAGAACAGAGGCGACAGGTCTCTCCTGCTATTATTCCTACAACGGTGACGTTGATGAATTTAACAGCTATGCAGGTCTTGGTGCCGGCGAGGCATTCAAGTACTTCTATTCCTATGAGCTTACCGGTGAACTGGATGATTCCGGTATGGAATACATCGCAGATCTGGACTTCACAGAACTGCCTGAGGTTCAGAATCTTCTTACAATGGGCTGGGACGGCATAGCTCTGGATGTGGATGACAATGGTACCGCATATATGACGCTGGGACCTGATGCAAACGATATTCTGGCAGGAATCGGCTTCTCTCTCTACTACGTAGATACAGAAAATGATCTGATGATGCTGCTGGGAACAGATAACGACATGAACGCTGACTGGGACAACGGTGTGTTCTCCGACAATTTCCGCGGCGTATGGGGCAGCATTGACGGCAACCTCGTCTACATGGAGCTCAGCTTCGAGGGCGATGATTACAACCTGTATTCTGTACCGGTGCTGTTAAACGGTGAGGAGTACAACCTTCAGGTAGTATATGACTTCACTGGAGAGCAGTGGGGAATCATCGGCGCAAGACAGGGAATTGACGACAACGGTATGGCTGACAAGGAGCTGCGTCTGCTGCAGGAGGGTGACGAGATTACAACGATCTGGTACATGGCTACTGCTACCGGTGACGACGACTTTGAGCCTTACGAGGCAAATACCTTTACCGTAACGGCAGATACCACCTTCGCTGAGACCCAGCTGTTTGACGGAAGCTATTCCATGGTCTTCGAGATGCGTGATGCAATGGGCAATTATGCATATTCCGATGCCGTTACCTTCGACTGCGAAGGCGGTGAGATCTATACCACGGTTTACGCAGACTAAAGAAACAAGGTCTGTTATCGTTCAGGGGAGTGAACATAGAGAGCTGCTCTACAGGGAAATCCTGCGGGGCAGCTCTTTTGCGTACAGCTGCGGGTACATTGGCGTGACTGCGCAGTTTTTGTCGGTATGACAGGCACCGGGCGGATGCCGGTTACATAGACTATTGTTAAGAGTAATCCGCGGGGGGCTGTCTTGAAAACCTTTCAAAAACCACTGACTCAGGGAGAAGAAGCGGAGTGTATCCGGCTGCTGAGAGAGGGTACTGCGGAACAGGCGAAGCAGGCAAAGGATATTCTGATCGAACGCAATATGAGACTGGTTGCCCATGTTGCCAAGAAGTATCAAAATGCGGATGAGGATATGGACGACCTGATCTCGATCGGCTGTATCGGGCTGATCAAGGCAGTGGATACTTTCGATGACAGAAAGGGCAGACTGGCGACCTATGCCTGTCGGTGTATTGACAATGAACTTCTGATGCTGCTCCGGGGAAAGCGCAAGACCTCCAGGGAGGTCTCGCTTTTTGAGCCGATCGGACAGGATAAGGAAGGGAATGAAATACATCTGATGGATGTCATGGAGCAACAGCAGCCGGACATTCTGGAAAATATGGAGCTGTCCGCGAATATCAGGAAGCTGTTCCTTCTGATGGAGGAGGCGCTGACACCGAGGGAACGGGAGATCCTGACAATGCGTTACGGGTTGAACGGCAGGCGCGAGGCGACGCAGAATGAGATCGGAGCGGAAATGGGTATCTCCCGCAGCTATGTCTCGAGGATCGAGAAGAAGGCATTGCAGAAGCTTCGGAAAAAATTCGGGCAGGAATAAGCAAAACAAAGAAATTTCCATTTGTCATTTACAACCGTAGCGTATATAATATAAGAGGGACAAAAAGGGGGAGTACAAATGAAATTTATCGAGACAGCAGAACTCAAAAAAGGAATGCGGCTTGCGAGACCTATTTACAATAAATCAGGCGTACTCCTGTTTGAGAGAAATTCAAAATTGACGGCGCAGACAATCGAGAGTGTCAGGAACTTTGGGCTGTTAGGTGTCTATATTCTGGAACCGGCAGAGCCGCTTCCGCCGATTTCGGAGGAGGATCTTGATTTCGAGCGCTTCCAGATCATGACGGTCTTCGCCATGCAGGATGAGCTGCAGAGGCTTCTGGCTATGGGAAGGACGGAGCGTCTGCCGAGTATTGTGTCACTGATTATCAAAAAGTACAGTGGACACGAGGGAAAAATCAATTTTTACCAGAATCTGCGCAGCAGGGATGACTATGTGTGCAGCCATTCCCTCAATGTTGCGATTCTGTGTACGCTGATTGCTAACGCGATGGATCTGCTCCCGGAGGAACGTCTGCAGGCGGTGCAGGCGGCGGTGCTCCACGATATTGGGAAGCTGAGGGTTCCGAAGGAGATCCTCTTTGCGAAAGAGGCGACAAAGGAGAATCGGCTGAAGATCTATCTGGAGCAGGCAGAGGGGCTTGGCATTCTGGAGGAGGCATTGCCGGACGGTGAGCGGATTCGGAAGATCTGTCTGCAGGCATTAAAGCTCAAGAACGATCTGGAAAACGGGCATAAGGCAACGGATACGCGGACTCTGATCGCCTCGAGGGTGCTTGCAGTGGCAAACCGGTATGACGAGCTCACGGCGATGGATTTTCAGGGAAAGGCGGAGTCCGAGGTCAAGGCGATACTGGAATTTAAAAAGTACCCGGATGTCTATGATCCGAAGGTAGTGGATGCGCTGATCCGATCGGTCAATATTCTGGTTCCCGGAGTCAGTGTCGAGCTGAATACGAGGGAGAAGGCGTTGGTACTGATCGAGAACGAGAAGGATATTCTGAGACCGACCCTGCTGATGTTCAGGGATAACAGTATTCTTGATCTTGCGCTGGAGCGGAATGCGAGTCTCTACATCGTAGATATTATGAAGACAATGGATAACCGGTATATCATGGATCGGGAGACTGTAAATAAGATGCTGAATCAGAGAAAAGAGGAAAGTAATGCCCATAATTGAAGAAATACTGCGCGAGGCGAAGGAGGCCGGCGCGAGCGATGTACATTTGACCGTGGGAATCCCGCCAAAGATGCGGGTCAACGGTGATCTCATTACAATGAATTATTCCAAGATGCTGCCGGCGGATACGCTGGACATTCTGATCAGTGTCATGACAGAGGCACAGCGCGAAAAGTTCGAGGAGCGGGGAGAGTACGACTTTTCATTTTCCATACCGAATTGCGGACGTTTCCGTGTCAATGCCTACAAGCAGAGAGGAAGCGTGGCGATTGCTTTCCGTCTTGTTGGCACAAAGGTTCCGACACCCGAGGAGCTGGGCGTGCCGGAGTCGGTGATCGACCTGTACCAGAGGAAGAGAGGGCTTGTGCTGGTCACAGGGCCTACGGGAAGCGGAAAGTCAACGACACTGGCGGCGATCATAGACAAGATCAACAACAACCGGGATGCCCATGTGATCACGCTGGAAGACCCGATCGAGTATCTCCATCAGCACAAAATGTCTATGGTGAACCAGAGGGAGATCGGGCTTGACAGTGAAAATTATGCGAATGCCCTGAGAGCTGCACTGCGCGAGGATCCCGATGTCATCCTTGTGGGAGAGATGAGAGACTTTGAGACGATCAGTGTCGCAATTACAGCGGCGGAGACGGGACATCTGGTGCTCTCCACGCTGCATACGATCGGGGCGGCAAGCACGGTCGACCGTGTTATCGATGTATTCCCGCCGCATCAGCAGCAGCAGATCAGAGTCCAGTTCGCAAATGTGCTGGAGGCGGTAATCTCGCAACAGCTGATTCCGACGGTGGACGGCAAGGGACGTGTGGCGGCATTTGAGGTCATGCATGCGAACCATGCGGTGCGGAATCTGATCCGGGAAGGGAAATCCCATCAGCTTTCCAGTGTCATGCAGACGAACCGGCGTCTCGGTATGATTACAATGGACGAGGCGATCATCCAGCTTTATCAGGAGAGAAAGATCACCCGCGAAAATGCGATCCAGTTCGCTCAGGATCCGGATGCCATGGAGATGAAGCTCCATTAAGCATGAATCAAACGCATCCTGTGGATGCCGTATTACGGCGCGGCTTCCGCAGGAGCTTCTGAGAAATCTTTTTATTCATTATTCCTATTTTCAACATTATTTCAAATATTCCAACTCAAATAATTTTATTATGCAAAGGAGGTACTTTATTTTATGTACAGTACAGTTTTGTCCGGCGCTCTGCTTGGAGTGTCCGCTTATCCTGTCTCGGTGGAGGTGGATGTCGCAAGAGGGCTGCCGGGGTTTACAATGGTAGGTTCACTGGGAGGGGAGGTGAGAGAGTCCAGAGAACGGGTCGTCGTTGCGCTAAAAAATGTCGGGATTGACCTGCCGCCGAAGAGGATCACGGTCAATCTGTCACCTGCGGACAGAAGAAAGGAGGGCACGGCATTTGACCTTCCGATCGCGGTCGGACTGCTGGGAGCCATGGAGTATTTTGAGCCTGCCGCCGCTGACGGGATTCTTTTCCTCGGAGAGCTCGGGCTTGACGGAGAGATTAAGAAGGTGCGGGGAGTTCTGCCGATCGTGAGGGAGGCTGCGGCGAGAGGAATCAGGGAGTGTATTGTGCCGTCTGCAAATGCGAAGGAGGGAGCCGCAATCAGTGGAATCCGTGTGCGGGGAGCCGCACATATCCGGGAGGTACTGCGCTTTCTTGCGGGTAATGCCGCTGAGCGGGAGGAGATTCTTCCAGCCGCCGCTGAGGAGAATGCGGGGGGCGATGAGAAGCGCATGTGTGAGGGAATGCCGGATTTCGAGCAGGTCAGCGGGCAGGAGACCGCAAGGCGTGCGGCGGAAATTGCGGCAGCGGGTTTCCATAATCTGCTGATGGTGGGGCCGCCGGGCGCCGGAAAATCGATGATTGCCAAGCGCATCCCGGGCATCCTGCCGCCGCTGACAAGGGATGAAAGCCTTGAGGTGACGTCCATTCTCAGCGTCGCAGGACTGCTGGAGGAGGGAAATGCACTTGTGGACGAGAGACCCTTCAGGAGCCCGCATCATACGATTTCACAGGCGGCGCTGGTCGGCGGTGGTTCCAATCCTATGCCGGGGATGATCTCTCTGGCGCACAGAGGCGTCCTCTTTCTGGATGAGCTGCCGGAGTTCCAGAGGGTTGCGCTGGATTCCCTGCGGCAGCCACTGGAGGAGCATAAGGTCAATATTGCAAGGGTCGGCGGAAACGTCACCTATCCGAGCGATTTCATGCTGGTATGTGCAATGAATCCGTGCCCATGCGGCTTTTATCCGGACAGGAACCGATGCCGCTGCACGGAGCCGCAGGTGAAGCGGTACATGGGAAAGATTTCAGGGCCGATCCTTGACCGGATTGATCTCTGCGTGGAGCTTCAGCCGGTGGAGCTCGCGGGGCTGAGAGGCGGGCGGAAGGCAGAATCCAGTGCGGTGATCCGGGAGCGGGTGCGTCTGGCGCGCGAGCGTCAGACGGAGCGGTTCCGCGGCACAGGGTGCAGGTTCAATGCGGATATCGATGCGGCGAACATAGAGAAGTATTGTCCGCTCGGCGAGGAGGAGCAGCAGTATATGGAGCAGCTGTATCACTCCCTGCAGCTCAGCGCAAGGGCTTATCACAGGATATTGAAGGTGGCGCGGACGATCGCTGACCTCGCGGGGGAGGAGCAGATTAAAGGGGAACATCTGCTGGAGGCGTCGTTTTTCAGACCGACATTAGAGTACTGGGTCTAGAGGAGGAGTTATGGAGATGGATAATAAAACGCCGGGGGAGGCGGGAATACATGTTGTGGAGAGGGGGGAGCGGGATTATCCGGCGCGGCTTCTGGAGATTCCCGATCCGCCGGAAAGGCTTTATGTGCTGGGCAGGCTGCCGGAGGAGAATCTTCCTTCGGTGGCGATCATCGGCGCGAGGGAGTGCTCGGAGTATGGAAGCTATGTCGCGGCACGTCTCGGGGAATGTATGGGAAGGAATGGCATACAGGTCATCAGCGGTATGGCGAGAGGAATTGACGGCATCGGCCAGACGGCGGCACTGGATGCAGGAGGCAGCTCCTTCGCCGTGCTCGGCAGCGGTGTGGATGTCTGCTACCCGGCGAGGAACCGCAGACTGTATGAAAGGCTGCGGGAGAGGGGAGGAGTTCTGTCGGAATATCCGCCGGGGACACCTGCGCTTTCGCGGAATTTTCCGCCGAGAAACCGGATTGTCAGCGGACTCGCGGATGCGGTGGTCGTCGTGGAGGCGAGGGAGAAGAGCGGAACCTTAATTACGGTTGACATGGCGTTGGAGCAGGGGAAGGAGGTCTACGCGGTGCCGGGGAGAGTGACGGATGCGCTGAGCAGTGGCTGCAACAGGCTTGTGAAGCTGGGGGCAGCGGTGCTCCTCGACCCGGAGGAGCTGGCAGAGGAGCTTCGGGGAATCTGCGGAAGACGCGATCTGGCAGTCCGGGAAAAGGTGCAGCGGCGTGAACCGGGCAGGAAGCAGGGAAGGCATAAAGGCTTTGAGACAGCTATGGCAGAGGGCAGCAGACAGCTTCTGGCAGAAAATCCGCTGCTGGCGGAAATTTATCATCAGCTGGAGCTGACGCCGAAATCCGTGGATCGTATCCGCGCCGCTCTGCCGCAAGAATACAGGGATGAACAGATTAACGTTTATCTGATCCGGCTCTGTATGGAAAAGCTCGCAGTGCAGGTGAGCCCGGGACAATTCTGCCGCGCCGGAAATTGACGGTATAAAGATTTGGTAATTTTGATGCCTTGCACAATTCGGGAATAGAGGCTATGATGAGATATATTGTGGTTCGATTCATAGTGGCGCAGACATGTGCGGAAATGAGGATGTATGTATAGAGACAATACAAGGGTCGTACGGATCGGAGATCGTAAGATCGGCGGTGGAAATCCTATTCTGATCCAGTCGATGACCAATACGAAAACAGAGGATGTGGAGGCGACGGTAGCGCAGATTCTTGCGCTGGAGAAGGCGGGCTGTGAGATTATCCGCTGTACGGTTCCGACAGAAGAGGCGGCAAAGGCGCTCCGCGAGATTAAGAAGCAGATTCATATTCCGCTTGTGGCGGATATTCATTTTGATTACCGGATGGCGATCGCCGCAATCGAGAACGGCGCGGATAAGATCAGGATCAACCCCGGAAATATCGGAAGCGCCGAGAAGGTAAAAGCAGTGGTGGACGCGGCGAGAGAGCGGGAAATTCCGATCCGTGTGGGAGTGAACAGCGGCTCCCTTGAGAAGCCGCTCCTTGAAAAGTACGGCGGCGTGACGGCGGAGGGCATTGTGGAGAGTGCGCTGGACAAGGTGCGCATGATCGAGGAGCTCGATTACCGCAATCTCGTAATCAGCATTAAATCCTCGGATGTACTCATGTGCGTCAGGGCGCATGAGCTTCTGGCGGACAGAACGGACTATCCCCTGCATGTGGGAATTACTGAGGCGGGAACCGTGCGCAGCGGAAACATCAAGTCGGCAATCGGACTTGGATTGATTCTGAGCAAGGGAATCGGAGATACGATCCGTGTTTCTCTGACCGGCGACCCGGTCGAGGAAATCCGGTCGGCGCGGCTGATCTTAAGGACGCTTGGATTGCGCAAGGGCGGTGTCGAGGTGGTGTCCTGCCCTACCTGCGGCAGAACCCAGATTGATCTGATCGGGCTGGCATCGAAGGTGGAGGCACTGGTAGAAGACTACCCGCTGGACATCAAGGTGGCAGTGATGGGCTGTGCGGTAAACGGCCCCGGTGAAGCGAGAGAGGCGGATCTGGGAATTGCCGGCGGACGCGGTGAGGGACTGCTCATCAAAAAGGGTGAGATTATCCGCAAGGTGCCGGAGGATCAGCTTTTAAATGCATTGAAATACGAGTTAGATAACTGGACGGGTGAAAAATAGATGAGTAAGCCTTTTTTTGAGGTATTTCCTACATTGAAAATTGAATCGCCGCTGCATGACAGATTGGAACAGGCAGTGGTAGACAGGGTCTCAACCTCAAAGCGAAAGGATGTGCTGCGCATCTATCTGTTCAGCACAAGGCTCATCTTAAAGACGGATATTCGTAAGACAGAGGAAGAGATCAAGAAGCAGCTTTTTCCGGGCGCGATGCTTTCAGTCATCATTCAGGAGAGGTTTGAGCTCTCCTCCCAGTATACACCGGAAAATCTGATGAAGGAATACAGGGACAGTATTCTTGAGGAACTCCGGGAATACAGCCATATTGAGTACACAGCATTCCGAACGGCGGAGATCGCGTATTCCGGCGCGGACAAGATGACGCTGACGGTGGAGGATACGGTGCTTAACCGCAGCAAAGAGGCAGAGCTGGTGCGTGTCCTTGAGAAAATTTTCATAGAGCGCTGCGGACTGTGCTGCAGTATCGGAATTGAGTACCGGGAAGCCGTGACAGGGAAATTTGCGGAGGATGATGCGCTGAAGATCCAGATGAAGGTCGATGAGATCGCAAAGCGGGTCATCCATGCAAAGAGCGAGCAGAAGGCGGCGCAGGAGAATGGCGGACAGACGGAAGGCTCTCAGGCGAAGCCTGCGGCGACGGACACTGCCGGACGACAGAACAAGGGCGGCACGACATCGGCGGGCGGAAAGCAGTTCGGCGGCAAGAGCTTTGGCGGCGAGTTCCGCAAGAGCAGGAGCGAGTTCCGCAGGGGTGGAGATTATACGAAGACCCTGAAGCAGTCCGATAATCCCGATGTGATCTACGGGAGGGACTTTGAGGATGAGGGAATCCTTCGCATTGAGGACATCATCGGTGAGATGGGAGAGGTCATTATCCGCGGAAAGGTTCTGAAAGCGGACAGCCGCGACATCAAGAATGAGAAGTCGATTGTCATGTTCGATGTCACGGACTTCACCGATACCATCGGAGTGAAGCTGTTTACGAAGACGGAATTTAAGGATGAACTGTTAAAGGGAGTGAAGCCCGGCAGCTTTGTCAAGATCAAGGGTGTCGTCAATCTGGATAAGTTCGACCATGAGCTGACGATCAGTACAATCGCGGGAATCAAGAAGATTTCGGATTTTACGACGACGAGAATGGATACAGCGCCGCATAAACGTGTGGAGCTTCACTGCCATACAAAGATGAGCGACATGGACGGTGTGTCCGAGGCAAAGGACATTGTAAAGCGCGCTTACAAATGGGGGCACAGGGCGATTGCCATCACAGACCACGGTGTTGTCCAGAGCTTTACCGACGCGAACCATGTATGGGACGACCTCTGGAAGGAGGAAAAGGGAAAGCGCGCGGAGGCGGGCGATCCGAACCCGGACAAGCAGGATTTCTTTAAGGTATTGTACGGCGTCGAGGCGTATCTGGTGGACGACCTGAAGGAGATCGTCACCGGCGACAGAGGGCAGACGCTGGAGGATGATTTTGTCGTCTTTGATATTGAGACAACGGGCTTCTCCCCGGTGAATAACCGCATTATCGAGATTGGAGCGGTGAAGGTCTGCGGCGGTGAGGTCGTGGACAGATTTTCCACCTTTGTCAATCCGCAGGTACCGATTCCGTTTGAGATAGAGAAGCTTACGAGCATCCGGGACGACATGGTGATGGATGCGCCGCTGATCGAGGAGGTTCTGCCGAGATTTCTCGAGTTCTGTCGGGAATGTGTCCTTGTTGCACACAATGCGAACTTTGATATGAGCTTTATCATCGAAAATTCCAGAAGACAGGGGCTGCCGACGGATTACACCTTTGTGGACACCGTGGGTATTGCGAGGGTGCTTCTGCCGAACCAGTCAAAGCATACGCTGGACGCGGTGGCGAAAACTCTGAATATTTCTCTGGAAAATCATCACCGGGCGGTGGATGACGCGGAGTGTACAGCGTGGATTTTTGTCAAGTTTATCAAGATGCTTGCGGAGCAGGAAATTACCACACTCAGTCAGGTGAATGCGATGGGCGCGGCGAGCGTGGACTTGGTCAGAAAGCTGCCGTCCTACCACGCGATCATTCTTGCCAAGAACGATCTCGGGAGAATCAACCTGTACCGCCTGGTTTCGCAGTCTCATCTGACCTATTTCAACCGTCATCCGAGGATACCGAAGAGCCTTGTGATGAAGTATCGGGAGGGGCTGATCCTCGGCAGCGCCTGCGAGGCGGGAGAGCTTTACCGTGCGCTTCTGGACGGACAGAGCGATATGCAGATTGCCAGACTGGTAAATTTCTATGATTACCTTGAGATACAGCCCTGCGGGAACAATAAGTTCATGATCGCCTCGGAGAAGATCAGGAGCATTAATTCCATCGAGGACATACAGGAGGTCAACCGGCGGATCGTCAAGCTCGGCGAGCAGTTCCACAAGCCTGTCGTTGCAACCTGTGACGTTCATTTCCTCGACCCGGAGGATGAGATATACAGGCGCATCATCATGGCGGGAAAGGGCTTTGACGACGCTGACGATCAGGCACCCCTGTTCCTGCATACAACGGAGGAAATGCTGGAGGAGTTCTCGTATCTCGGCAGCGACAAGGCATATGAGATCGTGGTGAAGAATACGAATATGATCGCGGATATGTGTGAGACGATTGCCCCCGTGCGGCCGGATAAATGTCCGCCAGTCATTCCCGACAGCGATAAGACGTTGACAAAGATCTGCTATGACAGGGCGCATGAGCTGTATGGGCCGGAGCTGCCGAAGATCGTCGAAGAGCGGTTGCAGAGAGAGTTGAACTCCATTATCAAGAACGGTTTCGCCGTAATGTATATCATCGCGCAGAAGCTGGTGTGGAAGTCCGTGGAGGACGGCTACCTTGTCGGCTCGCGTGGCTCCGTCGGAAGCTCCTTCGTGGCAACCATGTCGGGAATCACGGAGATCAACCCCTTAAGCCCGCACTATTATTGCAGTAAATGCCATTATTCCGACTTTGACAGCGACGAGGTAAAGGCATATGCCGGAACTGCCGGAATCGATATGCCGGACAAGGTCTGTCCGGTCTGCGGTGAACCGCTGCACAAGGAGGGCTTTGACATCCCCTTTGAGACCTTCCTTGGATTCAAGGGAGACAAGGAGCCGGATATCGACCTGAACTTCTCCGGCGAGTACCAGTCGAAGGCACATAAGTATACGGAGGTTATCTTCGGCGCCGGGCAGACCTTCCGTGCGGGCACGATTGCAACGCTTGCGGATAAGACGGCGTTCGGCTATGTGAAGAATTACTATGAGGAGAGAGGAAAGCACAAGCGCAACAGTGAGATTGACCGTATCGTCATGGGCTGTGTCGGCGTGCGCCGCAGTACCGGACAGCATCCGGGCGGTATCGTCGTTCTGCCGCTGGGGCAGGACATCAATTCCTTTACCCCCGTGCAGCACCCGGCGAACGATATGACGACGGACACCATAACGACGCACTTTGACTATCACTCGATCGACCATAACCTTCTGAAGCTGGACATTCTCGGACACGATGATCCGACGATGATCCGTATGCTGCAGGATCTGACAGGACGTGACCCGCTGACGATTCCGCTGGACGGCAGGGATGTCATGAGTCTGTTCCAGAATACCGATGCGCTCGGCATAACGCCGGAGCAGATCGGCGGGACGAAGCTGGGCTGTCTCGGCATCCCCGAGTTCGGCACGGACTTCGCTATGAACATGGTTATCGAGGCACAGCCGCAGACCTTTTCCGACCTTGTCAGGATATCCGGTCTGTCTCACGGAACCAACGTGTGGGTGGGCAATGCGCAGGATCTGATCCGGGAGGGGATCGCTACGATTTCCACCTGTGTATGTACCCGAGACGATATTATGACCTATCTGATCAATAAGGGCGTGGAACCGGAAAAGTCCTTTAAGATTATGGAGGCTGTGCGTAAGGGAACGGTTGCAAAGAAAAAGATCGACCCGAAGCTGTGGGAGGCGTGGAAAGAGGATATGCTCGCGCATGATGTGCCGCAGTGGTATCTGGAATCCTGTCAGAAGATCGAGTACATGTTCCCGAAGGCGCATGCGGCTGCCTACGTCATGATGGCATGGCGTATCGCGTACTGTAAGATTCATTACCCGCTGGCATATTACGGCGCGTTCTTCAGCATCCGCGCCAAGGCGTTTTCCTATGAGCAGATGTGTCAGGGACAGGCGCACATGGAGGCGATCATGAAGGAGTACAAGCGCAGGATGGACGCTGTCTCCAACAAGGAGCCGGGGGCACAGCCGCTCTCCAACAAGGAGGAGCTTGCCTACGGCGATATGCGTGTGGTACAGGAGATGTATGCGAGAGGCTTCCAGTTTGAGCCGATAGATATTTTCCGGGCAAAATCCAGATCTTTCCAGATTGTCGGGGATAAGCTGATGCCGTCCCTGAGCAGTATTGACGGTCTGGGCGAGAAGGCGGCGGATGCGATCGTGGAGGCGGCGAAGGACGGCCCGTTCCTGTCGAGAGATGATTTCCGGGAGCGCACAAAGGTCTCGAAGACGATTGTTGACCTCATGGCGGAGCTGGGGCTGCTGGGAGACCTTCCCGAGTCGAATCAGCTGAGTCTGTTTGATTTTCAATAGAATATCGATACAAAAGGAGCAGAAAGAAATAAAAATTTCTTTCTGCTCTAGTCTTATATTACCACAAAATCGCAAAAATTTCAAGTCTGGTACTGTTCCCACTCCGGCGATATAATCGGAAAACAGTTTACAAAATCAGAGCAGGAGGGAAAGTGTATATGGAAGAAAAGGACTGGCTGCAGCTGATGTCGGAGGAAAACCAGATCCAGAAGGTTTTGCAGACGAATCAGTTCACGGAGGCATTCGGGCTTACATTGTCGGAGGAGGACGCACAGCTGCTGGTGCAGGAGAGGGGAACCAACCTGAAGGAACAGCAGAGAGTGGAGTTCGGGGAGGGGATTCTCGCAAAGCTGGCTGTCGGCTTTTGCGACTCCCCGAATATCTGGCAGGAAAATTATGTGGAGATGCTGGAGAGACTGCAGGAGATCTTTTACCTGTATAAGAATGAATCCATGGATGAACTGACGGACGATGAATTGATCGCGTACATGCGGGAGAAATTCGATGGAGAATGTCACGGCGATCCGGATTATCTGGAGGACACGGTGCTGGAGGACTTTGCGAGAAATATCCGCGCAAGTACGAGAAAGTACATCGGAAGATACCGCAGGGAGGAAGAATGATGCTCGGTTATGAGATGGACGAACTGATGCCGGTGGTCGCGGAACTGACAAGGAAATATACCTCAGGCGAGAGCTCTTCTGTGACCTATGAGACGGCGAGGCACCTCATGGAGGCTGTTCTGTACTGTATCGGAGAACTGGAAGGTGACACATTGCCGGTGGGAGGGAAAACACTGTCCGCCGGGCAGGCATACCGGCTCGGCTGCGGGAGGGTGAGAGAAAAGGTCGAGGCGGCAGAGCAGGCGTACAAGGAGCTGCTGAGCCATTTTTCGGCATATGGAAATGAGAATTATTATGACACGGTGGTGAAGGGAATTGCAGGCTTTTTCACCTGCTATGATGTGAGATTTTCCCCGCAGGAGACGATCATTACGATGGACTATCCGGTGCTGGTTTCATTGAATGGGAAAACGGGTATCGATGCGGTGTCGGAATATATCAGGTGTATTGCGCTGGAACAGAAGTTTCTGGGAGCGTTTCAGGCGGGCTTTGTAGTTGATATTCTGACGAACTACCACCCCGGCTACAGGAGACAGTTTTTCAATCTCTGCCGTGTGGTGTTCCGGCATGTCGTTGCGAAGACACTGGTCATCGACAGACAGCGGCAGGGGGAGCGGGCGGATGCAGAGGAAATTCTGGAAAATGCGGCACGCAGGTTCTCCGCGCAGGAACTGACGGAGCTGCTGGAGCGAGCTGCCGATGCGGTGATTGAAAGGGGATGGGAGATGCCGCAGGAACTGGGCAGCTATCTGAAAGGGGATATTCCCGACTTTGTGACGGAGCTGAGAATGGCGGCACAGAATCATTGTGTTCCGAAGATTGTTGTTGTGTAAGAAGCGGTGCATCGGGAGAAGCGGAGACGGAATTCCGTCAGCGCTTCTCGCCATAGCGGGCAGGAATTAAATGAGCCCTCTGCAAAGCCAGATAGAGAACCGGCAGCAGGATCAGGTGCAAAAGGATGCCAGGCAGACTGGAGACAAAATAGGCCGTCGCCCACATTTTCAGGGTGTAAGCGCCGGAAGAGAAGAAAAGCGCCTTGGCGATTCCGCCGATGATGCGTCCGGCAAGCATCGCACCGATCAGGCTGAGGTACAGATCGGCAAGTGTTTTTCCGGTTTTTATCAGACCAAGCAGCAGACCGGAGACAATGCCGTACACGGATAATTCGATCAGCATTCCGTACAGAACCGGACCCGCAGGAGGCATTCCGCTGATCATGCAGGACAGAACCGGGCCGAGAAGCCCGCATGCAAAGCCATACGGCCAGCCGCAGACCAGTCCGCACAGCAGAACGGGAATGTGCATCGGGGAGAGCATAACGCCGCTGTTCGGGATGGCATGAACCGCGAGGGGGAGCACAACGCAGAGTGCCATGCAGACAGCGCAGGTGACTATTTTTTTGACAGAGGACATTTTTTCCATAGCTTATTTTTCCTTTCAGTATTGTTTAAATTTATCAGGTGTTTGCTTTTCGCAAGTGACGTTGCACAAAATGCACAGACCACCGCAGGCACGCTTTCGCT